>Ga0210377_10001293_pt1 | contig 22831 bp, 12 predicted proteins | sample PLM4_65_b1redo_FD_155480 | JGI IMG/M metagenome (GOLD analysis project Ga0210377, IMG submission 155480) | Groundwater sediment microbial communities from an aquifer in East River, Colorado, USA - PLM4_65_b1 redo | ecosystem: Environmental > Terrestrial > Soil > Riparian zone | place: USA: East...
TCGAGCCCAACTACCGCGGAGAGGTCGCCCGGCGCTACGGCTTCGAGGATTCGAGCGGCGAGATCGGCATCATCGCTTCCGTAACGCAGCCGTTCTGCGGCGACTGCTCGCGCGCGCGCCTCTCGGCCGACGGGCGGCTGTTCACGTGCTTGTTCGCGGCGGACGGAACGGACCTGAAGACGCCGCTGCGCGCGGGCGCGAGCGACGCGGAGCTCGCGGAGCTCATCGCGCGAACCTGGCGCGCTCGGGACGACCGCTACTCCGAGGAGCGCGCGGAGCCGACGCGCGGGCGCGAGAAGATCCAGATGTATCAGATCGGCGGCTGAGCACTCGGCCGTGGACCCGCGAGTTCTCGAGGTCGCGCGCGCCGTGGCGCAGGCAGGCGGCCGCGCGCTGATCGTCGGCGGCTACGTGCGCGACCGTCTGCGCCGCGTCGAGGCCGACGATCTCGACATGGAGATCTTCGGGCTCGAGCTCCCCGCGCTCGAGAGCCTGCTCGCGCGCTTCGGCGAGGTGATCGCCATCGGCCGCGCGTTCGGGGTGCTGCAAGTGAAGGGCCTGCACGTCGACTTCTCGCTGCCGAGGCTCGACTCGAAGACGCGTGCGGGTCACACGGGCTTCGAGGTGCTCTGCGACCCCGGGCTCGACTTCGCGACCGCCGCGCGCCGGCGCGATCTCACGATCAACAGCATGGGGCTCGATCCACTCACGGACGAGCTGCTCGATCCGCACGGCGGGGCGCGCGACCTCTCGCTCGGAATTCTGCGCGCGACCGACCCCGCGCACTTCTCCGAGGACCCGCTGCGCGGCTTGCGCGTGGCGCAGTTCGCCGCGCGCTTCGAGATGCGCACCGACGACGAGCTCCTGCGGCTCTGCGCCGCGCTCGATCTCTCCGAGCTCTCGGGCGAGCGCGTGCTCGGGGAGTGGCGGAAGCTGCTGCTGCGGGGCGCGAAGCCGTCGCTCGGCACGGAGATCCTGCGCGCGACGGGTCTGCTGCGCTTCTTCCCGGAGCTCCTGGCGCTCATCGGCGTGCCGCAGGACCCCGACTGGCATCCCGAGGGCGACTGCTGGGTGCACAACCAGATGGTGATCGACGAAGCCGCGCGCGCGCGCGACGGCGGCGACGACGACGAGACCTTGATGTTCGGCGCGCTCCTGCACGACGTCGGCAAGCCCGTGACGACCGCGACCCAGGACGGCCGCGTGCGCTCGCCGAACCACGACGTGCGCGGCGTCGAGCTCGCCGCCAGGTTTCTCGAACGCATGCGCGCTCCGAACGAGCTGGTGACGCGGGTCGGCGCAATGGTCGAGCACCACCTCGCGCCGGCGCTGTTCGTGAAGAACGGCGCGACCGCGAAGGGCTACCGCAGGCTCGCGCGCAAGCTCGGCGCGGCCGGCGTGACGGCCGAGTTGCTCGAGCGCGTGGCGCGCTCGGACCACTTCGGGCGCACCACCGCGGACGCGCTCGCGCGCGCCTTCCCGGCGGGCGACGAGTTCCTCGCGCGCGCGCGCGAGCTCACGATCGCGAAGTCGCCGCCGCGCGACGTCGTGCTCGGCCGGCACCTGATCGCGCGCGGCCTGCGGCCCGGGCCGGAGTTCGGCGCCATCCTCGAGCGCTGCCGCGAGCTGCAGGACGAGACGGGCTGGACGGATCCGGAGCAGATCCTGGCGCGCGTGCTCGATGCCGCGCCGCCGCAGGCCTAGATCCGCCCGCGCGTCTCCAGCAGGCGGATGACCCGGTCGACGCACGCGTCGACGTCGAGCTCGTGCGTGGGCAGCACCAGGTCGGGTGAGACGGGCACGTCATAGGGCGCGCTCACGCCCGGGAAGCGGGGGATCTCGCCGGCGTCCGCGCGTGCATACATGCCGCCGGTCTCGCGCGCGCGGCAGACCTCGATCGGCGCAGACAGGTAGATCTCGAGGAATTGCTCCGCGCCGATCGTGTCGCGCACCAGCTCGCGCACGGCTTCGCTGGGCGCGAGCAGCGCGCAGATCGCGATCAGGCCCGACTGGTTCGCGAGCCGCGCGACCTCCGCCGCGCGGCGCAGGTTCTCGGAGCGCTCGACCGAGCTGAAGCCCAGATCGCGGCTGATGCCGAGGCGCATGTTCTCGCCGTCGAGCACCATCACCTGGCGGCCGGCGTCGAAGAGCCGGCGCTCGAGGGCCTTGGCGATCGTCGACTTGCCCGCGCCCGTGAGTCCGGTGAGCAGCAAGGTCGCCGGCTTCTGGCCGAGCCGGTCCGCGCGCTCCTCGGCCGATACCGGGCTCGTCTGGCGGCGAAGCAGATCGCTCGCGGGCTCGCTCTCCCAGAACGAGCGCCCGACCTCGGGTCCCGACTGGCGCTGCAGGATCATGCCCGCGCCCACGGTGCCGTTCGTGACGCGGTCGATCAGGATGAACGCGCCCGTGGCGCGGTTGCGCGCGTAGGCGTCGAACGGGATCGCGCGCGACAGCGCGACGTGGCAGCGGCCCACCTCGTTCAGCGCGAGCGAGGTCGCGGGCTTCTGCTCGAGCGTGTTCACGTCGACCGCGTAGCGCAGGTGCGCGATCTGCCCGCTCAGCACGTTGTGCGTGTGCTTGAACAGGTACTGCCGGCCGATCGCCAGCGGCTCCTCGGCCATCCACACGACCATCGCCTCGAAGTCCCGCTCGATGCGCGGCAGGTTTCCCGGCTGCACGAGCATGTCGCCGCGCGAGGCGTCGATCTCGTGCTCGAGCGTGACGTTGATCGCCATCGGCGGCGCGGCTTCGTCGAGGTCGCCGTCGAAGGTCACGATCCGGCGCACGCGGCTCGTGGTCCCCGCGGGAACGACGAGCACCTCGTCGCCCGGCCGCAACGTGCCCGAGGCCAGGGTTCCCGCGTAGCCGCGGAAGTCCAGGTTCGGCCGGCTCACGTACTGCACCGGGAAGCGCAGGTCCGAGAGGTTCCGGTCGGAGCCGATGTGCACGTTCTCGAGGTACGCGAGCAGCGGCCCGCCCTGCCACCACGGCATGCTCGTACCCGGCTCGACGACGTTCTCGCCCTTGAGCGCCGAGATCGGGATGAAGTGGATGTCGGGAATGTCGAGGCGCGCGGCGAACGCCTTGTAGTCGGCGCGGATGCGGTCGAAGACGTCCTGTGAGTACTCGACCAGGTCCATCTTGTTGACCGCGACGACCACGTGGCGCAGGCCAAGCAGCGCGACGATGAAGCTGTGCCGGCGCGTCTGCGGCAGCACGCCCTTGCGCGCGTCGATCAGGATCACCGCCAGATCGCACGTCGACGCGCCAGTCACCATGTTGCGCGTGTACTGCTCGTGACCGGGACAGTCGGCGATGATGAACTTGCGCTTCTCGGTCGAGAAGTAGCGATACGCGACGTCGATCGTGATGCCCTGCTCGCGCTCGGCCTTGAGCCCGTCCATCAGGAGCGCCAGGTCGATCTCGCCGCCGGTCGTGCCTTCCTTGCGGCTGTCGCGCGCGACGGCCGCGAGCTGGTCCTCGTAGACGAGCTTGGTGTCGTGGAGCAGGCGGCCGATCAACGTGCTCTTGCCGTCGTCGACGCTGCCGCAGGTGAGCAGCCGGAGAAGCTCCTTCTTCTCGTGGCGCTCGAGGTAGGCCTCGACGTCCTCCGCGGCGAGCGAGCGATCGAACACTAGAAGTAGCCCTCGCGCTTCTTGCGCTCCATCGAGGCCTCTTCGTCGTAGTCGATCACCCGTCCCTGCCGCTCCGAGACGCGCGCGAGCAGCATCTCCTGGATCACCTCGGGAAGCGTGGTCGCATCGGACTCGATCGCGCCCGAGAGCGGATAGCAGCCGAGCGTGCGGAAGCGGACCGTGCGCATCACCGGCTTCTCGCCCGGCCGGAGCCGGAAGCGCTCGTCGTCCACCATGATGATGTTGCCGTCGCGCTCCACGGTCGGGCGCGAGGCGGCGAAGTAGAGGGGGACGACGGGGATGCCCTCGCGGTGGATGTACAGCCAGGTGTCGAGCTCGGTCCAGTTGGACATCGGGAAGACGCGGATCGACTCACCTTTGTGTACGCGGCCGTTGTACAGGTTCCACAGCTCCGGGCGCTGGTTCTTCGGATCCCACTGGTGGTTGCGGTCGCGGAAGGAGTAGACGCGCTCCTTGGCGCGCGACTTCTCCTCGTCGCGCCGCGCGCCGCCGAAGGCCGCGTCGTAGCCGCCCTGCTCGAGGGCCTGCAGCAGCGCATGGGTCTTCATGATCGTGGTGTACACGTTCGAGCCGTAGTCGAACGGGTTCACGTTCTGCGCGAGCCCTTCCGGGTTCGAGTGCACGATCAGCTCGAAGCCGTTCTCGCGCGCGAAGCGGTCGCGGAACTCGTACATCGCGCGGAACTTCCAGGTCGTGTCCACGTGCAGGAGCGGGAACGGCACGCGACCCGGGTGGAAGGCCTTGCGCGCCAGGTGCGCGAGCACCGACGAGTCCTTTCCGATCGAGTACAGCATCACCGGGTTGCGGAACTCGGCCGCCACCTCGCGGATGATGTGGATCGATTCCGCCTCGAGGGCCTGAAGGTGCGAGAGGACGGGTGACGGCATGGGCTACGCGGTCGGCGTGCCAGCGCAGCGACGCCAAAAAGGGTGGAGCACGAGACCGGACTCGAACCGGCGACAACCACGTTGGCAACGTGGAGCTCTACCAACTGAGCTACTCGTGCGCGATAGCCGTCTTTATGCGATCGGAGCGCCTGCCCGTCAAGGGTGGGCGCGGGGCCGGCTCAGGGCGAGCTCCCGATCCCCATTTCTCCAAGGTACGTGCGGAGATAGGCGTAGCCGGAGCTGACCGTGAGCACCGTGGCGATGACCAGCAGCACCAGACCGAGCTCGTGCGACGGCAGCTCGAGGAACGGGTAGTGGACGAGCAGCGCGGTGATCGCCGCGATCTGGAAGCCCGTCTTCCACTTCGCCAGCGGGGAGGCGCCGACGATGATCCCCTCGGCGCTCGCCATGGCGCGCAGACCCGTGATCGCGAGCTCGCGCCCGAGGATCGCGATCACCATCACCAGCGCCCACGAGGGGATCCGGCCGACGGCCACGAGCATCACGAACGCGGTCATCACCAGCAGCTTGTCCGCCAGCGGGTCGAGCAGCTTGCCGAGCCGGCTCTCGGTCCCGTGCAGGCGCGCGAGATAGCCGTCGAGCAGGTCCGTCAGCGAGATCGCGAGGAAGCCGAAGCCCATGATCGCGCTCCACGCCGGGCCTTCGAACCATGGGAGCAGCAGCAGAAGCGGGGTCAGCCCGATCCGCAGCAGCGTGATCCCGTTCGGGAGGTTCCAGAAATTCTCGTGCACGACCCCGACCGCGGTGGGCGTTCTATCGGCGGAAATCTGCATGGTACTTCTTGTACAGGCGTAGCACGCGCTGCACGTAGGTGCGCGTTTCCTCGTACGGAGGCACGCCCTGGTGCCGCTTCACCGCTTCGGGTCCCGCGTTGTACGCCGCGACCGCGAGCGCGAGCTCGCCCGGAAAGCGCTCGATCATCTCACCCAGGTAACGCGTCCCCCCATCGATGTTCTGCCACGGGTCGAGCGCGTCGTCCACCCCGAGGTCGCGCGCGGTCTCCGGCATGAGCTGCATGAGGCCCTGCGCACCCTTCCGCGAGACCGCGCCCGGATCGAAGCCGGACTCCGCGGCGATCACCGCCTTCACGAGGGCCGCCGAGACGCCGTGCTGCCGCGACGCGCGCCTGATCTGCGGGTCGTAGGCGCGCGCGAGGCGGCGCGAGGCGGCGGTCGAGTGCCCGACGTTGCGCAGCTCGTGTTCGCTCTTGGACCGGTACTTCGCGAACCCCTCGTGCTGGGGCGTGTCGGTGAAGTAGGTCCGGCCGTACTGGTCCTTGTAGACGAAGATCTGCGCGTGGGCTGCGGGCGCCAGCGCGAGGGTGAGGACGGCGGCCAACAGCCCGAAGGCCATTCGCGTGCTCGTTCCGGCTCGCCGCATGCTCGCTCCCGTCGCGACCCCTCGACGCGAATGCTGCTTCACGTATTTCGGCCCCGGACTGCGCGCGATTTAGGTCCGGCGTAGACTCTCGTGGTGGCGCGCGAGAGCGACTTCCTGGTAATCGGCAGCGGGATCGCGGGTCTCTCGTTCGCCTTGCGCGCGGCTGCGCACGGCTCGGTCACCGTGGTGACGAAAAAGGGCACCGCGGAGTCGGCCACGAACTACGCCCAGGGCGGAATTGCCGCCGTGCTCGCGCCCGAGGACTCGTTCGAGGATCACGTGCGCGACACGCTCGTGGCCGGGGCGGGCCTGTGCAACGAGGCGGCCGTTCGCTTCGTGGTGGAGCACGGTCCCGAGGCCGTCCGGAGCCTGATGGACCTGGGCGTCCAGTTCGACGAGAGCCCGGGCGAGCCGGGCTTCGATCTCGGGCGCGAGGGCGGCCACTCGCGCCGGCGCGTCCTGCACGCTGCGGACTTCACCGGCCAGGAGATCGAGCGCGTGCTGGTGCAGCGCTGCGAGAAGCACCCGCGCATCACCGTGCTGGCGAACCGGATCAGTGTCGACCTCGTCACGACCCAGAAGCTCGGCTTGCCGGGCCCCGCACGAATCTGCGGCGCGTACGTCATGGACGAGGAGTCGGGCCGCGTCGAGCGCTGCCGGGCGCGCATCGTGCTGCTCGCGACCGGCGGCTGCGGCAAGACGTATCTGTACACGAGCAATCCCGACATCGCCTCGGGTGACGGCATCGCCATGGCGTTCCGCGCCGGTGCGACGGTCGCGAACATGGAGTTCATCCAGTTCCACCCGACCTGCCTCTTCCATCCCGACGCGCGCTCCTTCCTGATCAGCGAGGCCGTGCGCGGCGAAGGCGCGGTGCTGCGCAATCGCGGCGGCGAGCGCTTCATGCCACGCTACGACGAGCGCGCCGACCTCGCCCCGCGCGACGTCGTCGCGCGCTCGATCGATTTCGAGCTGAAGCGCTCGGGCGACGACTGCGTGTTCCTCGACTGCACCGCGCTCGACCCCGCGTTCGTGCGCTCGCGCTTTCCCAACATCCACGAGCGCTGCCTGCAGTACGGGTTCGACATGACCAAGCAGCCGATTCCGGTGGTGCCCGCCGCGCACTACTGCTGCGGGGGCGTGCGCACCGACCTGCGCGGCGAGACCGACATCGTGAACCTCTTCGCCGCGGGGGAGGTCGCCTCGACGGGCCTGCACGGCGCCAACCGGCTGGCGTCGAACTCGCTGCTCGAGGGCGTGGTCTTCGCGCGCGCGGCGGCCGCCGCCGCGATCGAGCGCCTGGAGGCCGGCATCCCGGAGCCGCCGCCCTTCCCCGCCTGGGATCCCGGCCGCGCCGTGGATCCGACCGAAGCGGTGCTCGTCAACGCGAACTGGGACGAGATCCGCAGGCTGATGTGGAACTACGTCGGGATCGTGCGCAGCAACAAGCGCCTGGACCGCGCGCGCCGGCGGATCGACAACCTGCGCCGGGAGATCCGCGACTACTACTGGAACTTCGTGCTCACGCCCGATCTGGTGGAGCTCCGCAATCTCGTGCTGGTCGCGGAGCTGATCATCCGCTCCGCGGCCGGGCGCAACGAGAGTCGCGGCCTGCACTACACGGTCGACTACCCCGAGACGGGCGAGCCGCGCGACACGCTGCTGCGCGGCCCGCTGCCGGAGAGCTGAGCGGCCGCTACGGAACGATCGCGGCGTTCACGACCGTGCCGCCCAGGCCCAGGATCTGCTGCAGCGGGAAGAAGACGATGCCCAGCGCGTAGCCGACCTTCGCGAACCCGTTCGGCGGCACGTAGACCACGTCGCCCGGCTGCAGCAAGTAGTTCGTATGGCCGTAGCCGGCTTCCGTGATCGCGCCGAAGTAGATCGGATAGGTGAGCTCGCCTTCGGGGGACGGGCGCACGAGCCGCGAGGAATCGAGCGAGGCCATGCGCGTCCCGCCGCCCGCGACGCCGAGCGCGTGCACGGCCGTCACGTCGCCGATGATCGGGTAGGCCCCCGGCCGCGCGACCTCGCCGAAGATGAAATAGGTGCGGCTGGCGGAGCTCTTGAGCTGCACGGTGACGTCCGGCTGGACGATGTACTCCTTCAGCCGCGAGGCGATCTCCGTGCGGAGCTCCGAAACCGTGCGGCCGCGCGCGTCGACGTCGCCGATCAGGTCGAACGAGATGCGGCCGTCGGGCCGGACCACCAGCTCGCGCTCGATCAGCGGCTCCGGGCGCACGGTGATCTCCAGGATGTCGGGCGGCGCGATGTGGTACTCGCCCTGAAGCGACGGCTGGCCGGGGCTCCCGGCCGACGTCATGCAGCCCACGCTCGCGGCGCAGAGCAGCCCCACGATCGCCACGCGAATTCTCGAAGACACTTCGCCGGTCACCGCCGCCCCCCTTGTTGTCGCCGCGTAGTGTAGCCCGCGGAGATGCGGCAAGTCAGCTCGCCCCGCGGCCGGAGACGACCGCGGGCACGGTCGCGAGCAGGATCTGGAAGTCGAGCATCAGCGACCAGCGCTCCACGTACTCGATGTCGAGCTTCACCCAGTCCTCGAACTCGATCTGGTTGCGGCCCGAGACCTGCCAGAGACAGGTGATGCCCGGCCGCATGCTCAGCCGGCCGCGGTGGTCGAGCTGGTACTTCGCGACCTCGCTCGGCACGGGCGGACGCGGCCCGACCAGGCTCATGTTCCCGGCGAGCACGTTCAGCATCTGCGGCAGCTCGTCGATCGAGTACTTGCGCAGCACGCGCCCGACCCGCGTCACGCGCGGGTCGCGCGCCATCTTGAAGACCGGTCCCGTCTTCTCGTTCAGCGCGGAGAGCTCGCCCTTCTGCGCCTCTGCGTTGGTCACCATCGTGCGGAACTTGAGGAACGGGAACACGCGCCCGAAGCGGCCGCAGCGCGGCTGCACGAAGAAGACCGGCCCGCGCGAGTCCAGCTTGATCGCGATCGCGGTGACGATCCAGATCGGGGCCGTGACCAGAAGAACGGCCAGCGCACCGACGACGTCGAAGACGCGCTTCGCGGCGAGCTGCCAGAGCGAGTGGTGGCCGTGCACCGAGAACGAGATCGCGGGCACGCCGCCGATCTTCGTCACGACCACGTGCGCGGCGCGCGTGTCGAAGAGGTCGGCGGGGATCGTGAGGTCGATGCCGAGCGTCTCGCACAAGCCGATCGCGTTGGCGACGGAGTCCTGGCTCAGAAAGCGCCGAGGCAAGCCGAAGATCACCCGGCCGACGCCTTCGCGCGCGGCCAGCTCGCCCAGCCGATCGAGCCCGCCCAGGTAGCGTTCTCCGAGCGCGGCCTGGTCCGCCTCCGACGGGTGGTCGTCGAGGAAGCCGATCACCTGCGCGCCGCCTGACCGATCGCCTTCGAGCGCCCGCGCGAGCCGTCTCGCGCGCTCGCCGCTGCCGAGGATGAGGGCGCGGCCAGACCCTCTCCGCCCGTGCGAGCGGGCATGCGACAGATCCTTGTTCATCGTCAGTTCCGCTCAGGCTCCCGGAGATCTCTTTCGGTCTTCCGCCCGCTCTTCCTTCACATAGGGCGAGTAGAGGTAGTTCGGGTAGTGGAGGCTCGAGGCGGGATCGACCTGGTTGAAGACGACGCCGAGCACGCGGGCGCCCGCGCGCTGCAGGTCGTCGCGGATCCGCCGCAGCGCGCGCCGATCGACGCTTCCGGGCTTGTGAACGAGCAGCGTGCCATCGGCCTCAGCGGCCAGCAGCAGCGCGTCGGGAACCGCGAGCAGAACCGCAGAGTCGAGCACGACCAGGTCGTACTCGTTCTTCAGATCCGCGATCACCTGCGAGAAGACCGTCGACCCGAGCAGCTCGGACGGGTTCTCGGGAATCGCCCCGGCCGGCATCAGGTCGAAGTCCGACCGGTCCGGCCGGACGACCACGTCCTCGATGCGCGCCTTTCCCTGCAGGACCTCCGACAGACCCGGCGACGCGGGCAGGCGGAAGACGCGGTGGACGCGCGGTCGACGCAGATCTGCGTCGACCAGGATGACCTTCCGGCCGATCCGCCCGAACGCGCCGGCGAGATTCACGCAGGTGGTCGTCTTGCCCTCGCCCGCGATCGCGCTCGAGACGAGCAGGCAATGGAGCTTCGCGGTGCGCATCGCGAAGAGCAGAGACGTGCGCACGTTCCGGTAGCTCTCGCCCGCCGCCGATCCAGGCGAGTCGACCGCCTGCCGCTCGGGCGGCGCCTTGCGTCCCTCGACGAGCGGCACCATGCCGAGCGAGGTCGCGCCGAGCAGGAGCGCGATCTGCTCGGGATCGCGCAAGCGACGGTCGAGCAGCTCGAGCAGGAACGCGAGCCCGAAGCCGGCGGCGATCGCCAGCCCGAAGCCCGCGATCCAGTACTTCGTGCGCTTCGGCCCCGACGGGTACGACGGAGGCACGGCGTAGTCGAGCACCTCGGCGCCGATCTCCTTGGTCGCCGCGGTGAGCAGCGTCTCGTTGCGCCGCGTCAGGAGCACCTCGAGGATCTGCTTGTCGAGCGCGAGTTCCTTGGCGAGCCGTCGATAGCGGCTGACCGCTTCGGACTTCGAGCCCGTCTGGGTCGTGAGATCGGACCGCGTCTTCTCGAGCACCTTCACGCGCGCGCGCTGCTGGGCCTCCTCCGCGAGGAGCGCCTGATACTCCGTCTCCTCGGCGGGGAGGAGCACGCGCGCGCTCGAGCTGGCTTCTCCGCCGAGCCGGTCGGAGAGGCTCTTCACGACGCCTTCGAGCCGGCGCACCTCCGGATGGGTCGGCGTGAAGCGAAGCCGCGCGCTCTCGAGCTGCCGCTGCGCCTTCGCGTACTGCGCGCGCGCGTTCGACGTGCTGGCATCGGCCGTCGCGTCGCCGGAGGGCCTCATCGCGCGCGGGCTCAGCGCGGCGAGCCGCTCCTGCGCGGAGAGCAGGTTGATGCGCGCCTCCTGCAGCTCGCTCTCGACGTCCTCGAGCGCGGAGGGCTGGGTGTGATCCGACTCCTCTCCGAGCGCCGCAGCGGAGAGGTTGTTCGAGGCCATGAGCTCCGCGAGCGCGACTTCCTTGCGCGAGGCCTGATCGCGCAGCTCGTAGACCTGCTGATTCAGCCACTCGACCGCGCGACGCGACGCCTGATCGCGCTGCTCCAGCTGGTGCTTCACATACGCATCGGCGACCGCGTTCGCGAGGAAGGTCGCGGCGCCCGCGCTGTTCCCGTTGGCGGTGATCGCGAGGTAGTTGCCACCGCCCGTGATCGCGGCGGTCGCCATGCGGCGCAGCACCTCGATCCGGCCCGCGCGCTCCTGATCCGGGGTCAGCGGCGCCGGCGGCGCGCGGCCCGCGGCTTCCTTCGCGATCTCCTTCGCGCGCTGGAAGAGCGTCTTGCGCACCTCCCCCGCGGGCGGGAGCTGGTCGACCACCCTACCCAGAACTGCGTCGGAGTAGACGAGGAAGAGCGCGCTGTCGGTCGTGGACCCGGCGAACTGGCCCGGCATCTGTCCGCCGCCCGTGCCGGGCATGAAGTCCGCGCCGAACTCCAACACCTTGGGCGGGGTGCGGATGACGACCGTGGCGGTCGCTTCGTAGTACGGGTCGAACAGGAACGGGACGATGCTCGCGGGGATGAGCAACGGGAGCGTGACGAGCAGGATCACGAGCTTCCGGCGGCGCAGGAAGTCGAGAAGGATCCGGGGGTCGAAATCGCCGCCTGCCGGCTCTTCAGCCCACCCATCGGATCCGCCCGTCTCGCCTCTCATTTACATCCTCTCCACAGCGCAACGCTCGGGTTCGATCAGACTAGCAATGCCTGTGCCCGGTGGGGAAGCCGGTCGGCGCCTCGACGCGCGCCCCGCCAGGAGAAGCGAGCCTCCGCTTTTCGCACCCCGAGCGGCGATCCTCCACACCGGCCTCGGTGCCGCCGATCCCTGCGATACTGTATCGGCGTCAAATTCGAGCGCCGGGGGCGGAGAATGAGCACGACTCGAGCGCTGGAGTCTCCCCTCTCGGGTGAGCGGCAGGCCGCTTTCGAGCTCTACCTGCGCGTCGCCTGCCTTCTTGCGAGCCTCGCCGCCGCCTGGCCCGCGCTCCGCCTGCTCTCGTACATCTGGACGAGCTCCGACTACCTTGCCCACGGCTACCTGATCCCGGTGACCTCGGCCGGGCTGGTCTGGCTGCGCCGGGAGCGCATTCGCGAGAACCTGCGTGAGGCAACCACGCCGGTCTGGGGTCCGGCGCTGGTGCTTTTTGCCGCGCTTCTCCAAGGCGGCGCGATGCTCGCCGAGGCGGGCACGGCCGCGGGCATCGGGGTGGTGCTGACCATCGCGGCCACCGTGTATGCAGTCGGCGGGCGGCGCCTCTCTCGAACCCTGCTCGTGCCGGTGGGTCTCCTGCTCTTGATGGTGCCACCGCCCGTGCACCTCCAGGACCGTCTCCTGTTCGGGCTGAAGGGCGTGGTCGTGCACTCCGCGGTCGAGCTGCTGCACGCCGCGGGCTACTCCGTGGCCGCGACGGGAAACCGCCTCTTCGTCCCCGGCCACGAGCTCTTCGTCGCCGACGCCTGCAGCGGCCTGACCTCGATCGTCACGCTGCTGCCGCTCGGCGTCGTCGTCGCGTACCTGCTGTCGCACGGCGTCTGGCGGCGTCTGTTGATCGTCGGCTCCGTGGTTCCGATCGCGGTCTCCGGAAACGTGGCGCGCGTGGTGATCACCGTCGCGCTCGTCGCCAGCAAGGGCATCGGCTACGCGGAAGGGATGCTGCACGAAAGCTTTGGCGTGATGACGTTCGCCGGTGGCACCGTCGCGCTGCTGCTGCTCGCGAGGCTGCTGCGCTGACTCGGCTGCGTCTCGCGCTGGTGTTGGTCTTCGCGCTGCTGCCGCTCCTGGCTTCGCGCGTTTCCACGCTCCGCTCGTCGCACGGGCACCGTTACGAGGCGCGGGTCCTGCCCGAGCTTCTGGCCGGGCACCGGCTCCGCGGCGAGCAACCGCTCGAAGCCGAAGTCGTCGCCATGCTGTCGCCCGAGTCCTACTCGATGCGCGAGTACGTCGACGACGCGGGCCGCGAGGTGTGGATCTACGTCGCGCTGTACTCCGGCACCGGCACCAGCGGCGCGCACGACCCGACCGTCTGCTACCCCGCGCAGGGCTGGGACGCCGCGGCTCCCGAGGAGCGCGCGCTCGCGATCTCTCCCGACGAGGCGCTCACCGTGAAGCTCCTCGCCGCCAGCCAGGCCGGGCGCGAGGAGCTGGTCCTCTATTGGTTCCAGCCGGCCGAGCGCTGGCCGGCACCCGCGTCGCCCGAGCACCTCCTGCGCATCGTGGACCGCTTCGCGGGGCGCCCACAGTACGGCTTCGTACGTCTATCGACCTCGCTGGGCAGAAAGGGCGACGGCAGCCGCGCCGCCGCCGAGGCGCGGCTCGCGCGGATCGCGGTGGAGGCTGCGCCGTGGATCCGGAGGGCCGTCTCCAGCCCAGGCCCTTAGGTGAATACGGATACGCGGCTCTACGCTGTTGCCGATCGGCTGTGCACGGTGCCAGAATCGCAAAGCGCAACAGGCGCGAACCAGAGCCCCCAAGCCCGCGGTGTTGATCGGCATTCCGATCCGACCGGTGAGGCTGCACCGGCGGGGCCCGGACTCTGATCGCGCGGGAGCTCGTGGCGTTCGGCAGCGAGGTTGCAGGAGAACCCAGCGCTCCGGCAGCACCGGACGGAGTCGCGAAAATGCGGCTCGCCGGTAGCCTACGAAGCGAACAGGAGTGGGCCGCATCGGTCGGCGGCTCCGGTCAAGGCTCACTGGACCGGGAACGAAGAGTGATGCGGGATTTGCGGACAGGCGGACTCTGAATGCGCGTCGAGGGTCGTTTCAGCTGCTACTTGATCGGTTCGGAGTCGCTGCTCGTGCAGTGCGCAGAGATCCTGATCGAGCGCGGCCACGAGATCCGCGGCGTGGCGAGCGCCGAGCCGTCGATCGTCGCCTGGGCGCGCGGCCGTGGCGTGGCGGTGCTCGACCCCGGTGGCGACCTCGAGAGCGTCTTCGCCGGCGACTTCGACTACCTCTTCAGCATCACCAACCTGAAGGTGCTCCCCGACGCAGTTCTGCGTCGGCCGCGGCGCGCGGCGATCAACTTCCACGACGGGCCGCTGCCCCGCTACGCCGGGCTCTACACGCCGGCGTGGGCGCTGATCCAGCGCGAGCCGACCTACGGGATCAGCTGGCACGTGATGAAGGCGGCAGTCGACGAGGGCGAGCTGCTCGCGCAGCGCTTCTTCGACGTGGCGCCCGGCGAGACGTCGCTCACGATCAACACGAAGTGCTACGAGGCGGCGATCGAGAGCTTCGGCCCGCTCTGCGACGCGCTCGCGTCCGGCAACGCCACGCCGCTCCCTCAGGACCTCGGGCAGAAGAGCTACTTCGGAAAGTGGCAGCGCCCCGACGGCGCGTGCACGCTCGACTTCAGCCGGCCGGCGTCGGAGCTCGAGGCGCTCGTGCGCGCGCTCGACTTCGGTCGCTACGAGAATCCGCTGGGCGCGCCGAAGCTGCACCACCATGGGCGCGTCTTCACCGTCGCCGGCGCGCAGGCCCAGGACGGCGACGGCGCCCCGGGAACGCTGCTCGCGCTCGACGACGAGGGGCTCGTGGTCGCCACCGGCGAGGGCGCGCTGCGGCTGTCCGACTTCGCCGAGCCGCGCGGGCAGCGCGTTCCGGTCGCGCAGGTCGTCGCCGCACTCGGGATCGCGCCTGGCGCCCGCCTCGACGGTGCGAGTGGCGCGCTGGCGCAGCGCCTCGGCGCGCTGAACGCAGAGCTGTGTCGCAAGGAGGAGCTCTGGGTGCGCAGGCTCGCGGCGCTCGAGCCACTCGAGCCGCCGTACGTGCGCACGGAGCGCGCCGGCACGGGCACGGCGGACTGGCGCGAGCTCGCGCTCGAAGTGCCGCCGGAGTTCCCGGCGCGGTTCGAAGGCGGCGGCGACGCGCTCGTGGCCGGCTTCGCGGCCTGGCTCGCGCGCCTCTGCGGGCGACCCCAGTTCGACCTCGGCTTCCGCGACGAGGCGCTTCGCGCGCGGATCGCGGGGCTCGAGGCGTTCGCCGCGAACGCCGTTCCGCTGCGCATCGCGCTCGACGAGTCCGGCACCGCCGAGTCCGCGCTCGCCAAGGCGCGCGACGCGGTGGCGCGCACGCGGAAGAGCGAGACCTTCCTTCACGACGCGATCGCGCGCTTTCCGCGGCTGCGTGGAAACGCGGAGCTCGCCGCCGGACGGCTGCTGCCGCTGCTCGCGGAGGTCCGCGGCGACGCCGGTCCGATCGCGCCGCCCGACGGCGTGCTGCTCGCGTTGATCGCCGCGCCGGACGGCAGGAGCGCGCGGCTCGGCTACGACGCACGCGCGCTCGACGAGAGCACGGCCCGGTCGCTGCGCGCGCAATGGCGGGTGTTCCTCGCCGCCGCCGCGGCCACCCCTGCGCAGCCCCTCGCGAAGCTCCCCCTGCTCCCGCCCGACGAGCGCGTGCGCGTGCTCGAGACCTGGAACGCGACGGCCGCGCCCTACCCGACCGACGCCTGTGTCCACCACCTCTTCGAGCAGCAGGCGCGCCGGAATCCGGAACGCCCCGCGGCGAGCTTCGAGGGCGAGACGCTCAGCTATCGCGAGCTGAACGCGCGCGCGAATCGCCTGGCGGCGCATCTGCGCGAGCGCGGGATCGGTCCCGACAAGCTCGTCGGCGTCTTCGTCGAGCGCTCCCTCGAGATGCTGGTGGCGGTGCTGGCGGTGCACAAGGCGGGCGGCGCGTACGTCCCGCTCGACCCCGCGTATCCGCGCGACCGGATCGCCTTCATGCTCGAGGACTCGGGCGCGCCGGTGGTGCTGACCCAGGAGCGGATCGCGGGGGATCTGCCCGCCTCGAACGCGCGCGTCGTGCGCATCGACGCGGACTGGCCCGCGATCGCCGCGCACTCCGACGCGGACGCGGCGAGCGGCGCGACGCCCGCGAACCTCGCCTACGTGATCTACACCTCCGGCTCGACCGGTCGGCCGAAGGGCGTGATGGTCGAGCATCGCAACGTCGTGAACTTCTTCGCGGGCATGGATGCGCTGATCCCCCACGAACCGCCGGGGGTCTGGCTCGCGGTCACGAGCTTGTCGTTCGACATCTCGGTGCTCGAGCTCCTCTGGACGCTGGCGCGCGGCTTCGAGGTGGTGGTCTACGCCGAACGCGATCGCGCCGGGCTCGGTGCGCACGCGCGCGCGGCCGGCTCGAATCGAAGGCTCGACTTCGGCTTCTTCCTGTGGGGCAGCGACGACGCGCAGGGCGCCGACAAGTACCGGCTCATGCTCGAGTGCGCGCGCTACGCCGACCGCAACGGCTTCGCGTTCGTCTCGACGCCCGAGCGCCACTTCCACGCGTTCGGCGGGCCCTATCCGAACCCGTCGGTGACGAGCGCCGCGATCGCCGCCGTCACCGAGCGCGTGCAGATTCGCGCGGGCAGCTGCGTGCTGCCGCTCCACCACCCGGTGCGCGTCGCCGAGGAGTGGGCGGTCGTCGACAACCTCTCGAACGGGCGCGTCGGGATCTCGTTCGCCGCCGGGTGGCAGCCCAACGACTTCGTCGTGCGCCCCGACGGCTACGCGGACGCCAAGGGCCAGATGTTCCGCTCGATCGACACCGTGCAGCGTCTCTGGCGCGGCGAGGCGATCGAGTTCGCGAACCCGCTCGGCCAGCTCGTGCCCACGCGCACCTTGCCGCGCCCCGTGCAGGCGGAGCTCCCGACGTGGATCACGACCGCGGGCAACGTCGAGACCTACCGGATGGCCGGCAAGGCGGGCGCCCATCTGCTCACGCACCTGCTCGGCCAGACCGTCGAGGAGGTCGCCGAGAAGGTGAAGGCCTATCGCCAGGCGCGCGCCGAGGCCGGACTCGATCCCGCGGCGGGCATCGTCACGCTCATGCTCCACAGCTTCGTCGGCGAGAGCGACGATGCGGTGCGCGAGCTCGTGCGCGGGCCGATGAAGGAGTACCTGGCGAGCTCCGTGAATCTCGTGAAGGGATTCGCCTGGGCGTTTCCGGCGTTCAAGCGGCCCGGCGGCGCGAACGCGACACCGGATGACGTCGACCTCTCGAGCCTCGCGCCCGAGGAGCTCGACGCGATCCTCGATCACGCCTTCGAGCGCTACTTCGAGACCAGCGGGCTGTTCGGCACGCCCGAGACCTGCGCGAAGATGGCGGAGCGGGTGCGCGCCGCGGGCGTCGACGAGATCGCCTGCCTGATCGACTACGGCGTGCCGACGGAGCGCATGCTCGCCAGCCTCGCCGGCATCACCGAGGTCATGCGTCGGGCGAACCCCGCAGCCGTCGACGCGGCGCACGCGACGAACGACTTCTCGCTGGCGGCGCAGCTCGCAGCCAAGCGCGTGAGCCACATGCAGTGCACGCCGTCGATGGCGAAGATGATCGCGATGAACGCGGAGATGCGCGCTGCGCTCGCCGGCGTCCGTCACCTGTACATCGGCGGCGAGGCGTTTCCCGCGTCGCTCGCGCGCGAGCTCTCGGGCTTCGTGCGCGGCAGCGTCACCAACATGTACGGCCCGACCGAGACGACCATCTGGTCCACGACCTTCGACGTGCACGGCGCGCCGGACTCGATCCCGATCGGCCGGCCGATCGCGAACACGCAGATCTACATCCTCGACGGCCACCAGGAGCTCGTCCCGGTCGGCGTCGCTGGCGAGCTCGTGATCGGCGGCGACGGCGTGGTGCGCGGCTATCACCGGCGCGCCGAGCTGTCCGCCGAGCGCTTCGTGCCGGACCCGTGGAGCCGCAAGCCCGGCGCACGCATGTACCGGACAGGCGACCTCGCGCGCTACCGCGGCGACGGCACGATCGAGTTCCTCGGGCGCATCGACCACCAGGTGAAGATTCGCGGCTACCGCATCGAGCTCGGCGAGATCGAGACCGAGCTCGGCCGGCACCCGGCGATCCAGGAGTGTGTCGTGCTCGCGCGCGAGGATGGCGGCGGCGATCCGCGCCTGGTCGGCTACTTCGTGCCCAAGGGCGCGGCGCCCGCCCCCGAGGAGCTGCGCGAGCACCTGCGCGAGACCCTGCCCGAGTTCATGGTCCCGGCGCTCTTCGTCACGCTCGACGCGATGCCGCTCACGCCCAACGGGAAGATCGATCGCAAGCAGCTGCCCGCGCCCGAGCAGCAGACGGCGCGCACGCAGGCGCCTTTCGTCGCGCCGAAGAACGCCCTCGAGACGATGATCGCGGACGCCTGGCGCGACACGCTGAAGCTCGAGAACGTCGGTGCGGAGGACAACTTCTTCGACCTCGGCGGACATTCGCTCCTGGTCGTGCAGGTCCACCGCCGGCTGCGCGAGCAGGTGCCGAAGCCGCTCTCGCTCACGGATCTGTATCGCTTCCCGACGATCCGCACGCTCGCCGAGTTCCTCGCGAACGAGGGCGGCGACGAGCGGCTCGAGAAGAGCAAGGACCGCGGCGCGGCGCGCCGTGAGCTGCTGCTCCGTCGAGGGCAGGCGCGCCGACGGCCCGGCAGCGGCGAGTCGTGAGCGAGAACAACGACCAGTACACCGGCAGCGAGATCGCCATCGTGGGCGTCTCGTGCCGCTTCCCCGGCGCGCGCAACGCGGACGAGCTCTGGGCGAACCTGCGCAACGGCGTCGAGTCGATCGTCCGCTACGACGACGAGGCGCTGCGCGCGGCGGGCGTCGATCCCGCGCTGCTCGCGAACCCGAGCTACGTGAAGGCCGGTGGCGCGCTGCCGGAGCTCGCCTCCTTCGACGCGGGGTTCTTCGGCTTCAGTCCGAAGGACGCCGCGATCACCGACCCGCAGCACCGCCACTTCATGGAGTGCGCCTGGGAGGCGCTCGAGGACGCCGGGCACCCGCCCGCGCGCTTCGACGGCTCGATCGGCGTCTTCGCCGGCTGCGGCATGAACGGCTACTTCATCTACAACCTGCTCCGCAACCCCGACATCCTGGCGTCGACGGGCACGTTCCTGCTGCGCCACACGGGGAACGACCGCGACTTCCTGCCGACGACGGTGTCGTACAAGCTGAACCTCACCGGTCCGAGCGTGGCGATCCAGACGGCGTGCTCGACGTCGCTCGTCGCCATCCACGTCGCCTCCCAGAGTCTCCTGTCGAGCGAGTGCGATCTCGCGCTCGCCGGCGGGGTCACGATCATCGTCCCGCCCGGGCAAGGCTACATGCACGGCGAGAACGAGCCGTTCTCGCCCGACGGCCACGTGCGCGCCTTCGACGCGAAGGGCGCCGGCATGGTGCTGACCAGCGGCATCGGCGTGGTCGCGCTCCGCAGACTCGCCGACGCGCTCGCCGACGGAGATCCGATCCACGCGGTGATCCGCGGCTCGGCGATCAACAACGACGGCTCGCGCAAGATCGGCTACCTCGCACCATCGGTGGACGGCCAGGCCGCGGTGATCGCCGAGGCGCTCGCGGTCGCCGACGTCTCCGCCGACGAGATCAGCTACGTCGAGACGCACGGCACCGGCACGAACGTGGGCGATCCGATCGAGGTCAGCGCGCTCACGCAGGCGTTCCGCCAGACGACCCAGCGCAACGCGTACTGCGCGATCGGCTCGAACAAGCCGAACATCGGCCACACGGACACCGCCGCGGGCGTCGCCAGCGTGATCAAGGTCGTGCAGGCGCTGAAACACGGCGAGCTTCCGCCGAGCCTGTACTACGAGACCGCGAACCCGACGATCGACTTCGCGACGTCGCCGTTCTTCGTGAACGCGGAGCTGCGCGAGTGGAAGCGATCGAACGGTCCGCGGCGCGCGGGCGTCTCGTCGCTCGGCGTCGGCGGCACGAACGCCCACGCGATCCTCGAGGAGGCGCCGCAGCGGCGCTCCGGGAAGCGCACGCGTCCGATCGAGATCCTGCCGCTCTCGGCCAAGAGCGCCGCCGCGCTCGACGCCGCCACCGCGCGGCTCGCGCAGCACCTGCGCACGCATCCCGAGCTCGAGCTCGCCGACGTCGCGCACACGCTCCAGATCGGACGCGACTCCTTCGAGCACCGGCGCGTGCTGGCCTGCGCGAGCCTCGAGCAGGCGGTGGAGCTGCTCGAGAGCGGTGACGCGCACAAGCTCGCGAACGCGCGCGCCAAGGGCGCCGCGCCGTCGGTCGTCTTCATGTTCCCCGGCGGCGGCGCGCACTACCCCGGAATGGGGATCGGGCTGTACGCGAGCGAGCCGGTCTTCAAGAAGGCGATGGACGAGTGCTTCCAGGCGGCGCGCCGGCACCTCGACTTCGACCTGCGCGAGCTGGTCTGGCCCGGGGACAAGGCGACGCCCGAGCTCGAGGCACGACTCGCGCGGCCCACGGCGAGCCTGCCGGCGATCTTCGCGATCGAGTACGCGCTGGCAAAGCTGTGGATGTCGTGGGGCGTCGAGCCCGCCGCGCTCACCGGGCACAGCATGGGCGAGTACACCGCGGCGTGTCTGGCGGGCGTGCTCTCGCTCGACGACGCGCTGCGCGTCGTGGCGGTGCGCGGACGGCTGATGGACTCGGTGCGCACGCCTGCGCGGATGCTCTCGGTCGCGCTCCCCGAGGCGGAGCTGCGCGCGATCCTGCCCCCGGACCTCGACCTGGGCATCGTGAACGGCCCCTCCTTGTGCGTGGTCTGCGGCGAAGCGAGCGCGATCGCGGCGTTCGAGACGGTGCTGCAGGCTCGCGACGTCGAGAGCCGCGCGATCCGCATGCCCGCCGCGAGCCACACGCGTCTGCTCGACCCGTTCCTTCCCGAGTTCCGTCGCTGCCTCGAGACCGTTCGCTTCTCGCCGCCGACCCGGCCCTACGTCTCGAACCTCACCGGCGCGTGGGTGCGGCCCGAAGACGCGCAGGATCCGGACTACTGGGTCCGGCATCTGCGCGAGCCGGTGCTGTTCTCGCGCGGGCTCGCGACCCTGCTCGAGGATCCGAATCGCATCCTGCTCGAAGTCGGCCCGGGCCAGACCCTGGCCTCGCTCGCGCGCCAGCAGCCGAAGCAGCCGCGCGCCGCGTTCGGCTCGCTGCGCCATCCCGACGACACGATCGCCGACGCGGCCTTCGTCGCCTCGAGCTTCGGGCGCCTTTGGGCGAACGGCGTGGACGTGGACTGGGGCACGCGCCGCGGCGACGAGCAGCGCCTCCGCGTCTCGCTGCCGACGTACGCCTGGGAGCACCAGCGCTACTGGATCGAGCCCGCGAAGACGGCGGCGATCGTCGGCGCCGGCGACACCGAGCTGGTTCGGCGCGAGTCGGTCGCGGGCTGGTTCTCGCAGCGCGCCTTCCGCCCGGAGCCGCTCACGCCCGAACCTTCGGACGAGAAGCTCTCCTGGCTCGTCTTCGCCGACCCCTCGGGTCTGGGCGCCGCGCTCACCGCGGAGCTCGAGCGGCGCGGGCACACGGTCACAGTCGTGCGCGAGGGCGACGCGTTCTACCGCTTGAGCGAGCACGAGTACGCGCTGGCGCCCGAGGCGGGGCTCGACGGCTACGTGGAGCTCGTGCGCGATCTCGAGGCGAACGGCCGCCTGCCCGACCGGATCGCGCACCTCTGGCTCGTCACCGCGGACGAATCCGCGCGGCCGGGCTCGAACTTCTTCCACCGCAACCAGGAGCGCGGCTTCTACAGCCTGCTCCATCTGGCGCAGGCGCTCGGCGGCGAGGACGTGAAGCAGCCGATGCACGTGACCGTCGTCTCGAACGGCATGCAGCGCGTGGGCGACGAGGTGCTGCGCTATCCCGAGAAGGCGACCGTGCTCGGGCCGGTGGGCGTGATTCCGCAGGAGCTCACCGATCTCACGCTCCAGAGCATCGATCTCGAGGCGCCCGATCTCGGCAAGCGTGGCGGCAAGCGCGCCGCGCTCGGCATCGACGCCGCGGGCGTCGCGCAGCTCGCGAGCGACATGACCCCTGCGCACGCGGACCGCCGCGTCGCGTACCGCGGCGGACAGCGCTTCGTCGAGCGGCTGGAAGCGATCCCCCCGCAGAGCGCGCCCGCCGCGTCGAGCTTGCGCGAGCGCGGCGTGTATCTCGTCACCGGCGGTCTCGGAGGCCTCGGCCTGCTGCTCGCCGAGCACCTCGCGCGCACGGTGAAGGCGCGGCTGGTCCTGGTCGCGCGTAGCCGCATCCCGAATCGGAGCGAGTGGCAGGGCTGGATCGCGAGTCACGGCTCGACCGATGCGACCAGTCAGAAGCTGCGCAAGCTGCTCGAGCTCGAGGCGCTGGGCGCAGAGCTCCTCGTCGAGAGCGCGGACGTCGCCGACATCGTGCGCATGCGCGAGATCGTCGCCCACGCGACCGAGCGCTTCGGCGAGATCCACGGCGTCTTCCACGCCGCCGGCACGATCGACGACGCGCCGATCCAGGCGAAGACGCAGGCCTCCATCGAGGCCGTCTTCAGCCCCAAGGTGCACGGCACGCTGGTGCTCGAAGAAGTGCTCCCGAACGCGGAGCTGTTCGCGCTCTTCTCGTCGAGCTCGAGCGCGCTCGGCTCGGCGGGCCAGATCGACTACGTAGCGGCGAGCGCGTTCATGGACGCGTTCGCGCAGAGCCGCGCCAAGCGCACGCGCCCGCGCACGCTGGCGATCGGCTGGGGTGTCTGGCGCGACGTCGGTCTGTCGGTCGAGACGTACCGCCGGCTCGGCGGCACGGCCAGCGCGAGCGGACGGCCCGCGGCGCATCCGTTCCTCGGCCGGCGCATCTCCGACGGTGCGGATGGCGTGACGTTCTCCATGTCCCTCCACGGCACCGAGCACTGGCTGCTCGACGACCACCGCACGCGCTCGGGCGACGCGCTCATCCCCGGCACGGGATATCTCGAATTCGTGCGCGGCGCGTTCGCGGAGGTCGAGAGCGCCGCCGCGGTCGAGCTGCGCAACGTCTTCTTCGTCGCGCCCT
>Ga0210377_10001294_pt1 | contig 22814 bp, 13 predicted proteins | sample PLM4_65_b1redo_FD_155480 | JGI IMG/M metagenome (GOLD analysis project Ga0210377, IMG submission 155480) | Groundwater sediment microbial communities from an aquifer in East River, Colorado, USA - PLM4_65_b1 redo | ecosystem: Environmental > Terrestrial > Soil > Riparian zone | place: USA: East...
TGACTGCCACTCGCATTGTGTCCATTTTTGATGATATTTTGGCTATTGCAATTTCGACATCTGTAAACAACAAGTTTGGCTATCATGTTTGCACTATACTACAAATCACTTCGACCTAACCATCACCGAATTTTGATCATCAAGAAAGATTGGTTTATATGTAAAATATTGGGAATAATAACGGTGGAATCCTTTTCCAGCTATTGTATTGGTCGATGGGCAGGTTGCCCAACACCGCATGCACTGGATGCTGGGGATTCTGCCACATTTTCAAGCATTTTTCTGGCTTTGGGTTTTCTCTGCTCCTAAGCAGAGTTCACGCCCGCCCCAACGCCAGTAACGCAAACCGTTACGCAATATCCACCCCGGTGATGCGTGTCAATACCTTGTGTATCAACGCGGTGGGTAACACCAACAGAATATGCACGACCGAACTTAATCCAAAGATCACGGCGACTGAACTCAGGAAGTTGCTAATGACGGGGGCGACGTTATCCAGCATCCACGGACCGGCGCCGATGAGCAGGGCGATGGAAAACAAAATACCCACCGAGATGACCAACTCCAGCCAGGCGTGACGGTCCGATTCGGAGGGCATCATCGTACTACTGATCACAAAGGTGAGATAGAGCCACACGTAAAAATCCGGCACGTTGGGCAGGGCGCGAAGTCCCATCCAGAATAAATTGTATTTTCCATCCCGCAGAACATCCCACACCACACGCATTTCTAGTTGATAGATCGAAAGATATGCCACGCAGAGCGTGCCGATGATCAAGGGCGCCGCGCCGATCAACGAATCGCGGACGATATCCGTGTGCGCGGTTTCCACGTAGCCGAGTTGCAGGCGTCCATCAGGCAGGGGTTTGGGGAGGATGGAGAAACTTCCCGTTGGCACGCGCAGAATCTTCGCCATCACGTAATGGCTGGCTTCATGTAAAAAGACACCAGGTAAAAAGATAAATTGGAATATCCCCATCGTGAGTTGTGCGTTGCGTGTGATGATCAAAAACACCGCCTGGATCTCGCGATGCAAAAGCCGCTGAAGATAGATCAGCGGCACGAGCATGAGCACGAACCAGAGAAAACCGGTAAGTTGAGTCATGGATTTCCCCGATTATATATTCAAGGGGTTGTTGTGAGTAAAAAACTAGCCACGGATTTACCCATTGGGTACGATGTCACGAATTCTCACGGATTGTTTTTTTATAATTCGTGTAAATCAGTGAAATCCGTGGCAAAGATGTTCTTCAGGAGCGCAAAGGTTATTTTTGCGCTGCCGCTTTTGCAATCGCGACGAACTCATCCACTTTGAGGCTGGCGCCGCCGACCAAGGCACCGTCAATATCAGACATGGCGAAGAGTTCAGCTGCGTTGGCTGCGGTCACCGAGCCGCCATATTGGATGCGGATCGCCTGGGCATTGGCTTCCCCAAATAATTCGCTCAATGCAGGACGGATGAATTTGGCGTGCACGTTATCGGCATTCTCCGCGCTGGAGGCTTTGCCCGTGCCGATCGCCCACACTGGTTCGTAGGCAACCACAATACGTGAGGCAGATGCGGAGTCGACGTCAGCGAAGCCTAACTTAATTTGACGCCGAACAACCTCGGCTGTGAGCCCTGATTCGTATTGGTCCAGAGTTTCGCCGACACAAACGATCGGGGTCAGGTCAAATTTGAGGGCGGCATGCAGCTTTCGATTCACAGTCTCATCCGTTTCGCCGAAATAGGCGCGGCGCTCGGAGTGACCGATGATGACGTAGTTGCAAAATTCCTTCACCATGTTCGGGGCGACTTCGCCAGTGAACGCGCCTTTCTCCTCCCAGTGCATGTTCTGCGCACCGAGCCTGATGTCTGAACCTTCAAGCATGGCAGCGACGGCCGAGATCAATGTGAATGGTGGGCATAATACTTTTTCAACGTTGGCAATTTCGCGCAGGGGTGCGCTCATTTTGGAGACCAGGTCACGCGCTTCGGCGACGGTCTTGTTCATTTTCCAATTTCCAGCAACAATGCGAGTGCGACTCATTTTATATAACCTCTTCGAAAGTTTATTGTTTCATGAATACAAAATTATGGCAGTGATTTGATGTTGAATGTGGCGCCGGAATCGTCCAGAATGAACTCAACTTCAAATGCGTAGGTGTCGCCCGAATTGCACGCGACCGTCCACTGCTCGAGCCAAACCCCGGCATCATCTGGTTGTTGAAGCACTTCAATCGTGGACTCAGCGCCGATGGGACGATCACAACCCAAGCCGACCGCGGCAGGCGCCATGACCTGCCAGGTATCGTTTTTCAAAATATCATTTCCCAAGCCGCCGCTGGGCGGTTCACCGATATCATCACCATTCGATTCAGGCACGGTGATTTCTTCAAACGGCTCCGCTGTGGATGATTCCACGGAACGGATGGTGGTGAAAGAATAGAAGCCTGCGATTCCCGCAGCGAGACAGCAACAGCCAAGGGTGACTACTACGGCTACTACAATAAGGATTGTTCGATTTTTGTTGTCGGTTTTTTCTTCCATTTTATTTGATCCCATCCAGAAGTTGTTGTGCAAACAAACGGATCCACTCAGGTGTGGAGTCAGTATCTTCAACAAGTTCGCTTAATATTTTGCGTGCATCTGCCTGACGGCCATCCAGCAAGGCAAATTCACCGCTGAGCAGGGCGGCTTCGCGCGAAGTGTCTTCCAGTTGAAATACCTGATTCAGTAGATCGCGTGCCTGATCTTTGCGTCCGGTAAAATAGGCATTGCGTGCTTGCACAATTAATGAGATGGGTTCATCTACTTCGGCAACTCTTTCAAAAGGAACGACCAATGTCACCTCGGGTCGATCAGCCGATCTATACATGGCCTCGCGGAAGGTTTCCTGAACAGGATTTGGAACACCCGTGCTGGACATGGAGTATGCCCGCACGGCTTGAAAATACATGGACGCTGCAGGCAGCCAGCCATCATTCTGGCTTTTGAATTTATCGCCAGCCTGCATGAAGAAATCGCGGTTATCTATGCCCGCAAGCCTGACAATGTTGCCAATGGTTTCGTAGGTTTCTTTGTGCCAGTTGAAGTTCCAGTACGTGAGCGCCAGATCAAGTTGGGCATTGAGATCGTTTGGATTTTCGTTCGCGCGTTTTTGCGCTTCCGCGATTTCAGGAGGGACAAGTACGCCGCCAACTTTTGTAGTTACAGGTTGTTGTTGGGGCGGTGGTAACGGGGTTTGCTGCGGGATTTGTGTGGGTGGTTGTGATTGCGTCGCTGCGATGGGAGTCTTATTGGCACCGCTGCCTGTTAGCAATCTCGCGAATAGACGATTATTGCGTGCAAACCCGAGGAATCCCAAACACAGGACGATGACCAAGCCTGCGCTGACCCACAGCCACGCGGACGCGGAGCGCTTCTTCGCTGGACTTGAAACTGCTTCTGTTGCAACGACCTTTATCGTGCCTGAAGTGGATACAGCTTGCTGTTCTGCGATTGTCGCAGAGACTTGTGCTGGTGTGGCAAGTTTGGTCGGTGCCTCACTTGGAGGCGTCTTTGCAATGGCAGGCTTCAGTGCCTGAGAGAGTCGGACGAACGTTCCCTGCATGGGAACCCCGGCTTCTTCCCACGCATCTTTGAAGGCTTGCACCAATGTGGATACATCTTCATACCGGTCTTCGCGTTCCTTGGCGAGTGCCTTCAACAATACGCGTTCCACTGATTCGGGCACGCTCGGGTTGACCTTGTGCGGTAAGGGTAGGGGTGTATAGATATGATCGTGAATGACCGAGAACGGCGTATCAGCATTGAATGGGACTTGCCCTACGACCATTTCATATAACATCACACCGAATGAATATAAATCCGTGCGGGCATCCAGATCTTTCTTGCCCATGGCTTGTTCAGGAGAGATGTATTGCGGCGTGCCCATGATCATGTCAGATGAAAGCGTCGACTCGCCGGATTGCGCAATGCGTGCCAAACCAAAATCCGCCAGATACATTTGTCCATCGGTGGAAACCAGCACATTCGATGGTTTGATATCGCGATGTAGCACACCCTGCTTATGAGCGTATGCCAGCGCCGAGCCGACTGAATCCACGATTTGATTGATCTCTTCTGAACTGAGCGGACCTTGATTCAAACGTGCCTTGAGTGTATCCCCCTCGATATATTTCATTACCAGGTACGGACGATTTTCATGTTCAGCGTAATCATATACCGGCACAATGTTTGGGTGTTCCAGTTTTGCCACCACCCGCGCCTCGCGCTGAAAACGGGAGGCAAAAGATTTATCTTCATTGAAAGCGGGATGCAACGCCTTGAGCGCAACATAACGATCCAGCGAGGCGTGATAAGCCTTATATACCGTTGCCATACCGCCCTGACCCAGTTGCTCAACAATGCGATACGGTCCGATGTTTTCACCGACGGTAAATGACATTCATGTTCTCCACTTGTAGTTTCAATAAATTATAGTCGAGTGTGGTTAATTCTGGATTATCCAATTGTAAATTGTTTGCGAATTGAAACAAAAACAGCGTGGCTCTTGTCCACGCTGTTTTTGAGACTTCATCTATTTGTTCATCAATGCTGCGACGCCGGGCAATTCCTTGCCCTCTAAAAATTCAAGCGATGCGCCGCCGCCCGTGGAGACGTGGGTCATTTGTTTTGCCACGCCCGCCTTCTTGACTGCGCTCGCTGAATCGCCGCCGCCAATCACGGTGATCGCCTTGGACTCTGCCAACATGCGCGCCAGTGCGAACGTGCCTTCTGCAAACTTGGGCATCTCGAAGACACCGACGGGTCCGTTCCAAACGATCAATTTGGCTCCGTCCAATTCGCGTTTATACAATTCAAGCGTTTTCGGTCCTACATCCAACATGCGCCAGCCTGCGGGGATCTTGTCCACGTCAACAACCTGGGTATTGGCTTCAGCATCGAACTTGTCTGCAATGACTGCATCCACAGGCAGGATCAATTTTGTGCCGGAATGCTCAAGAATTTTCTTGGCAGTTTCCAGCGATGACTCTTCAACGAGACTGTCCTGCATGTTCAGCCCCTGCGCGGCGAGGAAGGTGTTCGCCATACCGCCGCCGATGATCAACTTATCGCATTTCGCGAGCAACGTTTCAACAACCAAAATCTTATCGCTGATCTTTGCGCCGCCGAGAATCGCGATGTAGGGATGTTCAGGATTTGCAACAGCACGTCCAAGATATTTCAGTTCCTGTTCCATCAAAAAGCCGGAGACAGCGGGGAGGAAGCGTGCGATCCCTTCCGTGGATGAATGAGCACGATGGGCAGAGCCGAACGCATCGTTCACATAGACTTCCGCGAGAGAAGCCATTTGCTTTGCCAACTCAAGATCGTTCTTCTCTTCACCCTTGTGGAAGCGAGTGTTTTCGAGCATCAGCACTTCGCCGGGCTTCAGGTCCTTTGCCATGGCTTCCACTTCGGGACCCACACAATCAGGCGCCATTTTGACAGGAATCCCTAACAGCGTGGCTAAAACTTCCGAAGCAGCACGCAGGCTGAATTCGGGATCTGGACCGCCCTTGGGACGTCCCAAATGACTCGCAAGGAGCAGTGCAGCGCCCTGTTCCAAAACATATTTGATGGTCGGCAATGCCGCTTTGATGCGTTTGTCGTCGGTGACTTTGCCATCTGCCATCGGTACGTTAAAGTCCACGCGCATAAATACGCGCTTGCCTTTGAGGTCGATATCTTTTACAGTTTTTTTATTCATGGGGGCTTCGCTTGTAAACAAGTGTACAAGGAAACAGGTAAACAAGGGATTTGCGTGTGTCCTTGTTTACCTGTCTACGTGTGTACGTGTCTACCTATTTTACTTTTACAGGCTCTTTGCCATCAGCGCTGCGAGATCAGCGGTGCGGCAGGAATAACCCCATTCATTATCGTACCAGGTGACGACTTTGACGAAGTTGCTCTTTTCCTTGCCGAGCACCATCGTAAACTGGGTGTCAACGGATGACGAATGCGGATCGCCCTTATAGTCAATGCTGACAAGCGGTTCATCCACTGCCTGCAAAACGCCCTTGAAGCGTGGTTGCTTGGCGGCATCGCGGAACGCCTGGCGCAGTTCTTCGGTGGTGGTTTCCTTCTCGAGTTCGGCGGTGAAGTCAACGATCGAAACGGTTGAGGTCGGCACGCGCAGGGCGTAACCATCGAACTTGCCCTTGAGGTCAGGGATGACCAGCGAGATGGCTTTCGACGCGCCGGTGGTGGTGGGGATGATGCTCATTGCGGCGGCGCGTGCGCGGCGCAGGTCAGAATGGGGCATATCGAGGATCTTCTGATCGTTCGTGTACGCGTGGATGGTGGTCATGAAACCGCGTTTGATACCGTACAGATCGTGTACCACTTTCGCGGCAGGCGCGAGGCAGTTCGTGGTGCAGGAAGCGTTCGACACGACATGATGATTCTTCGGGTCGTACTTATCTTCGTTCACGCCCATCACGATGGTGAGGTCTTCACCTTCAGCCGGAGCGGAGATGATGACCTTTTTCGCGCCGCCTTTGATGTGACTGGAAGCGCCTTTCACGGTCTTGCCTTTCTTGTTCACGCCGTCTTCCTTGATGGTGAACAAGCCGGTGGACTCAACTACAATGTCCACGCCAAGATCGCCCCACGCAATAGCTGAAGGGTCCATCTCTTTAAAGACTTTGACCTTCTTGCCATCGATGACAAGCGCATCTTCACCGACTTCCACGGTGCCATCGAAGCGACCATAGTTTGAATCGTACTTGAGCAGGTGAGCCATGGTCTTCATGTCACCAATATCGTTGAAAGCTACAACTTCCAACTCGTTTGGATACATATCGCGGATTGCTTTGAGCACCTGGCGACCAATGCGTCCAAACCCATTAATACCAACTTTGACTGTCATATTAAACCTCCAGGTTTAGTTTGTGATTAAGAATACAAAATGATTTTATCACACAGAATTGCACAGACCGCATGGACCGCGTAATGACAAAAGTAACTTTATTCCAGCGGACCGGTGTAGTCATCAAGGATCTCGATGAGCGCATTTGCCAGCTTATTCGAGTCGTGCCGCCACGGATGGCTTTCGTTGATCAAGTCCGCATATTTTGCGCGGGGATCAGACCTGGTTTTATCGTCGATCTCGACCCATTGATCTTTCTCGTCAAGCTGCCCGCGAAAGTTATCATTGCACAACAACACATCGAACAAGTTGTCGCCAACGTGTTCCTCCAAAACGCGGATGTGGTCGTAACATGAAAATGAATCCGTTTCACCCGCCTGGTCTACGATATTACAAACATATACCTTGACCGCCCGACTGGCATGAATCGCACCGAGCACATCCTGTACCAGCAAATTGGGTAAGAGACTCGTATATAAACTTCCCGGACCCACCACGATCATTTCCGCATTCAAGATGGCTTTGAGCACTGGCGGATAAGCCGGCGCATCATTGGGTTCCAGCCATATGCGATGGACACGTCCCGCCATTTTGGGGATGCGACTCTCGCCCTCCACCCGAACCTGATTCAGCGAATTGGGCAGCTGCATATCTGCAACCAGTTTCACATCGTGTAACGTGGCTGGCAATACACGTCCATTCACCGACAGCACCTTACCCGACTCCGCGACTGCGCCTTCAAAACTCCCAGTGATATCTGCCAACGCGGTGATAAACAAATTTCCAAAGGAATGTCCTTCCAACTCACCGGCACTGCTGAACCGATATTGAAAAAGTTGGGTGAGCATGCGCTCATCGTTGGAAAGTGCTGCGAGACAGTTGCGAATATCGCCCGGTGGCAGAATCCCAAAACTTTCGCGCAACCGACCCGACGACCCACCATCATCTGCCACGGTGACAACTGCAGTTAGGTTTCGGGTGTACATTTTCAAGCCGCGTAGCAGAGTGGCGAGTCCGTGCCCGCCGCCGATCGTCACGATCCGCGGACCGCGTTCGAGGCGACGATAATTTGTCAATTCATCCACGATCGTATGTCCGGAGCGCACAAACGGACGCAGCAAGGAACGGTTGAGACGATACATGCCAAATAGAATCACTCCGATACCGAGCCCACCAAAGATCGCCACGCGTAAAAAGCGAGGCAAAAACCGCAGAGACGCAAATGAAAGAATATTCAACAAAATGGGGTTGGTAGAATCGGTGCGATATAGATCGAGTAAAAGGAGCGCCAAACCGACTCCCAACAAGGTGATTCCTGCCAACACCACGAAAAACCAACGTTTTACGCCCAATCCTGGCGCAAACCAGCGTCCAATCTCTCGAAATCCCTGTGCGTAACGTTCACGCGTTGTCTGTGGCTTATCCATAAATAGGAAGTCTAGCAGGGATGAAGGGCAGAGTCAATTGGATTTTCATGATGATTATGGAAACTCCAGGAATTGGCGCCTATTCTTATCATATTCGTAGAACCGGGAAAATAAGCCCCTCGGTTATAATTACATTAATGAGCCGAACAATTGCCGTGGATATAGGCGGTACGCACATCCGTGTTGCCGCCTATGAACCCAACAGTATCAAGCCGCTTGCCCATCACCGCACAAAATCCCAGGCTACCGTGCCGGGGGTTTTTGACCGCCTGGTGCAAGCTATTGAAGCCGTCTGGCAGGCGGATGTTTCTGCTATTGGTATTGCTTCACCAGGTCCGCTAGACCCACATACCGGTACGATTCTCGAAACGCCGAACATCAAGGAGTGGGTGAATTTCCCGCTCGCGCCCAAGCTATCGGAGCATTTTGGCGTGCCAGTGTATCTCGATAATGATGCGAACATGGCAGGGCTGGCTGAGTGGCAATTTGGCGCGGGCAAGGGGCATCACGATCTGGTCTACCTCACCATCAGCACTGGCATTGGCGGTGGAGTCATCACCAACAATCGATTACTGCAAGGTTTTCGCGGCATGGGCGCAGAGCTGGGTCATATGACGGTGTTAGCCGACGGTCCCATTTGCGGGTGCGGCCAACGTGGACACATCGAGGCGATCTCATCGGGGACTGCCATCGCGCGTTATGTGCAGGAACAAATTGATGCGGGACAAAAATCCACGCTTCACGCTCACCCGCACCTGACCACTGTCCAAATAGCTGATGCGGCCCTGAAAGGGGATACGCTTGCGAATTCCGCTTTCGAGCGAGCTGGCTATTATCTCGGCATTGCTGTTGCAAATTTCCTGGCGATCTTTGATCCGTCCATTGTGGTGTTTGGCGGCGGGGTTTCGCAAGTGGGTGACCTATTATTCAAGCCGTTCGAAGAGAGTTTAAGGAAGCACGTTTTTCATCCGCATTATCTGGATGATCTTGTGATCACAAAAGCCGCACTCGGTGACGATGCGGGTTTATTGGGGGCATTGGCATTGGCTGGGATGAAGGCAAAATGAACGCGAAGGATTTGACCATATTCCTGCCTCCTTCCTCCTGGCTGGCTACAAAGTGGTGGACAGCGGATAGGGCAAGTTAAAGGCCAATTAGACGGAAGCAATTTCCGGCTTGGAAAGCCGCGCTTCATCTTAAGGGTGATGGCGAAACGTGTCAATTAATCCGCAAGTAGCACAAGGAGTATATTATGCTTAAGTTAAATGTGCCTGGTCCGAACGCCCAGGCTTTAATCGCACGTGACAAGAAGGTTATCTCAGCATCCTATCCGCGTGGTTATCCATTTGTGATGGATCACGGCAAAGGTGTGGAAGTGTGGGATGTAGATGGGAATCGCTATATCGATATGATGGCGGGTATTGCCGTGCTTTCAACCGGACACTCGCATCCGAGAGTGGTGAAGGCTGTGCAGGATGCCGCCGAAAAGTTTTTGCACATCTCATCGGATTTCTATCATGATGGTTGGATCCGGTTGAGCGAGAAGCTGGATGAGATCGCGCCATTCAAAGAAAATGCAAAAACATTTTTGACGAACTCAGGTACTGAAGCCGTTGAGACCGCGATCAAGCTGGCAAAGTATCACACCAAGCGCAGTAACTTCATTGGCTTCACTGGTGCGTTCCACGGACGCACGATGGGCTCTGTAGCTTTCACTGCCAGCAAACCAAAATATCATAGTGGGTTTTATCCGTTGATGCCTGGTGTGACGCATGTGCCATTCCCTTACGAATATCGTCCCGTGTTGGAACGTAAGACCGGCGAAGATTATGGTGAGACAGTTGTGCGTTACCTGGAAGAGGAAGTGTTCGGACACAATGTACCCGGCGATGAAGTTGCTGCCATTTTGGTGGAACCGATTCAGGGTGAAGGTGGCTATGTTGTTCCGCCCGCTGGCTTCTTCCCGGCATTGCGCAAATTATGTGATAAATATGGCATCTTGTTGATCGCCGATGAAGTGCAAAGCGGTATGGGACGCACTGGCAAGTGGTGGGCAATTGAACACTTCGGTGTTGAGCCTGATATGATCACCTCTGCCAAGGGCATTGCCTCTGGCATGCCTTTAGGTGCTTGTATCGCGCGCGAATCCATAATGACGTGGCCCAAGGGCGCACACGGCAACACCTATGGCGGCAATCCCATTTCTTGTGCGGCTTCGCTGGCAACAATTGATTTGTTGGAAGAGTCCTATCTGGCGAACGCGGCTGAAGTTGGCCAGTATGCGTTGGATGCTCTTCAGGAAATCCAGATGCGACATCCGTCTATTGGTGATGTGCGTGGTAAAGGTCTCATGATCGGCGTGGAATTTGTGAAGGATAAAGCCACGAAAGAACCGAACGAAGAGATCCGCAACATGATCGAGGAGATCGGCTTTGAACATGGTTTGCTGTTACTCGGTTGTGGCAAATCTACAATTCGCCTTGCACCACCGCTGTGTATTACAAAAAGCGAGATGGATGAAGCGCTTGAGATCTTCGAAGAGACCATCACTGTTGGTGAGAAGAAACAGGGGTTGATATAGAGTTACATCATCGAATCAAAAAGGCAGTTCCTCAACGGAGCAGCCTTTTTGATTCGAAGTTATAGGTTATTTGTCATCAGTCACTTTTACGAGTACGGCACGAACAATGAAACGATTCTTGTATGTGTCGGTCTTTTCGTCATAGTTCATACAAGTCACCAAGGTTAGCCATGGTTTTTCTTCGTGCTTCATGATCGACTTATCGTTCGGCGTAACGACCGTGTAGGTACGTAACTCAAAAATATATTTCTGACCGTAGGCGCGCACAATGATCTGGTCGCCGTACTTGAGCTCACGCAATTTAGCAAATGGCCCCGGCTTGCCATTGGACAAGTAAACGTGACTCGTAAGCACACTATTTCCATTCCAGGATGGGAACGCGCTTCCTTCCAACCATCCGGCCTGATTCCCCAACCAGGACACATTCCACATCCCATCTTTGCGCGGGACGCCCACGATGGGGATGTTCACTGATAGTGCTGGAATTTCAAGTGTGATGGCTGTGTCAGTATATGCGACACGCGGAGACTGACTCATGTCTGTAGTTACATTTGGTGCAAAGCCAGTTACTGGAATGAGGAAGCCACTGACGGCCGAAACTTGTGCAGGTGTAGGTGGGTTTGGATCATCATCGTCTGGCGGCGTGAGAATCAGCGCGTCATCATCGCCATACACGTCCACTGAGTCACCCGGATCGTAATCCCGCTCAGTAGAATATTGATTGGGTGTGTAGGATTGTGGAACGCTTAGGTCACCGGGCATGCTGGTCCAAGCCACTGTACCGATATTGGTCACATTGCTGTTCGCAGGCAGGCTTGCATTCCCAGTAACACGGAAGCGAACTTGACCAACACCGCCTCCCAGAGTGAAGACATCCCATTCTGCGTGAATGGTTCTTGTGACGGGATTGTAGAAACAATCAGCTGCCAGCGGATCCTGGGCGCCGGTTGTGCAATCCAATGAGCCGTTTACAAAATCCAGAGCAGCAGGCAGGGCATCTTCCATGACAACATCCAATGCATCCGTGTGACTGTTTTGTGTGTGTTGGATCGTCAGCGTGAATGTCACTTCGGAGCCAACCTCAATAAAGGAAACATTTGATGTCTTGTCTATCAAGAGATCCGGTTCAACGATCTGAACTGTGGTAGTCACTGGGGGCAGGGAAATGTTGTCCCAGGTTAATTGAGCAGAGTTGTTCAGACTCACGCCGTCTTGATTTTGAGCTGTATCCAGAACCGTGGCGCGGTATATGATGGTAAGTGTCTGATCTTGCGCGTTTGCGTTGGTCACCGTGCCGAAATTGAAAGTAACGCGTCGGTCTATATCCGCGGGATCAACGCTTGACAGCGGGAATGAACTCACTACTGCATCTGCGCATATGTTGGCGAAGCTGGTTTGCAGATCAGTGGTCAGGTTGGACGCATCTACACTCACGCAGTCCACATAGGCAAGTCCGCGAGCCAGCGTGTCGACAATATTCAGGTTCGTATAAACACCCGGAGGAATGGCGACCGTTATTTGGTAAGTTAAGATCTCGCCGATTGCAACGTCGGTTCCATTGGTATGGGTGCTGTTAGTGTCTACCAGGGATTTGGTGAGATCGTTAGGAACGCTTGTAAACGTCACTGTTGCATCATCGCTGTCATTTACTTGATTATTGTTGGCATCCACTGCATTGGCTGTGAATACGTTGACGTGGATTGTGCCGGCCGCACCACTTAAGGTCGTAGTAAAGTCAAACGTGCAGGAGGCATTGGGAGCTAGGGCTGTACCGATCTGACAATCAGCATCTCCGGTTAAAGTGCCGAAGCGGTCATCGGTTAAGCTGGTTATATTAATATTGACAGTGCCAATGTTGGTGACCGTATACGTGAAGGTTACCGAGCCGCCGATCTCAGGCAAGAATGTCGTCGAGGCAACCTTGTTTACAGAGATCGCGGGTAATACATCCACCTGGGCTGTATCACTATCTGTGATAACTGGACCAATTGGTGGTGTGCCACTGGCATCCACGGTGTTCGTGAAGTCGGTGGTCACATTGTTGACGGTACAGATATATGTCCAGGTTTCGTTTATTTCCAGCGTGGTATTTCCGTTGCCATTATCGGTTTGAGTCAGCATATCACATTGAGCGTCTATCACGTTGACGGGGTCAAGGTCAACTGCGCCTTCGTTGGTGACAGTGATCGTAAAGTTGACAGTGCTGCCGCTGGGGACAGTTTGGGTTGGAGGATTCTTTTCGACGTTGATACGCGGGATGGAAGTATCCAGGAAGTCATTTCTAGTGCTAGATTGACCTGGTCCCAGGTTGACTGGCACGCGGTCATCGTTGACTCCTGAAGAATCGCCGGTGCTGGTATAACCCGGCAAGTTGGTCTGTACAACCACGTAATTGCCAGGAGGTACATTCGTAAAATTGTAGTTGCCGGAACTGTCAGTTGTCACAGTGCCGATCAAGACGCCGTCTGACGGATCCCCATCACCATTTGGGTCACTGTATAGTTCGATCGTTACGCCTGTGATACCGTTGTCTGGGTCGGTGAGATCGCCGTCATTATCGGCATCGAAGCGCACCTGACCGCTGATATTGCCAACATTTGTGTCCAGAAAATCATTCCCGGTGCTGTTCTCGCCAGCTCCCAAACCTACAGGGACGAGATCGTCATTTGCGCCGGCTGTATCAGCCGTGCTGGTATATCCAGCTGGATTCGTTTCCATTACTACATAATTACCGGGCGGTAGATTGTTGAAGATGTAATTGCCAGATGCATCTGTCTGAACACTGGTTATCAAAACGCCGTCAGATGGATCGCCATCACCATTGGGATCGGTATAAAGCCCAACTGTGACAGTAGTGATACCACTGTCTGGATCGGTGAGATCACCATCATTATCCACGTCATAACGAACCTGTCCACTGATCGAACCGAGTTGTTCTTCAACAAAGTCATTGCCGGTATTAGTTGCGCCAGCCGTTACAGAAATCAAAGCACCATCGCCGATGAGATCAAGGTTGCCGCCATCTTTATCACTTACGGAGCCGTAGCCGGTGGGCTGAGTCTCGCGCACTTGATAATCTCTGGGTGGGAGATTTATGAAGCTATAGCTCCCATCCGCGAGAGTTGTTGTGATAGTTGGCTGGACACCAGGGGTATTGGGGTCGCTGTCGATGGGGTTGCCCAATGCATCGAGCAGTTCGAGCACTACGCCAGCTAATGGAGTATCGCCGATATTATCGTTGTTCGTATCTACTAAAACGGAACCCGTGATCGTACCCAGTGTGGAAAGTGGATTGGCCACACTATCTTGCAAGGGATCAGGTTGTTCGTCACTTGTCACGCTAACAAGGTTGACCACACTTGTTTGCCCGACTGGGATGGGGTTATCAACAAGTACCTGATAAGAAACGCTCATCGTTGCATCTGCGGCTAGGTCAAAACTGTCAGCTGCGGTAACGAGTGTTGCGGGTGTACCAGATACAAGGTCCGGGTTTGAAGCGGCGGGAATGTTATCCTTGATCGTGGGCAGGAAACAGGTAATGAGAATGTCATCAAAGAATACTTGGTCTGTAGCTCCCAACGTGGCTGAACTCAAAAGCTGTATTCGAGTCTGTGCACTGATCCAATTAGTGATATCCACGGTGTAGGGTTGATAAGTTGCGTCGTTGTTTGGTCCGGCAAAATCTGTTAGGGTATCGGTTAGATTGCCGGATGCACCAATGCTTAATCGAACGAGATCGGTGTTGGCATCCAAGGCGTTGCGGCGATATGCAAGGCTTAGTGTAGCGTTAGTGCAAGCTGAAAGGTCAACGTCACGAGAAACACCCTCTCCGTTGTTGTCGTTATCTTGAATGCGAAGTTGATAGTTACTGATATCGTTTAGCACCTGAACATCGCCGGCTCCGGCTCCATCGGCTTCACCAACTTCAGTCCAGTTCCCGATCCATGATGGAACGGGCGCACCGTTGCTGTCCTGGTTTCCTGTAAATGCAACTGCATCAAATGTATCTCCGGCGGTTTCGCTTAAGAAACCATTGACAACCGTGCTTTGTGTAACATAGGTCGTGCCCACTGGAAGTGGGTCTGTGACAACTAGGCTATTATGTGTGACCCCGCCGTTGTTTGTGATGTTGACTGTATATGTAATGGAGTCGCCAGGATTGACCGTCCCGACCGTGCTGGATACTTTGTCAATTACCAGGTCTGAAACATACACATTCGCTGTATCTGTTGCAGAGAAGGTCTCATTTCCGCTGGTCCCAGTGGCAGTAGCTTCATTGACGAAGACATCTGATGCCGGGACGCTGGTCGTAATGCCCTGGAATTTGATAGTCAATGTTTCATTGCCGTTCATATCCAGAGGACCGACCGGAAAATCGTTCCAGGTCAGGTTTTGCCCTGCAACATCTGGGTCGGCAGATGCGCCGCTGATCGTGGTGCCATCTGGCAAGGTAATGATGGAACTGCCAGCGACATAGCCCCAGCCGGGAGGCAGAGTATCCAGAATGCTTACATCCTGAAGCCCGATTGCATCTGTTTTGGTTATCAGAGTAAATGTTGAAACTTGTCCGATAGCAGAAGCGATCACGGAAGGATCAGATGATTTATCCATGGTGAGGATCACATCTATCCAGGTTTGATTCAACGGCAGGATACTGTAGCCTGCATCGATATATGGATTTCCCGGGGCAGCGGTGTTTGCATCTTCACCCCAAACTACAACAATTGGACTTGTTGCCCAAATGTGCATGCCGGTGTTGTCGTTATCCGGGTCAAATATCCTTTGCATTTGGATTCTATCCAGTGTGAAAGTGACATCAATAACTCCGTCAGTTGGACTGTAATCCACAAAGATAGTGGTGTTGTCAGTGATCGGTGTTATAAAAACGGGCGAGCCGTTGTCAGATAAATCGGTTGTGCCGGGTGCCCAACTGATGAAATATTCGCTGGTTAGGCTGCTTGGAGGAATAAAGGCGAAACCATAGTTATAGTCTGCATCCTCGGTGTTTGCAGAACCGATCGCCCAGAACTTGGTTGTACCATCACTGGCTGACAGAAATATTGCGGAATTGACAGGTACATAACGGCCTGTCAGCGATTGATAGCTTCGCGTTGCGTTTGCAGGTATGCTAAATGAGCCACTGCCGAGATTATCCTGATAATTGATTGTGAGGGGAGAGGCACTGGGGTTATAGATAAAAACATCAGTGGCATTGGTTCCATTAAAACTGGGTACCGAACCATAATAAAATGATTCCCAAAGCTGGCTGGGAACTGCAGTGTAGCTACGGCTATCGGATAAAATTCCCGGGTTGGGTTGACCAACGATGAATTGCACCTGGATGGGAAGAGTCCCCGTTATCGTTGTCCCTGTGTTGACATGAAATAATTGCGTAACCTGACCGCGATTTAGGGTCACATTTACTTCCACACCTGCAACAGCAGGGTTGTCAATTTGTATGTTGGTATTGTCCTGTGTAGCTTGGACGATCACAAATACTTGGCTAAAGTCTGTATAGTTTAATGGGCCTCCGGCAAGATTTTCACCAACAGGAAGTGTGTAATTAGACTGGTAGGGCTTGACGGGATAGACTTCCCAGGCATTTGCAAAGACAGTGCCGGTAACTTCAGGCCAGAATGTCTCAGCAACCGAAACTGCCCCACCTGCTACATAGATTCTATCGCCGCCATCATAACAAGCGGTTGATGCGCCGTTAAAATTTGTACTCGTGCAGGTACTGGCTGAATTGCGCGGAACGATAATATTTGCGGACTCAAAAGTGAGTACATCCCCTTTATTGACAACATAAGTTTCGTCGATCCCTGTGCTGCCAGTGCCATATCCATTTTCCCAATGATCGTAATACACAGTGACACTGTCAGTGGAAATGGAGACAGTTACCACATTGTGTATGCGGTTGCAGGGAGCGGCAGTACATGTCCCGCCTCCACCGAGAGCATTGCCAAGATCAGGGTCGTTATCAATATCTTTTAATATCTGAAAGAGCTGATCAGTACTTCCAGGCAGATAATATTCTGAATACCCAGCCGGCGCTGCATGGACTTGTTGCGGCGTAAAAGCACTGGGTGTTACTAAAATGAGCAACAAAAGAACTTGTCCAATGAATTGAATTTTGTGTTTCATGGGGGGAACTTATCCTTATTGGCAACTGCGTAACAGAAAACCATATGCGACCTAGTCGCTTTGCAAAACTTTGCATTTTTGAAAGGATTGTAGTGTTTCGGAGTATATTTGTCAACAACAATAGCGGAGCTAGATGTTACAAATTCTCTTATATTTCGCAAACACGCCGGTGATAAAATCCTGCCATGCTCCCCGATTTTCGCGTTCGACAACGTGACTACCTGCTCGAAATATCCCGTGCACTCACGCAGGAACTTGATCGTGAGAAGTTGCTGGCTCGCATCTTGCGGATTGCGATCGAGATGCTGGCGGGACAGGCCGGTCTCATTGCGCTAAAAGAACGGGATGGCTGGCGCGTCTCTGCCGCCCATGGAATTGCTCCTGCTTTTCTAAGTTATCTCACCCCGCTATTAGCGGATGAGACCGTCCGCGAGTTGGATGTAACCGAGCTCAACCGCATGTTGAAAGAGTTGACTTACACCGCCAGCATGGGACTCCTCAACGGCACGGCGTTGCCCCTGGCGACTCATGGGCAGGTGATTGGGGTTATTTTTATTTTTCGAAACTACCCCGATATGTTCACGCCGAATGATCGGGTGCTTTTACAGTCCTTTGCAGACCAAGCCGCCATCGCGGTTTATAACGCGCAACTTTACGGACAGATCTCCTACGAAAAACAACGACTCGATGCGCTTCTGGATTCAGCTGCAGATGGCATCTTGATTCTAAATTCCGATCTCACCATCGAGCGCGTCAACGATGCCTTCGAGCGTTTTTATGGCAAGACCCATGATGAGCTTGCCAACCTGCCGCATGATGAGATCATCCGTTGGGCGGGGGACCCGCAAGGACCTACTTTGAGAGAGGCAATCGAGGATGGTTGGCCTCTTACACCCAATGCCACACTTTACGTGGAAGGTGACTTGCAGCGGGACCTGCCATCACCTCTACCTGTTGGGGTTACGTATGCACCTTTGCTTTCTCCTGAAGGCAAGCTTCGTAATGTGATAGTCAGCGTGCGCGATATTACCCATTTCAGAACTGCCGACGAGATCAAGGCAACCTTTATTTCGATCGTGAGCCATGAACTCCGGACACCCGTTGCGTTGATCAAAGGGTACGCATCAACCTTACGCCGTGACGATGCGAAATGGGATAAATCCACGATCAGCGATTCACTGGCAGTGATTGAAGATGAAGCTGACCGTCTGAGCAAAATGATCGATGATTTGCTTGATGCTTCTCGTTTGCAAGCTGGCGGGTTGAGTCTTAACCGGGCGGATGTTTCACTTCCTAACCTTTCAAAGCGTGTGGTTGAGCGATTGGCAGTGCAATCCAAAAAACATACGATCGTAACTGACTTCCCTGAAAAATTCCCGATCGTGCTTGCTGATGAAACCCGTGTGGAGCAGGTGATTGTCAACCTGGTATCTAATGCACTCAAATATGCGCCTGCTGGTGAGATCAAGATCATTGGTACGGCGCGACCGGAGCAAGTGGTCATCTGTGTGAGTGATGAAGGTCCAGGCATCGAAGCCAAGGACTTGCCACATATCTTCGACCGTTTTTATCGTTCGACGAAAGCCGTCAAGCACACCAAAGGCGCCGGGCTGGGACTGTATCTGGCACGTGCCATTGTTGAAGCACACGGTGGTCGCATTTGGGCAGATGCATCAACGGGTTCGATAAAAGCTGATTCGGGCGCGAGAATCTGTTTCTCTTTGCCACGTTAATGGGTATAGCGCAAGATTTATCTCGTAAGAATACGACATGAATGTCGCGTTACGCTAAGTTATCAGGGTGGTAAAATTCATTCGAAACGGTAGCAACTGTTCGTGAGTCTGAAGCGAATCTAAATCCAAAAAGGATGGAAGCCATGGCGAATAAAGTTCTCCCCCGAAATAAAATTGATAAAAAGTCCACGTGGAATGCTGAAAGTGTTTTCCCGTCTGTTGCGGAATGGGAAAAAGAACTTAAGCAGGTCATTGAGGATACAGCGAAGATCAAACAATATCAGGGACGGCTGGCTGAAGGCCCATCGGTATTGTTGGACGCGATGAATGAGCTGACGAATATTGTTTCGCGAGCGCAGATCGCATTTATGTATGCGGGCTTCTCGTATGCAGTAGATACGACCGACCAAAATGCTGCCGGTATGCGCGGCAAGGCGCAGGGTATGTATGGTCAGGTGCTATCGGCGGTTTCGTTCATACAGCCTGAGATCCTGCAACTTGGCAAAGAAAAACTTGATCAATGGATCCAGGAGAGTTCAAAGCTCGAAGTTTATAAGCACAGTTTCGAAGATCTGTTCCGCAAGCAGGCGCACGTTCGTTCAGCCGAAGTGGAAGAGATCTTGGGCATGGTCAGTGACCCATTGGGGGGCGCTTCTTCGTCCACTAGTATGTTGACGAATGCCGACTTCAAATTTAAATCCGTCAAGGATAGTGCAGGTAAGAGTATTGAGCTTACGCAGGGCACGTTAAGCAATTTGATGCACAACCCAGATCGTAAGGCGCGCCGCACTGCGTACAACATTTACATGGATAAATATGTAGAGCATAAGAATACGCTTGCGACCAATCTCGCCACTTCCATCAAATCCAATGTGTTTACTATGCGCGCCCGCAAACATGAAAATACACTTGCGGCTTCTTTGTTCGATCTGAATATCCCCACGGATGTTTTTTATAACTTGATCGAAACATTCAAGAAGAATTTACCAGTATGGCATCGTTACTTTGCGATCAGACGGAAAGTGCTTGGTTTGAAGAGTCTTGCCTATTACGATATGTGGGCGCCTCTCACCAAGAAAAAAGTGAAAGTACCTTACGAAAAAGGCGTGGAGATGATCTGCGATAGTCTGGCTCCAATGGGTAAGGAATATGTGGAGATGGTCCGCAGAGGCAGTCTCAAAGATCGTTGGGTGGATGTGTATCCGAATCAAGGCAAGGCGGAAGGCGCGTTCTCGTGGGGCTCGCAGGGCACGCATCCATTCATTATGATGAGTTATACGGATGAAGTGACCAGCATGAGCACGCTGGCGCATGAACTTGGTCATTCGATGCACTCGTATCTCACGTGGAAGAATCAGCCATTCATTTATACCGACTATTCATTGTTCGTTGCCGAAGTGGCTTCCAACTTCCATCAGGCGATGATGCGTGGTCATTTGCTTAACACGGTCAAGGATAAGAACTTCCAGATCGCGTTGATCGAAGAAGCGGTAGGCGGTAATTTCTTCCGCTACTTCTTCCAGATGCCGACTCTGGCGCGTTTTGAACTGGAGACACACCAACGCGCTGAACGTGGCGAGCCGCTGACAGCCGATTCAATGATCTCCCTTATGGCTGATCTGTTCGCCGAGGGATTTGGTCCCAGCTTTGACATGGATCGCGAACGTGTCGGTATGACGTGGTCAACCTTTAGCCATCTCTTCCAGGACTATTATGTGTATGCTTATGCCACGGGTATCTCCGGTGCGCACGCTTTGGCGGGTCGTATTTTGCGCGGCGAGCCTAATGCCGCAGAAGATTATCTCGGCTTTCTCAAATCAGGTTCATCGAATTACTCGTTGAATGTGCTCAAAAAAGCGGGCGTGGATATGACCTCTCCCAAAGCCGTTGAGGAAACATTCGCTGTGATGGAAAATTATATTGATCGGTTGGAAAAATTAGTAGGATAGTTGTAAAAGTAAATACGTAAACAGGTAAACAAGTAGACAAGTAAACACGTAAGCAGGTTTGACGTGTGTACGTTGTTTCCTTGTTGACGATCGAAAATCTAAAATTAGAAATCGGAAATCGAAGAATGCCCCAAACACAAATCGCCTGTCCACGTTGCCGTCAGATGATCGCGGCGAATATCGAACAACTCTTTGATGTAACACAAGACCCTCAAGCCAAGCAGAGGTTGCTCAGCGGTGCGTCCAATATGGCGCGCTGTCCGCATTGTGGTTATCAGGGACGTCTCGCGACGCCTGTTGTATATCATGACAATGAGAAAGAATTACTGCTCACTTTCTTCCCGCCTGAATTGGGTATGCCGTTGAATGAGCAGGAAAAAATGATCGGTCCTATGATCAAGCAGATCACGGATAAGCTTCCGCCTGAAAGGCGCAAGGGTTACTTGTTGAAACCCATGCCGAACTTCACTTATGAATCCATGATCCAAACGATCCTTGGCAAGGACGGCATTACGCCTGAAATGCTCAAGGCTCAGCAGGACCGTGTCATGCTAGTGGAGAAGCTTATCCAGACCAGTTCTGCGGATGTGCGCAGTGAACTCATCAAGCAGAACGATGGCATGTTCGATGAGCAATTCTTTGCACTGTTCAGCCGCCTTGCCCAAAGCGCCATGGCCAGCGGGCAGGAGCCTATTGCAAAGCAATTGGTAGATTTACAGAAGCAACTTCTCGAAGAAACGGAATTTGGTCGCGGACTGAAGGAATCCGTCGGAGAAATGGAAGCAGCTCAAAAGTCCCTGCAAGAAGCGGGGCAGGGACTCACACGTGAGAAACTGCTTGAGTTGGTCATCGCTTCACCGAGTGATGCGCGGGTGCGGGCATACGTCAGCATGGCACGCGGCGGCATGGATTATCAATTCTTCCAGTTGCTCACTGAAAAGATCGAAAAAGCATCTGCGGATGAAAAGGTAAAGCTGGAAGCACTCCGCGAGAAACTGCTTGGATTTACCAGCGAAGTGGATAAACAAATGGAAGCGCGTTACAAACAGGCGCAGGAATTTGTTGAGTCCCTGTTGGCGCAGGAGGATGTGGTCAAAGCTGTGCAGCAAAACCTGGATGGCTTCACACAAGATGCAGTGGATATCGTCAATCAGATGCTGAAGCAGGCTTCTGAGAAGAACGATTACACCCGCATGGGTAAATTGCAAAAGATGGTGGAAGTGTTGCGTGAAGTTTCCACGCCGCCAGAAGTGGCATTCGTGGAGCAATTGCTGGACGCGCCAGATCAGGACGCGTTGGAAGGCATGCTCGACGCCAATAAAGAGCTGGTCAATGACCAATTCATGGAGGCGTTGATCGGCTTGGTCGCACAGGTGGATCAGGCATCTGAACAGGGTAATCCGGAAGCCAAGGCGCTTGGTGAAAAATTGAGTGGCGTTTATAAGACTGCATTGAAATTCTCAATGAAGAAAAATATGGGATAAAAAAAACTGGGTTCCGCAAGGAACTCAGTTTTTTTTGACCGACAACTTGAATCTCATTTATAGGACCAATGCCTTACCTGTTCGAGCCGCAAGGTTGGAATGTCTAAGGTATGCCAGTCTACCGAAGAGCTCCAGTCGTTCCTGTACTAGTGATAACTTATTTCATTGTCTAGTGTGCAAAGATAGTGACCGGGATTATTTAGGTCAGGATCACAGGTATAGTGTTGCCAGAGCAACAGCGCATCTGAAGCTGTGTCAAACACCTGGACTATACCGAATTCCCAATCGACGTCATAGGTGGCTGTCCAATTTCCGTTCGGGCAGACTTCGATGTCGACAACCGTTTGATCCGCCAGAACCAGCACATCAGCTGTGCCTTTCTTGGTGATATCTTTCGAGCCAATATCCTGACTACCGTAGACGGAGATCTTGCCAGGATTTTGACCAGGGGCCATCTTATTACCCTTGTTGGTGCAGGTCACATTCATGACTTGACCGAATCCCTCAAGAGTTACATAGACACCCTGGGTATAACCGCCCAGACCGTACAGGGTTCCGTCGAGATGCAGTGGCCAACTGGCACCCAACGAGCCTGATAGT
>Ga0210377_10001295_pt1 | contig 22812 bp, 28 predicted proteins | sample PLM4_65_b1redo_FD_155480 | JGI IMG/M metagenome (GOLD analysis project Ga0210377, IMG submission 155480) | Groundwater sediment microbial communities from an aquifer in East River, Colorado, USA - PLM4_65_b1 redo | ecosystem: Environmental > Terrestrial > Soil > Riparian zone | place: USA: East...
AACTCCGTGTCCGCCTAACTTGCAAATGTGTGGCACCCCTACACTACGCCTTTGGCAGCAGACCGGCAATGCTCGCCGCCCATATCGGTGTCCGTCGCGGGACTCCGGCAGATCTGGCGGCGAACGAGGCCGTGATACCTGGAGAAGACGTGGGCGATTCGCCAGAAGTTACGAATTCGAAATAACGGGTATGGCGCCGTGCCGGCAGGGGCGAACGCCGATCCGGATCGGGCTTACCGCAATACGCCGAACCCCGCTACCTCGAAATGCCGATCGAACGCGAACGCGTGGGTGACCCTCTCGCGCCGCATCACCTCGAAGCTCACCGCGTCCACCAGGGAAAACCGCTGATCGGCGAACCGGGCGAGCCACCCCGTCACGGCGCCACGCACGAGGTCCTCGGCAACCTCGATCCACTCGTGGACGGGGTCGGCCAGCAGGTGCGTCAGGGCGGCCCGCGCTTCGGGCGCTCCCCGCAGGTACAACAGGTGGGAATGCAGCTCACCCAGAATCAAGGTGGTACCCAGGAATCGGCCGCCCGACCCCAGGTGCCGCTCGGCGATCGCTACCGCCCGCGCGTGGTACTGGTCCCGGACCCGGCTCAAGGCCACCAGCGCGCTCGTATCAACCAGAGCGCGCACGCCGTTTCTTCACTCCCTTCCGGTAGCCGCCGCCGTACAGGTAGTCGTCGTGCCGCTCCGCCACGTCCCGAGGGAACCCGTCCTCGGCCGCGGTGGACACCAGATGGGCCAGCGAAGACCCCGGCTTCCTTCCCTGGAGCGTCTCCTCCGCCAGCCGCCGGAGCCCGCGCCTGAACAATTCCGTCCTCGCCAGCCCGGTTTCCCGGGTCATCTGCTCGAGCAGAGCGCGGTCCCGGCCATCCAGATACACGACGACCTGCTCGCGGACGCGCTTCGGCTTCTTCGGTGTCATGGGTTCACCGCTCGACCTACCTGCATGTATGGCGTACTAGTATGTAAGGCTAGTATGCGCGGGACGCCGGGTCAACCGCCGGCCCTCACCGGCTGATCCCCAGGGCTCGCGCGGCGCCCATCACGGCCGGATGATCGATCGCCAGCGCCTGCGGCGGGCCAGAGTCCGGCGGCCGCTCGAGACGATCGCGGAACAGGACCACCATGTGCCAGTCACCGGTGAACGCCGACCACCAGCGGAGCCCCGGGTGTCGCGCGTCGTGAAGGTCCGCGGCGATGCGCTGCGTGGTTTTGCGGTCGTGCGAGGCGGTCGTGTCCGGCCGCAGGCCGAGACCAACCAGCGCGGCTGGGTCGCAGAGATCGACGATGCGCTCCCGAAGCCCGGGCGCGAGCGTGAGGTCCACCAACGCCAGACCGTGACCGCCGATGCGGAGATCGGCCGCGGCCAGGCGCTGCCCCCGAAAATGCTGAATCATCTCGGCCACGGCGTGCTCCGGCGTCTCGGCCGCGTACCGCACGCCGCCTGGCTTCCTCGGCAGGTCGAACCGGCCCTGGCCCTGGGTCGCCGGCACGAAGCCGGGCGAGAACCGCGCGCCGGCCGGAGCATTGGGATCCCACGGGAACACCCGCCAGACCCGTTCCGGCGGCGCCGTCACGCGTAGGAGCCGCTCTTCAACGCCTCGATGGCGGCGATGACCTCCGACAGCGACCCGTCCCGCAGCACATCGATGGGCCGGCGATCTCCCAGGTGCGCATTGGTTCCCATGAGCCACTTGGGAATGGAGCGTCGGTCGAGGTGGCCGGACAGGAGCTCGACCGCCGTGTCCAACCCGACGATCCGGTCGGCATTCTCAGGGCCGGGGGCCGTGCGTCCTTCGCGCCACCGCTTGACCTGGGCGCGGTTGACCCCCAGCGCCTCGGCCACCTGGGCATCGGACGCGAACGCGCGCCGGGCGGACCGGAGGCGGACGGCGGAATAGCCGCGGCCCGCGGCCTGCTCCTTGACCACACGGCGCTTCTTGGCCGCGCCCGAACGGGGGCGGCGACGGGAGTTGGAGGAGGGCCTGACCATGCAACGAAATCTGTTGCATGCATGCCAGTGGCGCAAGCGCAGCCGCCGGGTGCGGGACGCTACCGTCCCAGCGCCGCGGCCAGCCGCGCCTTGAGCGCGGCCCGCCGCGCGCGGTACGCCGCGTCGGCCGGGGGCGACCGGTCGCCGGCCTCGTACGCCGCGTCGAGCACCGCGATGGCCCGGGCCAGGGCCTCCGGGGTGTCCACTTCGACTGCCGCCCCCTGGGGCGCGCCGGCGCGGCGCCGGAGCAGCGGCACCGCGAGCAGCAGCAGGACGGTGGCGAGGACCGCCACGCCGATCGCGACGGTTTCGGGCGTGATGCCCCGCCGGCTCAGCCGGAACACCGCGGGCCCGCTCCGCGCCGGGACCTCGCCGTCGAACAGGACGAACGGCGTGTCGTCGAACACCTCGACCCCGCGCCGGGTGAGCGGCCCCTCGACCAGGGTCGCGGTGGTGTCCTCCAGCAGCACCAGCAGCCGTTGGGCGGGCTGGTCCAGCGGCAGCACCAGGTCGCCGCCGCCGGGCAGGACGTAGGTGAAGACCACCTGTTTGTTGCCTGGAGGAATGGGCGCCGTCACCACCACGCTGTCGCCCCGTTGCTCGATGGCGTCGGCGGCCACGTCGCCCTCGCCCACCTGAAAGGCCGTGGCGCCCCGGGGCAGCCGGCCGCCCCACACGGGGGCCGTGGAATCCGGCGAGATCCGGGTACGGTCACCGTCGTTCACCAGGCTCACCAGCTCGAGCACGCTGCGGCCGCCGTCCTCCGCGGCCCGGCGCACCACCACGTGGCGCTGGGCGATCGAAATGGGCGGCGCGGTGCTGGACGTGTCGAACACTTCGAGCGGCGGGATCGTGTCCTGCCAGTCGCGGGCCAGGATGGCCTGGGAGAAATAGGTGATGCCGCGGTACGGCGCGCTCACCATATAGAGGGCGGCGGTGTCGGCGCGGGCCACCCGGAGCCGCCAGCGGCCGTCGCGGTCGCTCCGGGCGGAGTCCGCCGGCGCGCCCCCCCCCACGGTCACCTCGTGCAGCGTGACCCAGGCGCCCGCCAGCGGGCGGGCGTCGGCGCCGCTCCCCACCTGCACCCGCCCGGCGACGCGCCGCCCCTGGGCGGCCGCAGACGGCGGCAGCGCGCCCAGCGCCGCAGCCCCGACGACCATCAGGCCCAGGCTACGGCGAAAACTTGCCGAAATCTTCCGGGTCGAGGTTTTCGAGATAGGACTTGAGCTGCTCGGCGTCGAGCGGCTGCGGCCCTTCCGAGGGCTCGACGCTCTCGAAGCTGGACGCCTCGAGCAGCTCCTTGCGGGTGAAGATGGGGGCCGAGAGCCGGAGGGCCAGGGCGATGCTGTCGGAGGGCCGGGCGTCGATCTGGATGACGTGGTCGTCCCGATGGAGGTGCAGTTCGGCGAAATAGGTGTTGTCCTTCACCTGCGTGATCATCACCCGGCGGAGGTCCGCCCCCAGCCCGACGATGACCTGCTTCAGCAGGTCGTGGGTGAGCGGCCGGCTGAACTTCACGCCGGCCAGTTCCATTGCGATGGCGCTGGCTTCCGCCGGCCCGATCCAGATGGGCAGCACGCGCTCGCCGTCCTTCTCCTGAAGAATCACGACCGGCGAGTTCGTCGCCCGATCCAGCCCGAGGTGCGCCACCCGAACCTCGACCAGCGCTACGTCAGTAACGGTAGTGCTCCGGTTTGAACGGTCCCTGTTCGGGTACCCCGATGTAGCGCGACTGTTCGGGCGTAAGGCGGGTGAGGCGCACCCCCAGGTGGTCCAGGTGGAGCCGGGCGACCTCTTCGTCCAGCTGCTTGGGCAGCATGAACACCTTCCGCTCGTACCGCCGGCCGTTCCGGTGCAGCTCCAGCTGCGCCAGCACCTGATTGGTGAACGACGCGGACATCACGAAGCTGGGATGGCCCGTGGCGCAGCCCAGGTTCAGCAGCCGGCCCTCGGCCAGCACCAGCACGCTGTGGCCGTCGGGGAAGGTCCACTCGTCGTACTGCGGCTTGATGGTCTCGTGGCGGATGCCCGGCACCTTCTTGAGCTCCGCCATCTCGATCTCGTTGTCGAAGTGGCCGATGTTGCCGACGATGGCCTTGTCCTTCATCCGCTTCATGTGGTCCACGGTGATCACGTGGTAGTTGCCCGTGGCCGTGACGAAGATGTCGGCGGTCTGGACCACGTCCTCCAGCGTCCGGACCTCGTAGCCCTCCATGGCCGCCTGGAGCGCGCAGATGGGGTCGATTTCCGTGACGATGACCCGGGAGCCCTGCCCGCGCAGCGCCTGGGCGCAACCCTTCCCCACCTCGCCGAAGCCGCACACCACGGCCACCTTGCCGCCCAGCATCGTGTCGGTGGCGCGGTTCAGGCCGTCGATCAGGGAGTGCCGGCACCCGTAGATGTTGTCGAACTTGCTCTTGGTGACGGAGTCGTTGACGTTGATGGCCGGGAACAGCAGCGTGCCCGCTTCCTGCATCTGGTAGAGCCGGTGGACGCCGGTGGTGGTCTCCTCGCTCACGCCGATCACGCCCTGGGCCAGCGCCGTCCACTTGCCCGGATGCTCGCGCAGCTCGCGCCGCAGCAGATCGAGAATGACGCCCCACTCCTCGGGGTCGGTGGCGGGGTTGAAGTCCGGCACCCGGCCCACCCGCTCGAACTCGACCGCCTTGTGCAGCAGGAGCGTGGCGTCGCCGCCATCGTCCACGATCAGCGTCGGCCCGCCCCCGTCCGGCCACTGGAGCGCGCGGGTGGTGAAGTTCCAGTACTCCTCCAGCGTCTCGCCCTTGTGGGCGAACACCGGCACGCCGCGGGGCGTCGCCGGCGTCCCGTCGGGCCCCACGACCGCCGCGGCCGCGGCGTGATCCTGGGTGGAGAAGATGTTGCAGCTCACCCAGCGCACGTCGGCGCCCAGGTGACGGAGGGTCTCGATCAGCACGGCCGTCTGGACGGTCATGTGCAGGCTGCCCATGACCCGCGCCCCGGCGAGCGGGCGCTCGGGCCCGTAGCGGCGGCGCAGGGCCATCAGGCCCGGCATCTCGTGCTCGGCCAGGCGGATTTCCTTGCGCCCCCACTCGGCCAGGCCGAGGTCCCGCACCGCGAAGTCCAGGGCGGCGGCGGCGCGCGGGGCGGGCGACTTCACTGCGGTCATGGTCCCTCTATTCCCCGCTCAGGCCGCGTGACGCACGGCGTCGCGCAACGCGTCGATGGCGGTCGGTTCTTCCCAGGTGAACAGCCTGACCCGGCGATCGCCTACGCTGATCTCCTCGGGCGCGCGGCCGAAATGGCCGTAGGCCGCGGTGGGCTGGTAGATGGGGCGCCGGAGCCCCAGGGTGCGGATGATGCCGCCCGGCGTGAGGTCGAAGACCGAGCGCACCGCCTTTTCCAGCGCGATCTCGGGCGCCTTGCCCGTGCCGAACGTATCCACCATGATCGACACCGGATCGCGCACGCCGATGGCGTAGGCCACCTGCACCTCGCACCGGCGGGCCAGGCCGGCGGCGACGATGTTCTTGGCCACCCACCGGGCCGCGTAGGCGGCGGACCGGTCCACCTTGGACGGGTCCTTGCCGCTGAAGGCGCCGCCGCCGTGGCGCGCCATGCCGCCGTACGTGTCCACGATGATCTTGCGTCCCGTGAGCCCCGCGTCGCCCTGGGGGCCACCCACCACGAACCGGCCGGTGGGATTGATGAAGTACACGGGGTTGTCGCAGTCGATCCCGGAGGCGTTGAGCACCGGCCGGATCACGACCTCGCGCACCGCCTCCTCCAGCTCGCCCCGCCCGATCTCGGGCGCGTGCTGGGTGGACAGCACCACGGTGCGCACGGCCACGGGACGGCCGCCGTCGTACTCGACGCTCACCTGGCTCTTGCCGTCGGGCCGGAGCCACGGCAGCTCGCCCGAGCGGCGCACCTGCGCCAGCCGGCGGGTGAGGCGGTGGGCCAGCATGATGGGCATCGGCATCAGCTCGGGCGTCTCGTCCGAGGCGTAGCCGAACATCATGCCCTGGTCGCCGGCGCCGCCCGTGTCCACGCCCTGGGCGATGTCCGGCGATTGACGGTCGATGGAGCTCAGCACGGCGCAGGTCCGGGCGTCGAATCCGTACTCGCCGCTGGTGTAGCCGATACGCTCGACCGTCGCCCGAACCACGTCGGGGACGTGCACGTAGGCCGTGGTGGTGATTTCGCCCGCCACCAGCGCCATGCCGGTAGTGACGAGGGTTTCGCACGCGACCCGTGCCGTCTCGTCCTGCGCCAGAATGGCGTCGAGCACGGCGTCGGAGATCTGATCGGCCATCTTGTCCGGGTGACCTTCGGTCACTGACTCCGACGACACGATGTGACGGTGAGCCGTCACGGCAACTCCTTCCAACGCAAAGGGATGGCGGCTTAGCGCGACCGGGAAATCCGGCGTCCCTGCAAGCTAGTGGCGGACCGATGCCTGGGCAACCAGCCCGCATCGAACAGCTCGAGGTCCACCGACCCCGCGAGCCCGGCCTCCAGCACCTCCATGGCCTCGGCGGGGCCGGTAGCGTCGAGCGCCGCCCGGGCCGGGCCCTCCGCGTCCCCGACCCGCAAACGCCGGACCAGCCAGCGTACCACGGGGAGCGCCGTGGGGGCGACGCTCAGCTCCCGATAGCCGAGGCCGAGGAGCAGGAAGGCCCCGAGCGGCTCGGAGGCCATCTCGCCGCAGACGCTGAAGGGCGTGCCCGCTTTTTTGGCGGCATCGGCCAGCTGGGCCAGCAGCCGCAGCACCGCCGGATGGAACCCGGTGAACCGGTGGGCCAGGCGCGCGTTCCCGCGATCGATGGCCAGGGTGTACTGGGTGAGGTCGTTGGTGCCCACGCTCACGAAATCGCACTGCGCCACGAGCTGGTCGGCCAGGGCCACGGCGGCCGGCGTTTCGATCATCACGCCCAGCGGCAGATCGTCCGCGTGGCGCACGCCGTCCCGGCGGAGCGCGCCCCGGACCTGGGTGATGAGCTCGCGGGTGCGGGTCACTTCCTCCAGGTCGATCACCAGCGGCAGCATGAGGCGGATGTCGCCGTCCAGCCGCGCGCGGAGCAGGGCCCGGAGCTGCGGGATGAACACTTCGGGGCGGTCCAGGCACACCCGCAGCGCCCGCCAGCCCAGGAACGGGTTGGCCTCGGCCGGGATCCGGAACGCGGCCGGGAACTTGTCGCCTCCCACGTCATAGCTCCGCACCGTCACCGGCTGGCCGGCGAGCCGGCGCGCCACGCGGCGGAAGTACTCGAGCTGCTCTTCTTCGTCCGGCAGGGTGGCGCGGCCCACCACCAGGAACTCGGTACGCAGGAGGCCGATGCCTTCGGCGCCGTTCCGGGCCAGCAGATCCAACTCTTCGGGGAGATCCAGGTTGCCGCGCAGCGTGAGCGGGACGCCGTCGGCGGTGACGGCCGGCAGGTCCAGGCTCCGTTCCAGCTCCTCGGCCAGCTCGTGCCGGCGGGTCTCGACGCTCAGCGCCTCGTCGATCTCCTCGGGGCTGGGCGATACCAGGACCGTGCCACGGGTGCCGTCGATCACCAGCTCCGCGCCCGCGGGAATCTCCTCCAGCGCGCCGGACAGGCCCATGATGCACGGAATGCCGAGTGAGCGGGCGAGGATCGCGGCGTGCGCGGTCCGCGTACCCTCTTCGCTCACGAAGCCCACCACGTGCTCGCGCTCGAACTGGAGCGTCAGCCCGGGGGTCAGCTCCCGGGTCACCACCACCGCCGGCTGGCCCAAGCCCGGCAGTTGCTCGTCTTCCCGGCCCAGGAGCTGGTAGAGCACCCGCCGCAGCACGCCCGAGAGGTCGGCCTGCTTGTCGCGCAGGAGCGAGCTGCTCGAGTTGGCCCACAGGGCCCCCACCTCCAGCGCCTTCAACTCGAAGGCCCGCTCGGCCGTGAGCTGGTTCTCGCGGACGAACTTTTCGGCCGCCCCCAGCAGCTCCTGGTCTTCGAGCATGAGGATCTGGGCGTCGAAGATCTTGGCCTCCTCCGGGCCCACCCGCTCGCGCGCCCGCGCGCGCAGCGCCTCGAGGCCGGCCCGCACGGCCCGCACCGCCTCGGAGAGCCGCGTGACCTCGGCCTCCACCGCGTCGTCCGGCACCACCCGGTCCGGAACGTCGGGCAGCTCGCGCCGGAGCACGACCGCGGGACCGGTGGCCACGCCGGACGACACGCCGATGCCGTGGAGCAGCCGGCTGGGGGTCATGTTTCCTTGAACCCCCGCCGCACCAGGTCGACCAGCGCGTCGGCCGCGGTCTCGGCGTCGTCGCCCTCGGCCACGATGCGCAGCGAGCTGCCGCACTCGGCCGCGAGCGTCATCACGCCCATGATGCTCTTCCCGTTCACCGCCATCCCGTCCTTCTCCACCTGGATCTCCGCCGCGAAGGTGGCCGCGAGCTTGACGAACTCGGCCGCCGGCCGGGCGTGGAGGCCCAGCGGATTCACGATCTCCACCACACGTTCGACCGTGGTCACAGCCACGACCCCAGCAGGACGGCGACCGTGGCCAGCAGCCCGAGCCGCACGCCCTCGAGGGTGGGGGCGAGCCACCGGCCCGCGATCCACGTCCCGAGCGCGCTGGCCGCTCCCGCCCCGATCGCGGGCAGGTCCAGGTCGGCCGCGAGCCGGTACGCCACGAACGGCAGCGCGATTCCGACGCCCAGCGCGGCCGCGGGGCCGACCCAGCGGAGACCGGCGGTGAGCACCGGCTCGGCCAGGGCCTGGGCCAGCGACGTGCCGCTGCGCCAGCCGGCGCGGAGCCCCCAGACCCGGAGCGCCACGTGGGGCACGTTGTAGAGCGCCAGCAGCGCCAGCGCGCCCACGCCGGCCGGGGCGCTGGCGCAGAGCACGAGCCCCACCGCCGACGCGGCCGGCAGCGTGCCCGCCCACACCAGCCGGTCGCCCACGGCGCCGAGGGGCCCCAGGAGGGCCGTGCGCAGCCGCTCGATCCGCTCACCCGGCACGCCGTCGTGCTCGGCGCGCGCCAGCGCGCCGGCCGCCAGCCCGGTGAGGTACGGGTGGGCATTGAAGTAGCGGGCGGCGCGGCGCATGGCGCCGCGATACCGCTCGCCCTCGCGGCCACCCGGGAGGGCGCGGAGCAGTGGCTCGCTGGCGTACCCCAGCCCCACCCCGATCATCCGCTCGTAGTTCCAGGAGGCCTGGACCGTGAGCAGGCGCAACGCCGTGCGCAGGAACGCGGTCAGCGGAGGACGATCCACGCGATCCCTCCGGCCAGGCCCACCGTGAACCACCACACGCCCCGTCCCCGCTCCGCCAGCCGCACGCCGTTGGTCGCGGCCGTCGCCAGGCCCACGCCGGCGAGCACCGCGGTGAGGAGGTGGGCGCCGCGGGTATCGAGCAGCGGCCAGCGGCGCGCCGCCAGGGCCAGTCCCAGCCCGCCGAGCGTCAGGACGCCCGCCCGCACGCCGTCGCCCACGATCCCGCCGAGCTGCACCCGCGAGATGGTGGCCAGATCGCCCGCGTCGAGCGCCACGGCGGCCGCGCGGACCCGCTGCGTGTTCCACCGCCGGAGCGCCACGATGCTCCAGTCTCCCAGGTACGCCACGAGGAGGCCGACCGCGATCCCGGGCCCGATCTCACCCAGCGGCGCCTGGGCCGCCGCCGCGGTGCCCGCCACCGCCGCCGGCCCGAAGTCCGGGTACCGGGATCCGCCCACCGGAATCACCTCGAGCGCGTAGAGCTCGAGCACCATGCCCACCAGCACGCCCGCCGCCGGGTTCCCCACGATGGCGCCGGCGACGGTGCCGCTCACCAGCGGCCGGGCCACCATGACCTGCAGCACGCTCACGAGGTCGAGGCCCGCCACCACCCCCCAGGCGAGCAGCGCGCCGAATTGCCACGCGGTCACGGGACCAGGTCCTCCAGCGCCACGGGCCGGGTGGACGGCAGGTCCTGCGCCGTGACCGCCACCCCCCGGGTTTCGAGGGCCCGCAGGGCTTCGGCCTCCTGGTCGCTCAGGAACACGTAGGGCAGCCGCTCGCGCCGCCCTTCGGCCTGGTGAATCCCGCCGAGCTGGACGGCCGGCACCTCCGCCAGTTCGCACAGGCGCACCAGCGTCGCCACGTCCGCGAGGATCAGCATGGTCCGCTCGCCGTCGCCCCGCCACTGCGGGAACGCGGCGGCGGCCTCGGCCACGGACGCGAACTCGATGTCCACGCCGCGCGGCACGCCCATGCGATAGAGGTCCTGCTCCCAGGGGCTCGCCCGGATGGCGTCGTCCACCAGCACCAGGTGCCGGAGGCCGACCCCGCGCGCCCACCCCACCACCACCTGGCCGTGCACCAGCCGATCATCCACCCGAACGATGGGGCTCACGTCCCCACGACTTTCAGCGAGCGCCCCCCGGTGGCGACCGCGCGCTCCGCCGCCGCGGCCGCCGGCGCGTCCCGGTGATAGACGAAATCCACCAGCATGGGCAGGTTCACGCCCGCCACGAGCGCCACCCCCGGGTTGGTGCGGAGGTAGCGCGCCGACGCCAGCAGGCAGCTGCCGCTGGGGAGGTCCACGAAGACCACCGCGGGCCCGTCCCCCACGGCCTCGGCGACGCGGCGCTCGAGCGCCTCGCGGTCGCATCCCTCGTTGCTCACGGCCACGAGCCCTTCGGCCCGGCCGGTGATGCGGGCGACCGCGTCGACCAGGGCCTGGGCCAGTCCGGCGTGCGACACCACGACGCCGCGCAGCGGCTCACTCATAGTCCTCGCTCAAGTATTCGCGCAGCTCGCGCTGCTCCGCGAGGCGCTTGAGCAGGCGCTCGTTGAAGGCCTGCGCCGGGTCGTAGCCGCTGTACCGGAGAAGGTGGCTCATGGCCACGACCTCCGAGATCACCGTGATGTTCTTGCCGGGGTTCAGCGGCACCGTCACCTTGGGGAGATCCACCTCCAGAATGGTGGTGGTGCCGCGGTCGAGGCCGGTGCGGTCCACCTCCTTGGTGCTGTCCCACGCGGTCAGCTCCACCACGACCTCGATCCGCTTCTGCTGCCGGACGGCGCGGATGCCGAAGAGCGCCTTGACGTCCACCAGCCCCACGCCGCGGATCTCCATGAAGTGATGCGACAGCTCGGGGCCCTGGCCGAGCAGCACGTCGGCCCCACGCCGGGACACGTGCACCACGTCGTCCGCCACCAGCCGGTGCCCGCGCTCCACCAGGTCCAGCACGCACTCGCTCTTGCCGATGCCCGACCGGCCCACGAAGAGCAGGCCCACGCCGTACACGTCGGCCAGCGACCCGTGCACCGTGGTGCGCGGCGCGAAGGCCTCCTGGAGGAACGGGATGATGCGCGAGTAGAACTCCGCCGTCTTCAGGGCCGAGCGGAACAGCGGCACGCTCCGCTGCTTGGCGGCCTCCAGGAGCTCGCGCGGCACCGACTGCCCCTTGGTGACGAAGATGCCGGGCATCTCGTTGGCCACGAAGCCCTCGACTGCGCGCTGGCGCGCGGCGGCCTTGAGCGACCGGAGGTACGTGACCTCGGTCTCGCCCAGCACGTGCAGCCGCTTGGCGGCGAACCGCGCCCGGTAGCCCGCCAGCACCAGCCCCGGGCTCGAGATCTCGGGCACGGTGATGGGCCGGTCGAGCCCCAGGTCGCCGGTCAGTGCCTCGAGCTGGAGCGACCGGCCCTTCTCGGTCACCAGCTCGCCGACGGTCAGTTTGGTCATTTCAGGAAATGGACTGTCGTTTCCGCCGCGCGGGGCGGACGTCGTCTTTGTCCAGCTGAGCGCGGAGCTTCTCGACCGCCCGGTCGAGCGCGGTCTTGAAGTCGGGCGCCTCGCCCAACGCGATCAGGATCTGGCCCCGGGGCATCCACATCTTCAGCTCCACCGAGCGATGGTTGTTGTCGTCGTCGAACAGGATCTCCATGCGCGTGGGGCGATGGGCGATTTTGGCGAGCTTGGCGGCGTTGTCGAGCGCCCGCTCGCGCAGGTCGTCGGGGATCTCACAGTGGCGGGCAGTTACCGTAGTTTGCACGGAGGTCATTCCTTTCCGCCGCGCGCCTCGGGCGCGGCACGGATCGTCAGGGAAAGATGGTCGAGCGTTTGCGCGGCGGCGGCGTCCCAGGAGAGCGTTTCGGCGAAGGCGCGGCCACCCCGCCCCAGGCGGGCCACCAGGGCCGGATCGGCGGCGAGCCGTCCCAGCGCCGCGGCGAGCGCCGCCGCGTCGCCGACGGGGACCAGGAGCCCGGTCTCGTCGTGGCGCACGGACTCCCGGAGTCCAGGGCTGTCGGCGGCGACCGCGGGCGTCCCGCAGGCGGCCGCCTCCACGTTGGTGATGCCCCACCCCTCCTTGGGTGACGGAAACACCGTCGCCCAGGCACGCCGCAGAAGAGTGCGTTTCTCCTCCTCGGATACATACCCGAGAAACCGCACGGCGTCCCCCGGCAGGAGCTCGGCGGCCAGCCGCTCGAGACGCGGCCGGTCGTCGCCCTGCCCCGCGATCTCCAGCCGTGCGGCCGGGTAGTCCCGGCGGAGCAGCGCGAGGGCGCGGATCGCGACGTCCACTCCTTTATAACGCTTGAGGCGGCCGACGTACAGGAAGGTCGGCGCCGGCGCGCGGGGCTCGGACGGATCGGGCCGGAACCACGCGGTGTCCACGCCGGGGTAGACCACCCGGACGCGCTCGGGGGCGACGCCACGCGCCACCAGATCGTCCCGCGTGCTCCGGCTGATGGCGTGAAACGCGGCCGCGCGGTACGCCACCGGAACGCCGCGCTCAGCCAGCCACACGGTAGCCGCCATGGGCCACGGCGCCTCGCGGAACGCCGTGGTGCCGAAGAGGTGCGGCACGATCACGTACAGCGGGAGCCGGGTCACCAGCGGGAGGAACAGGGGGAGCTTGTTGATGTCTTCCACCACCACGTCGTAGGGCCGCTCCGCCAGCGCGCGGCGGACGGCGCCGCGCGCCCGCACGGCGAACGTGTGCCGTCCGCCCACGCGCCGCACTTCGATCCCGCGCCGCGTCGCGGCCGGGGCGGCGCCGGCCCATCCGGAGGCGATCAGCGTCACCGCGTGCCCCGCGGCCGCCAGCCGCCCGAAGATCTCGAACAGGTGGACTTCCGCGCCGCCGGCCTGCGGGTTCTCCAGGTCGAGCCAGTTGACCACCAGGATCCTCACAGCCGGCCGAGCCGCCGCGCGACGGCGTCGAGCACGCCGTTCACGAAGGGCGGTGCCTTGGGGCCGGCGAACCAATGGGCCAGGCGCACGGCCTCGGAGATCGCCACCGGCGCCGGCGTCTCGCCGCCGCGCAGCTCGTGGACGGCCATCCGGAGAATGTTGCGCTCGATCAGGCCCACCCGCGGCAGGCGCCAGTGCGCCAGGTCGCGCGCCACTTCCGCGTCCAGCATCGCCGCGTCCGCGGCCACCGAGCCGGCCAGCGCTTCGGCGCGCTCCCAGGTGCGGTCCCGCGCCCCGTAGAACGTGACCAGCGCCTCGGCCACGTCGCGCGGCGGCGTTTCGGGCCGCTGCTCCCAGGCGTAGAGGATCTGGAGGGCGCGGGCCCGGATCCGCGTCTCACGCCGGAGCATCGCCCTCCAGGCGCGCGAGCGCGCCCAGCGAGACCAGCGCCGCCTCGGCCGCTTCCGCCCCCTTGTTGCCGGCGGCCCCGCCGGCCCGCGCGAGCGCTTGCTCCAGCGAGTCGCACGTCAGCAGGCCGTACCCGACCGGAATGCCTCGGGCCAGGGCCACGGCGCCAAGGCCGCGCGTGGCCTCGGCCGCCAGGTACTCGAAGTGCGGCGTCTCGCCCCGCACCACCGCGCCCAGGGCCACGGCCAGGCGATACCGGCCGGTGCGGAGGCCGCGGTCGAGCACCAGCGGGAGCTCGAAGGCGCCGGCCACCCAGACCACGTCCACCCGGCCCGCGTCGTAGCCACCCGCCGCGAGCACCGCCAGCGCGCCGTCCACCAGCCGGCGGGTGACGGCCTCGTTGAAGCGGCCGGCGCACACCAGGGCGCGGCCGGCGTCCCGGGCGGGCCCTCGCGCATCGGACACGCTAGTCCTGCAACAGGTGGCCCAGCTTGTCGCGCTTGACCGCGAGGTACGCGCGGTTGTCGTCCGTGGCCGGCTGGACGATGGGCACCCGCTCGAGAATCTCCAGGCCGTACCCGTCGAGACCCACGAGCTTCCTGGGGTTGTTGGTGAGCAGCCGGATGGACGACAGCCCGAGATCCATGAGGATCTGCGCCCCGATCCCGTAGTTCCGGAGATCCGGCGGGAAGCCCAGCCGGGCGTTGGCCTCCACCGTGTCGTGGCCGAGGTCCTGCAGCTCGTAGGCCTTGAGCTTGTTGAGCAGGCCGATGCCCCGGCCCTCCTGGTCCAGGTAGACGATCACGCCCGCGCCTTCCGCCGCGATGGCGCGCATGGCGCTCTGGAGCTGCCACCCGCAGTCGCACCGCGCCGAGCCGAACACGTCGCCGGTCAGGCACTTCGAGTGCATGCGCACCAGCACCCCCCGGCGGCCCGTCACCTCGCCGCACACCAGCGCCACGTGCTCGGCCCGGTCGATGTCGTTGCGGTAGCCTACCACCCGGAACTCGCCGGACGGGGTGGGCAGCCGCGCCAGGGCGACACGGTGCACCAGGCGCTCGTGCCGCAGGCGATAGGCCACGAGTTGGGCCACCGTCACCAGCGTGAGCCCCTGCTGGGCAGCGAACGCCTCGAGCTGGGGCCGCCGCATCATCGTGCCGTCGGCGGCCAGGATCTCGCAGATCACGCCGGCGGGATACAGTCCCGCGAGGCGGGCGAGGTCCACGCTGGCCTCGGTGTGCCCCACCCGCTGGAGCACGCCGCCCGGGCGCGCCCGGAGCGGGTTCATGTGACCGGGGCGCCGGAGGTCGGCGGGCACGCTGGCGGGATCGATCGCCACCTGGATGGTCCTGGCGCGGTCCGCCGCGGAGATCCCGGTGGTCACCCCGAACCGCTTGTCGGCGTCGATGGTGACGGTGAACGCCGTCTCGTACGAGTCGGAGCTGTGCTCGGCCATCTGGGGCAGGCCGAGCGCGGCGCAGCGCTCGGGCGTGAGCGTGAGACAGATCATGCCGCGGCCGTGGGTCGCCATGAAGTTGATCTTCTCGGCCGTGATCCGCTCGGCCGCCCCCACGAGGTCGCCCTCGCTCTCGCGGTCCTCGTCGTCGGCCACGATGACGAGCTTGCCGGCGCGCACGTCGGCGATCGCCTGCTCGATGGTTCCGAACGGCATCAGCGGTCCTTCCCGAGGAGTCGCCGGACGTACTTCCCCAGCATGTCTCCTTCGACCTGCACCCGATCCCCGGGGCGGCGCTCGCCCAGGGTGGTGTGCTGCAGGGTGAACGGAATCAGCGCCACCTGCACCGTATCGGGCGCAGGGATGGCGTTGATCGTGAGGCTCACGCCGTCCAGCGCGATCGACCCGTGGGGAATCGACAGCTCGGCCACTTCGGGCGGGAGCCGCACGTCGAGCAGGCGGGCATCCTGCTCGTCCCGCACCGCCACCACGTCGCCCAGCCCGTCCACGTGCCCCTGCACGAAGTGGCCGCCCAGCGGGTCGCCCGCGGCCAGCGGTCGCTCCAGGTTCACCCGCTCGCCCGGACGCAGCGTTTCCAGGGCGGTGCGGCCGCGCGTGGTGACGATGACGTCCACCCGGAACCAGTCGTCCGCCGTCTCCACCACGGTCAGGCACGCGCCGTTGACCGCGACGCTGTCGCCCGGGGCGAGGTCGGGGTACGGCGCGCGCAGCGTGAGCGCCAGCCGCTCCGGCCCGCGCTCCGCCCGCAGCACCTCGCCCATGGCCGTCACGATGCCCGTAAACATAACTCTCGATCGATCACCAGCAGCGTATCGTCGCCCAGAACCCGGCGCTCCACCACGGTCCACCGGGCGGCGTCGGCCAGCGCCCGGGCGGCATGGGCCGCGAAGGCCGGCGTTCCGCGGCCCAGCCACGTGGGCGCGGTGATCCGGTACACCCGGTCCACCAGCCCGCGGTCGAGCAGCGCCCCCACCAACCGTCCCCCACCTTCCACCAGCACCGAGCGGATCCCCAGCTCGGCGAGTCCCCGGAGCGCGTCCTCCAGGCGGTCGGCCGCGAGCACGCGGACGCCGGCGTCGCCCAGCAGCCGTTTCGCCGTGGGGGCGCGGGCGGCGGGCGCCACGACCACCGCCGGCCCGCCCACTCCCGGGCGGGAGACCTGCATCTCGGGCCCCAGCTCGGCGCGGCCGGCGAAGATCACGCGCGCCGGCGGCACGCGCGGGACCACCGATCCCCGGACGGTGAGCTGCGGATCGTCCGCCACAGCGGTGCGGCCGCCCACGCCCAGCGCATCGAACCCGGCCCGCAGCCAGTGCACCCACTCCCGGGCTTCCGGGCCCGAGATCCAGCGCGACCGGCCGGTGTGATCCGCGACGTATCCGTCGAACGACGTCGCGAGCTTCACCGCCACGAAGGGCCGCTCCGGCCGCACGGTGGACCACAGGAACGCGGCGTTGAGCGCCGCGGCGTCCCGGGCGCCGGCCCCGACGTCCACCGCCACGCCCGCCGCCCGGAGCCGCTCGATCCCGCCGCGGGCGGCCGGGTCGGGGTCGCGGCCTGCGATCACCACGCGCGCCACCCCGGCCGCGATCAGCGCGTCGGCGCAGGGCGGCGTCTTGCCGGTGTGGGCGCAGGGCTCGAGCGTCACCACGCAGGTCGCCCCCCGGGGGTCGGCGCCCGCGGCGAGCGCCGCGACCTCCGCGTGCGGCCCGCCGAACTCCGCGTGCCAGCCCTCCGCCACCACGGCGCCATCCCGCAGCAGCACCGCCCCCACCATCGGGTTCGGGGCCACGCGGCCCCAGCCCCGCCACGCGAGCGCCAGGGCGCGGGTCATCGCCGCGCGCTCATCCACGGCTATCTCGCGATCCGGACGCCGGCGCCCCGCCCCACTTCGCCCACGAGCCAGGTCTCCACGCCCGCCGCCGTGGCCGCGGCGCGAAGCGCCGCCACCGCGTCGGGCGGCGCCACCGCGATCAGGCCCAGCCCCAGATTGAACACGCGGTCCATCTCGTCCGGCGGGACGCGGCCCGCTTCGGCGAGGAACGTGAAGAGCGGCGGCACGGGCCACGTGCCGGCGCGCACCACCGCGCCCAGCCCGTCCGGCAAGGAGCGGCCGAGGTTGCCGGGGATGCCACCGCCGGTGATGTGCGCCAGCGCGTGCACCCGGTCGAGCACGGAGGCCAGACTCGACCAGTAGCTCTGGTGCACCGCGAGGAGGGCGTCGGCCACGGTGGTCCCCAGCGCCGCCACGTGGCTGTCCACGTCCAGCCCCAGGTCGTCGAATACGATGCGCCGGGCCAGCGTGAACCCGTTGGTGTGGAGTCCGGTGGCGGCGTATCCCAACAGCACGTCGCCCGCCTTCACCCGGTCGCCGTGCAGGGCCGCGCCCTCGGACACGACGCCCACGATGGTGCCGGCAAGATCGTAGTGCCCGGGATGGTACAGATCGGGGAGCTGCGCCGTCTCGCCGCCCACCAGCGTCATCGCGTGCGCCAGGCAGGCGTGCGCCACTCCCTCCACCAGGGTCGCCACCGTGTCCACGTCCATGGACGCCAGGGCGATGTAGTCGAGAAAGGCGAGGGGGCGGGCGCCGTGCACCAGGATATCGTTCACACAGTGGTTGACCAGGTCTTCTCCCACCGTCTCGTGGCGTCCCGCGCGAATGGCGACGAGCACCTTGGTGCCCACGCCGTCCGTACTCATCACCAGCACCGGATCGGGCACGTCGGCCGGCACCTTGAGCATGCCGCCGAACGCCCCCAGCCGGCCGCGGGCCAGCGCGGTGCGCGTGGAGGCCACGGCCACGCCGATCCGCCGCTGGGCGGCGTCGGCCGCGTCGAGATCCACCCCGGCGGCCCGGTATCGGTCGCTCATACGCGCTCCACGGCATACGGCTGGATGTCGAACCGCACCAGCTCGCCGAAGGACCGCACCCGCTCGCCCAGCTCGTCCGCCGAGAGCGTGTCGAACCGGTCCACCGAGAACTGCTCGACCGCGAACGACCCCATGGCGCTGCCCACCACCATGGCGCGGCGCAGGTTGTCGCCCGACGTGTCGCGGGTGCGGGCCAGGTGCCCCATGAACCCCCCGGCGAACGCGTCGCCGGCGCCGGTGGGGTCGAACACCTGCTCCAGCGGGAACGCCGGCACGTAGAAGACGCCGTTCCCGCTCACCAGCACCGCTCCGTACTCTCCCTGTTTCACCACCACGTACCGGGGCCCGCGCTCGAGGATCCAGCGGGCCGCGCGGTAGATGTTCCAGTCGCCCGAGAGCTGCCGCGCCTCGGCGTCGTTGACCATGAGCACGTGCACCCGGCGGAGCAGGCGGAGCAGCACGTCGCGGCGCGACTGGATCCAGTAATTCATGGTGTCGCACGCCACCAGCTCCGGCTCCCGGATCTGGTCCAGCACGCCCAGCTGCAGCTCGGGGTCGATGTTGCCCAGAAAGACGTAGCGGGCGTCCCGGAACTGCGCCGGGATCCGCGGCTGGAACGCCGCGAAGACACCCAGCCGGGTCTCGAGCGTCTCCCGGTTTTGCAGGTCGTAGGAGTACTTCCCCTTCCACCGGAAGCTCTCCCCGTGGGCGCGCTCGACCCCCGCCAGGTCGATCCCGCGCCGGGCCATCCGTTCGAGGCGGTCGAACGGGTAGTCGTGCCCCACCACGCCCACCATCTGGACCGGGTGGAGCAGGCATCCCGCGACCGCGAAGAACACGGCCGACCCGCCGAGCGCGTCGGCGGTCGATCCGAACGGGGTCTGGACCGAATCCAGCGCGACACTGCCGACGACGAGCAGGCTCACGACATCACATCCGTTCCGGGGCGGCGATCCCCAGGAGGGTGAGCGCGTTGGCGAGCACGATCTGTCCCGCGCGCGCGAGCGCCAGGCGCGCCCGCTCCACCGGCTTGGGCTCGCCCAGTACCCGGTGGTGGTGGTACCAGGCGTTGACGGCGCGGGCCAGATCCTCGAGATAGGCCACCACGCGATGGGGCTCGAGCGCCTCGGCCGCGCGGGCCACGATCTCGGGGTACTGGGCCAGCAGCTTGAGCAGGGCGACTTCCGCCTCGCCGGTGAGCGGCGTCAGGTCGGCGAAATCCGGCCCGACGCGCGCCGGGTCCAGCTCGGCGTTCCGGAAGATCCCGGCCATGCGGGTGTGGGCGTACTGCACGTAGTAGACCGGGTTCTCCTCCGACTGCTTCTTGGCCAGGTCCACGTCGAACACGAACTGCGAGTCGCCGCGCCGCATGAGATAGAAGTAGCGGACCGCGTCGCGCCCCACTTCGTCCACCAGGTCCCGCAGGGTCACGTAGCTCCCGGCGCGCTTGGAGATCTTCACCTCTTCGCCGCCCTTCATCACGGTCACCATCTGATGGAGGACGTACTCGGGGTAGCCCGGCGGGATGCCCATCTCCATCGCCTGCAACCCCACCCGCACCCGCGTGACGGTGCCGTGATGGTCGGCGCCCTGCACGTTGATGGCCCGGGTGAAGCCCCGTTCCCACTTGGTCACGTGATAGGCGACGTCGGGCAGGAAATAGGTGTAGTCGCCGCCCTTCTCGGCGCGTTTCCGCATCACGCGGTCCTTGTCGTCGCCGAAGTCGGTGGTGCGAAGCCAGAGGGCCCCGTCCTGCTCGTAGGTGTGGCCGGCGGCCACCAGGCGGCGGGTCGTGGCTTCGACCTTGCCGTCGGTGTAGAGGACCGATTCGAGAGCGTAGACGTCGAACCGGATGCCCAGCGCCTGGAGGTCCCCATCCTGCTCCTCCCGGAGCGCCGCCACCGCGAACCGCCGGATGGCGTCCAGGTCCCCGCCGCCCAGGTCGCCGGGATGGCGCTCCAGATACCGCTGGGCGATGTCGCGGATGTACTCGCCGTGGTATCCGCCCGGCGGGATCTCTCCCGCGGCGCCGCGGAGCCGCCGGACCCAAGCCTGAACGCTCAACGCGAGGTTCATGATCTGGGCGCCGGCGTCGTTGTAATAGAACTCGCGGGTCACGCGCCAGCCCGTCGCTTCGAGGAGCGCCGAGATGGCGTCCCCCAACGCCGCCTGGCGCCCGTGCCCCACGTGGAGCGGTCCCGTGGGATTGGCGGACACGAACTCCACGTTCACCGGCCGGCCGGCGCCGGTGTTGGACCTGCCGTAGGCGGGGCCTTCCCGGATCACCCGCCGCACCACGTCGGTGAGCGCCGTCCGCGCCAGATGGAAATTGATGAACCCCGGCCCCGCGATCTCGACCTTGTCGACCACGCCGGCCGGCGTGCCCAGGCGGGTCACGATCTCCCGCGCCAGTTCGCGCGGGTCGCGGTGGAGCCGCTTGGCGAGCTGGAGCGCCAGGTTGGTCGCCAGGTCACCGTGCGACTCCTCGCGCGGGCGCTCGAGCCGCACCTCGGCATCCGGCGCGCCCAGGTCCCGGGCCACGATGACCAACGCTTCCCGCAGCCGCTCGGCACCCGCGGTCAAGGATCGTCTCCGGTCTTCTTGGGCGCGGCTTTGTCGGTCTTCTGTTCCTTCTGTTCCTTCTGTTCCTTCTGCCCTTCCTGCCCCTTCTGCCCCTCGTCCCCCTTCCCCGGACTGCTCTTCTTGTAGTCGGTGGCGTAAAAGCCCGTCCCCTTGAACAACAGCCCAACCCCACCCGTGATCACGCGTTCAGCGACCTTGCCACACTTGGGGCACTTGGGCCGATTCTTGGCGGTGATCCTTCGGACCTTCTCGAACTCGCACCCGCAGGCCGGGCAGCGATAGCCGTAGGTGGGCATATTCCTGACGCGTCAAGTGCCTGTAATTGCAAGTGAGCCATAAGCTTAAGCGGTGTTCACCCGGGGGGCAAGGCGCCGCCGCTCTTGCCCGCCTTCGCGGGTTTGGGCCATCTTGCCGGACCCTCGGTTCCGCCGGGGTAGGACCCCACCGGCGCGGAAGTCCCGCGCAGCGGCGGGACTCGGCAATGTTTCTCCTGGCAGGGAACCGCGGGAGGTTTCTGCATGGCTCAGGTCAAACACCTCGTCCAGTACCTCATGCTCGTCGGGCTTCCGTTCCTGGGCCTGCTCGGCGTGTTGCGGATCGGCCGCGACATGACCGCGCCCATGGCCGTGCACGGCACCTATCTCGTCACCACCACCGGCGGGACCGGCGGTTCGTGCCTGCGCGAGCTGCTGGCCGACTCGAGCCTCGCGGTCACCCAATCGGGCGAGCGGATCCAGGTGCGCGTGGGTCGGCGCGCCGTGCGGTTGGATGGCCAGCTCAACGGAAACCGCCTGCGCGCGGAAGGCGAGCTGCCCACCACGACCACCTGTCCCTCGGGGGAGCCCATCCGGTTCGAGGGGCTCGCGACCCGCGTGGCCGGACAGGTGCGGCTCGACCTCCAGCTCCGCGCCGAGTGCGCGGCCTGCGGGTCCCTCACGCTCGAGGCCTTCCGGGCCCGCCGGGAGCCCGTGGCCGGGTCCTGAGGCCATGCCCAACACCGTATTGCTGCTGTCCCAGATCGCGGTCATCCTGCTGGCCGGCCAATTCATGGGGCGCCTGCTGGGCCGCATCGGGCAACCGCGGGTGATGGGCGAAATGCTGGCGGGGATCATGCTCGGTCCCTCCCTGCTCGGCTGGGTGGCACCCAGCGCGTCGGCCGCGCTGTTCCCTGCGTCGAGCCTGGGATTCGTGAACGTGCTGAGCCAGATCGGGCTCGTGTTCTTCATGTTCCTGGTCGGACTCGAGCTGGACCTTCGCCTGCTCCGGGGCCAGGGCCGGGTGGCCGTCATGACGAGCCACGCCAGCATCATCGCGCCGTTCTTCATGGGAAGCCTGCTGGCCCTGCTCCTCTACCCCCGCCTGTCGGACGACTCCGTCAGCTTCACCGCGTTCGCGCTGTTCATGGGCGCAGCGATGAGCGTGACCGCGTTCCCGGTGCTCGCCCGCATGCTCACGGAGTGGGGCATCACCAAGACCCGCCTGGGCGCCGTGGCCATCGCCTCGGCCGCGGTGGACGACGTCACCGCCTGGTGCATCCTGGCCGTGGTGATCGTGATCGCGCGGTCGTCGGAGGTCCACTCCTCCATCGCGTTCATGCTCGGGGGCACGGCCCTGTACGCGGTGGTGATGCTGACGCTGGTGCGGTGGGCGCTGCGCCGGCTGGAAGGGGCGCTCCGCCGCCACGGCGGGCTGTCGCAGGACATGGTGGCCATCGTGGTGTTCGTGGTGGTCCTCTCCGCCTGGACCACCGAGCGCCTGGGGGTGCACGCGGTGTTCGGGGCGTTCATGGCGGGCGTGGTCATGCCGCGGGACGAGCGCCTGGCGCGGCCCCTGCTCGAGCGCTTCCACGACCTGATGGTCATCCTGTTCCTGCCGCTGTTCTTCGCCTTCACGGGGCTCCGCACCAGCATCGGGCTCATTTCCGGAGACCTCTGGGCCGTTTTCGTCCTCATCATGCTGGTGGCAGTGGCGGGCAAGATGTTGGGCTCGGCCGTGGCGGCGCGTAGCGGGGGGCTGTCGTGGCGTGAGGCACTGGCCATCGGCTCGCTCATGAACACGCGGGGCCTGATGGAGCTGGTGGTGCTGAACGTCGGGCTCGACATCGGGGTCATCTCCCCCGCCCTCTTCGCCATGATGGTGCTCATGGCGCTCGTCACCACCTTCATGACCCAGCCGGTCTTCTCGCGGATCTACCGCGGAGGGCATCCGCAGCGGTCCGCCGCGGGAGTTCGGGCCACCGTCGCCGCCTCCTAGCCGGACACTCCCCCGCGGCCCTTGCGGCGGGACGCCGCCCGGGACACCGTTCGGCCCCGATGGCTCGCCTCCTGGTCCTCTTCGTCA
>Ga0210377_10001296_pt1 | contig 22810 bp, 33 predicted proteins | sample PLM4_65_b1redo_FD_155480 | JGI IMG/M metagenome (GOLD analysis project Ga0210377, IMG submission 155480) | Groundwater sediment microbial communities from an aquifer in East River, Colorado, USA - PLM4_65_b1 redo | ecosystem: Environmental > Terrestrial > Soil > Riparian zone | place: USA: East...
ACAGGTCCGGACGTTGCCCCGGTCGCTGATCCACCGCGTTGACTCTTCGATGGCCTTCATCGCCTGGACTTCGTGCCACTCCGGCGTGCCCTCGATCTTCGCGAACATCGCGACGGCGGCCGGGGTCCGGCTCTGCGGCGTGAGATACCGGTGCTCGTTCTCCACCTCCCACTGACGACGGAGTTCGTCACGGATGGCCAGCAGGGCGTTGGCCGTGGTGTGGTCGTTGTCCTGGAGCGTCTCCAGGAAGTCCGGGATTCCGTTGGTCTTCATCGCAGGTCCTCCAGGCTCACTGTGAACCCCGAAGCGGCTTCGAGGCTCTTGAGGATGATTCCGATCAGGTACGACCGGCGGTCCGTGAAGTCACGGATGTTCTCGTATCCGGCTTCGGCTTCATAGAAGTCCTCCAAGGCCTGGTCGATGTCATCCCGACCGGCCCGCGACTCCTTGAGGACCTGGAGGAACTCCCAGGCCTCATAAGCGGCGCTCTTGTGCTTGCCCTGGATGATCGTCCATTCGGCGTCGGTCAGTCCTTCGCCGTTCTTGATCATCCGGTCGGCCATCTGAACCGCCGCCTTCGCGATCCTCTGTGTGCTGTCGTTCATGCTTGGGGCTCCTCCACTGTCGGGTTGTGCTGGGCTCCTGAATGCGATACTATCATCACACACAGGATGACGCAACCCAGGGAAGAGGACCGATGAAGATTGACGTAAGGTCACATCGCCGGAAGGCGGGGCTGACTCAGGACGAGTTGGCAGAACGGGCCGGAGTCGGTCAGTCCACGGTCGCCATGTGGGAGAGCCAGGGACGACAGCCGACGGCGGAGAACGCGGTCAAGCTAGCCCGTGCTCTCGGCCTCACCGTGGAGCAACTGTACGAAGACGAGTGGGCATGAGAAAGGGCCAGGTCCCGATCACGGACCTGACCCCAGAAGAGTCCCGACAACTCTCGTACTCACAATTGAAAGGATACGGCATGAGTGACACCGGGTCAAGGATTACCCCGGAACACCGCGCTTACCTGAACCGCCACGCGATCACTGACGAAGTGATCGACCGCCACGGAGTCCGGTCCATTTCGGACCGTGACGAACTCCCCAGGAGTATCGCAGAACTGGCCTACTTCACGCCCGCTCCCGGGATTCTCTTCCCGGTCAGGATGCCGAACGGCAAGGACAGTTCCAGGTACCGGCCGGACAACCCGGCACTGGACGGAGAAGGGCGAAAGGCCAAGTACATCGGGCCTGCCGGAGTGAGCACCGTCAACATGGTGCGTACCGGCCCGATCGTTCCGTCGTCGCTCAACGGGAAACCGGCCCACTTCATCAACATGGACGGCTTCGACAAGATCCTGTTCGTGGAGGGGAACAAGCAGGTCCTGGCGGCCGACTCCTACGCCCCGGGCGATTACGCGGTGATCGGAGTTCACGGATGCCGTGCATGGTCCGGCGCTGATTTCTCGTTCGTGAGCGGCCGTGACGTGTTCGTGGCGTTCGACTCGGATGTGTGGAACAAGTCCAACCCGGACGTTCCCGATGCCGCAGAGAAGTTCTCCGTGGAGCTGGTGGAGGCCGGGGCCGCATCTGTGCGGTTCGTATTCGTCCCTGGAGACCAGGGGACGGGCCTGGACGACGCCCTAGCCCTGATCGACCCCGGAGGCCGCACGGAGGCTCTCAAGAGCTGGCTCGAAGAAGCGGGACCGCTGACGCAGGAGAACGAGGGGGAGCCGTTCGACTACGACGGCCCCTATGAAGACCGTGTCAAGATCAAGGCCCGTGACCTGTACGTCAACCAGCGCGCTCGTGGCCTGGTGGACGACCGGATAGCCAGAGAGACCGGCCGGGCCGTGGACTGGGAGTCACGCGCTCACAACGGCGCTGACTGGCTGGACGTGAGCGAGCCGGAGCCGAAGCCGCTCTGGGGCACGCCGGACACGCCTCTCTGGCTTCCTGGGGAGTCGCTGACCATCGTCGGCCCTCCCAGTGTCGGCAAGTCCACACTGGCCCACGCGGTGATGTGGGGCGCGCTGGGGCTGACCCCGGACCTCCTTGACTTCCCGATCGAGGCCATGGAGGACGGCGGAATCCTGTACCTGGCCATGGACAGGCCGAAGCAGATCAAGCGCGCCATGGCCAGGTTCCTGCGGGCGCACCCCGACCGTCAGGACGAGATCACCACGGTTCTCCGTGAGCGGCTCACGATCTGGGAGGGACCACTTCCCGGAGACCCGACGGCGGACAAACGGCTGTTGATCAGCATGGCCGAGAAGTTCGGCCGGACACGCATCGTCGTGGACTCGCTGAAGGACATCATCCCGAACGCCAGCGACGAAGCGAAGGCGGGCAGATACAACATGGCCCGTCAGGAGGCCCTGGCCGAAGGCTTCGAGTGGATCGAGCTGCACCACAACCGGAAGTCGGGGGCGGAGAACAAGGAGCCGAACACTCTTGACGACGTCTACGGCTCGCGGTGGATCACGGCCGGAGCCGGATCGGTCCTGTCCCTGTTCGGCCAGCCCGGTGACATCGTCCTGAAGCTGGCCCACCTCAAGCCGCTCGGGGAGCCGATCATGCCCACGCAAGTGGCGATCACCCGTATCTCGGGGGAGATGACCGTCTACGAGAAGACGACACCCCTGGACATCCTCAGGGCGTCAGGGGTTCAGGGCCTGACCGTCGAAGATGCGGCCCGGTCCATGTACGGGGTTCTCGGGAACCGGAAGCTGACCCCGAACGAAGTTGAGAACACCCGGAACAAGCTCAACCGGATGGTCAGAGACGACCAGGCCGAGAAGCACCCGAAGGCCGAAGGCCCGGTCAGGTACCGGGTCAAGGACATCGAAAACCCGTGGTTATGAGGGGGTTGGGAGGGGGTTGGGAGGGACCAACGGGCTCCCAACTCGTCCCAACTCCGATCAAGGAATCCCCAGGTCAGAGGCTCCCAACGGATTTCAGGGGCTATTTCCCAACTCGGCCACCAACTCAACCAACTCGATCAAGGGGCTTGCTGGTCAGGGGCCCCAACCCGTCTACCAACTCAACCAACCAGGCCATTCCAACTCCCCGACCCCCCTTAAAGGGGGAGGGGTTGGCGGTAAGGATCATGAAATGACCGACCCGAAGACCCACCCAGAGATCATTCCCCAGCACTACCCGATGTGGGTCCACGAGTGGAGGCCGGGGCCGGGCGACGGGCACCACCGGTTCCTCCCGATCATCGGCTGGGTATGGCTGGACGGTCCTTACCTCCAACCCGTGGTCATCGCCGACACGGGGGCGCTCCCCTACGAGCGCGACGACGGAGACCAGGGCTGGGACATAGTCGATCAACGGTTCATGAATGAGTACGACCAAGAGGGGAAACGACCATGAGCGCACGGAAGACCAAGATGACGCTGGACGAGCACCGGGAGATGGGTCTGTACCTGGCCAGGGCCAACGATGAGCTGGTCGGCCGGTCGGTGACTATCAGTAACAGCAAGTCCAAGAGCGACCCCCGGGCCGGTAGGGTCGACCGATCCCTGAAGCGGGCCATCGACGGGCTACGACAGGCCCGGTCGGAGTTGGAGAACATGATGTTCGCGGACTATCCCGAGGAGACCCGGGGCCAGGACGCGCTTCAGGTCTACTACCCAACCCAGGTCATCCGTCAGGCGTCATGACCACACCACTCCACCCATCAGCCCCCGGACCGATGCGGGTCGCTTCAGGCCCGCCTCGTTGTGTGACTTACCGTCGATGATCGGTGGCTTACCGCTTGGCGACTATGGCAGATCTGCCACAGTCGCGAATCGCTCCGTTACAGCAGGGTCACGGAGTGATGTTGACCAGCGGGAAGACATCCGCGAACTGACCACCCCCATCAGCCCCCGGCCGTTCACCACGGTCCGGGGGCTGATCCACGTATCATCGGCTTGACGTAAGCGACCTGACATGAGGTGTTTTCCGTGGCCGGACCGATCGAGACGACCCAGGGCTACACAGTCAACCCCGCTACGGCCGTCCGTGACGCCAAAGCCGCACGGATGCGCTCCCGGTCGATGACCTACCAGCAGATCGGCGATGCTCTCGAGGTCACGAAACAGGCTGCGTGGGAGATGGTCGAACGCGCGATGAAGGAAGTCATCACAGAACCGGCCGAATCCGCCGTGGCGTTCGAGCTGCAGAAGCTTGACGCACAGGAGCAGGACATCCTGGAGAGGTTGGAGAAGCGGCACTTCGTCGTCTCCAATGGCCGTCTGATCAGCATCGGTGACCCTCCCCTCCCCCTGGAGGATGACGACTTCGCCCTACGGGCTCACGCCCTCCTGCTCCGCGTGGCGGAACGTCGTGCCAAGCTCCTGGGCCTGGACAGCGCCACGAAGCTGGACGTGTCCGGCGGCATGACGTACACGCTTCTCGGGGCCGACGACGTATGATCACCCACACCTACGGCCCGCGCGGGACCTGCAGAGAATTGATCACGAACAAGTCTCCCGCGATCTTGCTGAGCGGCCCAGCTGGGACCGGGAAATCCCGCGCGTGCCTGGAGAAGCTGATGCTGATCGCGCTGAAGTACCCCGGGTGCCGACTGCTGATCCTCCGGAAGACACTCGCGTCCCTGGGCTCTACCGCACTGGTGACCTGGCGTACCAAGGTCGCGCCGGAGGCTCTCAAGTCAGGAGAGGTCTACTTCTACGGTGGGTCGTCGGAGGAGGCTGCGCAGTACCGGTTCCGCAACGGGTCCACGATCACCGTTGGCGGGATGGACAAGGCCCAGAAAATAATGAGCTCGGAGTACGACGCCGCCTATATCCAGGAGGCCACGGAGCTGACCCCGAACGACTGGGAGATGATCAGCACCCGACTCCGTAACGGAGTCGTGCCGTACCAGCAGTTGATCGCCGACTGTAACCCGGACCGGCCCAACCACTGGCTTCACGAGAAGACCCGGACGGGCGAAGTCGTGATGCTCCACTCCCGGCATGAGGACAACCCGACCCTGTACCGTCCCGACGGCTCCCTGACGCCCTCTGGGGCGTCCTACATCTCCCGTCTGGACGCACTAACCGGCGTCCGCTTCCAACGCCTTAGGCGCGGTCTGTGGGTCGCAGCGGAGGGGCTGGTGTACGACGACTATGATCCGGCCGTCCACCTGATCGACCGCTTCGACATCCCCGACAGCTGGCCCCGGTACTGGGTGATCGACTTCGGGTTCACGAACCCCTTCGTCTGCCAGTGGTGGGCGGAAGACCCGGACGGCAGGCTCTACCTCTACCGGGAGATCTACCGCACGCAGCGTCTTGTGGAGGACCATGCCAAAGATGTACTCGGCCAGGTTCAGAAGCGTGACGGTACCTGGAGGGAACCGAAGCCTGTGGCCGTCATCTGTGACCACGACGCCGAAGACCGGGCCACCTTCACCCGGCACTCCGGTTTCTCCACCTCCCCCGCCAAGAAGGGCAAGACCGAGGGACTACAGGTCACCCAGGCCCGCTTCAAGGTCGCGAAGGATGGCAGGCCCCGGATCTTCTTCCTGCGGGACTCTCTGGTGAAGCGGGATCAGGCTCTGGTGGACGCCGGTAAGCCCACGTCCACCGTGGACGAGATCACGGGGTACGTCTGGCCCCAGGGCAAGACCGGGGACAAGGCGGAGGAACCGGTCAAAGAGGACGATCACGGAATGGACTGCGCCCGTTACATGGTCGCGTATCGTGACCTCAGGGGCCGTACACGATTGAGGTACCTATGACCGTCATGGAAGCGTGGGCCACGGGTCGTCAGACCCGATCCCAGCGACGCGCCCGGAAGCCACTGCTCACCATGCTGTTCACGCTGGCAGGCCGGTACCTTCCCCGGTGGATCACCGTACGGCGCTTCGCCACCTACGCGACGGCGTTCGGTCTCATCGACGCGGCGGCCTGGCAGTTCACCACCTGGTCCGGCCTTCTGGTCGCCGGTCTGTCCGTGCTGGCCCTCGATTACATGAGCGGTGACGAATGAGGTCCCTCCGTTCCGTGCTCGCGAAGACGCCCGTACCGTTCGCTCCGGCTGTCCGGTCACTCTTCGGCGCTCCCGTGGAGCAGGCGTCCATGGTCCAGCAGATGACCGCCATGGGCACCGTGGGGACACTGTTCGCCATGGTGGACGCGCTGTCCGAGAACACCGCACAGGCCGAATGGAAGCTGTGGGCGAAGTCCGCCAGCGGCCGGACCGAGGACCGTACCGAGGTCACGCGGCATCTGTCGCTGAAGATCTGGAACAAGCCCAACCAGTTCTATACACGGCAGGAGTTCGTTCAGACCTTCCAGCAGCATCGGGACCTCACCGGAGAGGCGTGGTGGCTGGTCGGCAGGGATCGCAGAGCTCCGTTCCCCATGGAGCTGTGGCCGGTCCGCCCCGACCGGATGGACGTCGTGAGGCACCCGACGGAGTTCCTGACCGGTTATGTCTACACCGGACCGGAGGGTGAGCGCGTTCCGCTCAACCGCGACGAAGTGATTCAGCTCCGGCGGCCGAACCCCCTCGATCCTTATCGCGGGATGGGGCCGGTACAGAGCATCCTCGCTGACCTCGACTCCGTCCGGTACTCCGCCGAGTGGAACCGGAACTTCTTCAGGAACTCAGCCGAACCTGGCGGGATCATCGAAGTGCCCGAGAGCCTGGGGGACGATGAGTTCTACCAGCTTCGGGAGCGGTGGAACGAGCAGCACCGGGGCGTGGCACAAGCCCACAGAGTGGCCATCCTGGAGCACGGCAAGTGGGTGGACCGGAAGTTCAGCCAGCGGGACATGCAGTTCGCAGAACTTCGGGGTGTGAGTGAGGCCGTCCTGATGAAGGCGTTCCGGTTCCCGGTCCCGATGCTGGGCATCAGCGAGGACGTCAACCGGGCGAACGCGGACGCCGCTGAAGTGGTGTTCGCGCGGAGGCTGATCAAACCCCGCCTGGAGGCGATCAAGCAGGCGCTCAACAATGACTTCCTTCCCCTCTTCGGGAGCACTGGACAGGGCGTGGAGTTCGACTTCTGCGATCCGGTGCCCGAAGACCTGGAGCTGTCGGCGAAGCTCCTGACGGCCCGTTCAGACGCGGCCAAGGCACTGCGTGACGCGGGGTGGAACCCCGACGACATCCTCAGCGCCGTGGGCCTGCCGGAGATGACCTATGATTCACCTCAGGTACCAGCGCAGACAGGAGCGTTCGGTGGGTAGAGATCACTTCAAGGTCGCGCGATAAACAGCGCGTGGTCAAGCCGCTACCAGATCCGACTGAGAGGAATTCCGCTCAGTCGGAGACTGTGACCAAGCGGGCACCGCAAGCTACCTCTCTCGCCGGTAAGTGGGTGAGGTACCAGCGCAGACAGGAGCGTTCGGTGGGTAGAGATCACTTCAAGGTCGCGCGGCCGGTGGCACGTCTCCGCGAGGGTCGGACCGACTGGTACACGATCAAGAACGAAGCCGGTACGTCCGAGATCATGATCTATGACGAGATCGGGTACTGGGCCGTCACCGCCAGCGACTTCGTCAGGGAGCTGTCCGGCCTCAGGACGGACAAGATCGACCTACACCTCAACTCCCCTGGCGGCGAAGTGTTCGACGGCATCGCCATCTACCAGGCGCTGAAGAACCACAAGGCCGAGGTCACGGTGTACGTGGACTCGCTGGCGGCCTCGATCGCCTCCGTCATCGCGATGTCCGGCGACCGCGTCATCATGGCGCGAAACTCCACGATGATGATCCATGAGGGCTCCGGCCTCTGCGTGGGCAACGCGGCCGACATGAAAGAGATGTCCGCCCTGCTGGACAAGACCAGCGACAACATCGCGAGCATCTACGCGGACCGGGCCGGAGGCACAAGCGCCAGCTGGCGTAAGCGCATGACGGCTGAGACGTGGTATTCCGCAGATGAGGCCGTGGCGGCGGGCCTGGCTGATGAAGTCCAGGGTAAGGGGACCGAGCAGTCCAACACCTGGGACCTGTCCATCTTCAACTACTCCGGCCGGAGCGAAGCCCCGGAACCGGAGATCGTGAAATCACCTACGTTCAACTGGGACCCGGAAGAGTTCCGGCGTCAAGCCTTGAGGGAGGCTGAGTAATGCCGAAGATCACCATCCCCACGGCTCCGTCGGAGCTGGAAGAGATGCTCAACGACAAGGCCAAGATGGCCGAGATCAACGAAGCGGGCCAGCTCGCGGAAGTGACCGCCGCTTACGCGCGCCACGTCATGAACAAGGACAAGGGCCTCGCGGAGCAGATCAAGGTCGAAACCCAGCTGGCCCTGGCGGACATGCTGGGGCAGGACGCCGCCAACGGCGATGTCAAGAGGCTGAACCTGGCCATGCTCAACGGCCGCAACAGCACCGGGACCGGTGCCATTCACAACGCGGCCTACAACCCGAAGGCGTACGCGGCCCCGCTGGACGGCACCTACACCAGCCTGGGGGATCTGGCCCTGGACGTCTACCGGGCGAACAAGACCGGTGCGCAGGTCCGCAACGCGGACGCGTGGAACAAGGTCGTGGAGCTGTCCAACGCCTACAGCGAGAATGACCCCGGGTCCGGCGGGTTCCTCATTCCCGAAGAGATGCGCTCGATGATCATGTCAACGGCGCTGGAGAACTCCGTGGTCCGCTCGCGGGCAACCGTGATCACCATGCAGAACCTCACGACCCGCATCCCGTTCATCGACGAGACCACCCACTCCGGGAGTCTCTTCGGTGGCATGATCTTCTACTGGGTCGGCGAGTCCGCCACCATCACCGCGACAGAGGCCCGCTTCGGCTCCGTCCGGCTGGAGGCCAACAAGCTGGTCGGCGGTGCTCGTATCCCGAACGAGCTGTGGAACGACGCTCCGGCACTCCAGACCTGGCTGCAGGCCAACGCCCCCAGGGGCCTGGCCCACTTCGAGGACCAGGCGTTCGTGAGCGGCTCCGGCGTGAACCAGCCCCTCGGTTTCCGGGGGAGCGCCGCGCAGATTTCGGCTGCTCGGGCTGGAGCCAACGCCTTCACCCTCACGGACATCGCCGGTATGTACGCCCGGATGCTCCCCAGCTCACTCGGTAACGCCGTGTGGCTGGTCAACCAGACGGCCCTGCCGTACCTGTTCGCGATGGACACCGGTACCGCCGGTTACCCGCTCGGAGTGACCAACATTGCGAACTCTCCGGTGTTCACCCTCTTCGGGCGTCCTCTGATCGTCACGGAGAAGCTCCCCACCAACAGTTCGGCCGACGGCCTCATGTTCGTGGACCTGTCCTACTACCTGGTGGGCGACCGCCAGGCCGTGTCTCTGGACTTCTCGGAGCACAGCCGGTTCATGAACGACGAAACCGAACTCCGGCTGATCAGCCGGGTAGACGGCCGTCCGTGGATTCAGTCCGCGCTCACCCCGCTCAACGGCGACACCCTGTCTCCGTTCGTGGGCATCGACGCCAACTAACCTCCGGCCGCAGACGCGGCTGGGTATCCGTCGCGACGGAGAGGAAAGAAGATGACAGTACGAGGACTGGGCAACGCGTTCGACGTCGTTCCCGGCACCATCCCCACCGCTGACTTCGAGGCGGCCATCACGGCGACTCGTGTCCACATGAAGAACTACGGCGGCGTGGCCATCGTCGGTTACTACGGTGCCGTCTCGGCCGGTGCGGATGTCCTGACGTTCGACGTTCAGCAGGCCGACGCGGCTACCGGTGGGAACACGAAGGACTGCGATTGCATCACGCAGGTCTTCTACAAGAGCGAAGCGACTCTTGACGGTGACGAAGCGTGGACCCGAGCCACCCAGACCGCTGCCAGTGAGGTAGCGCTGGCGGACACCACGCAGACGCTGATCGTGGTGGAAGTGGACACGGACAGCCTGGACGTGGCCAACGGATACCAGTGGGTTTTCGTCCTCCACCCGGACCCGGGGTCAGGCGGTACCCGCACCGGGGCGTACTTCTACATCCCGTACGGTCTCAAGGTGCAGCGTCGCCCTGACCTGCTCGTGCAGCCGAACGCCTAGGAGTCATCATGGCTGGCACCCTCACCGTTACCCAGACGATTCCCGCTCAGGACGTCACCCAGCACTCGTTCGCCTGGACGTGTGACGCGAGCGGGGTCGTGTCGGGTACTTCGGCGACGCTCCCCCCTGGGACCATCATCATCGTGGTGGTGGACCCTGGATCAGCTGCGCCGACGAACCTCTATGACGCCGTGCTCTTGTGCGACGATCACGGGGTGGATGTGCTGGCCGGTGAGGGTGCCAACCTTCTGACCGCGACGTCCGCCCACAAGATCCCTCTGATCGCCAACTCTGCGGCCACGGCCGCTGTGAGGCAGTGGCTTCACGGAGGGGGATACACGCTCGGGATCACCAACGCTGGTGTGTCCACGTCCGGGGTCATCGACCTGTACATCAGCCGGAGGCCGTTGTGAGTCACGAAGAGGACGCGCTGGTCTCCAGGCTCCGTGAGCTGGAGGCCCGCGTCACCCGACTGGAGAAGTCATGTCCTGGCGATCACTCCTCAGCATCTACCGAGAAGCCGAAGCAGAAGATGAGGCAACCGAAGACCAGCCCCCAACGGCCTGCCCGAACGACGGCGAGCCGCTCGAAGAAGGCCCCGGTGGAGTCCTCCACTGCGGGTTCGACGGATGGATCTGGCGGGGCTGACGGCCCCTCCTGATGTTCAGGTAATATCGCAGCAACGCCCTACCGAAAGCAGTGGGTGACGATGGTCTGGTATTCGACGCGCGAAGCCGTCATGGCAGCGGCCGACGTCAAACTTAGCGCGTACATGAACGGCCGTGTCGAAGAGGCTCTTGATTCCGCGTCACGGATGGTAGAGGGCCTGACCAACCGGCCGACCGACTACTTCGTTCCCACCATCGCCACCCGATACTTCGACTGGCCGGACCGTCGGCGCTCCCTTCCGTGGAGGCTATGGCTGGACCGGGACGAAGTGATCTCCGTGTCCGCGCTGGTCGCCGGAGGCGTGACCATCCCGGGGGCTGACTACTTCCTGGAGCCCGCCAACGAGGGGCCGCCGTACAACCGGGTCGAAGTTGACCTCGACTCCTCCAGCGTCTTCTCAAGCGCCGGTACCCACCAGCGTCAGATCGCCGTCACCGGGACGTTCGGTTACAGGGACACGTCCACCGTCACAGGTGCCCTGGCCGAAGCGCTGGACAGCAGTGAGACCGGGGTTGACGTCACGGACTCCTCCGTCATAGGCGTGGGCAGTCTCATCAAAGTGGACAGCGAGCGCATGACCGTCACGGGGCGGACCATGGCCGATACCGCCGTGGACATCCACAGCTCCGATTCCCTGACGGCCAGCGCGGCGGACACCTCGATTCTGTGTTCGACGGCGACGGCCATCCCTCAGCCCGGGGAGACGATCCTGATCGACTCCGAACGGATGCTGGTCGTGGACCTGGCCTCCACCACGATCACCGTGAGGCGTGCCCATGACGGGACCGTGCTCGCCACCCACGCGGCCAACGCCGGTATCTTCGCGCCCCGGACGCTGACCGTGGTCCGCGCTTCGGCCGGAACCACGGCGGCGGCTCACGACACAGCGGCAGTCGTCACCACGACCACGTACCCGGGGCCGATCGTCCAGCTCACGAAGGCGTACGCCCTGGACCAGCTTCAGCAGGAGGGCAGCGCGTACGCCCGTACCGTCGGCTCCGGCGAGAACGAGCGTCAGGCGTCCGGCCGTGCGATCAAGGAGCTGGAGAAGCGCGTGACGGACCTGTACGCGCGCCGGATGAGAACGGCGGCGGTCTGATGATCAGAGTGGATGTGGACACCCATGGCCCCCTGTTCGACGGACGGGCCGCAGTGGCGGCTCGCGACCTGACACAGGCGCTGTCGGAAAAAGTGGCTGAGGATGGACGCCAGAACGTCCTGGCCAACCTCCACACCTCGATCCGCCACCCCACGGGCTACTACACCTCGCATGTCCGGGTGGAGGCACGGAGTTCCCTGGTTCACGTCGTGACCGACGGAGGTGTCGTGTACGGCCCCTGGCTGGAGGGGACGGGGTCACGGAACGAGACGACCAGGTTCAAGGGATACGCGTCGTTCCGGCGCGCTCTGCAGGAGACGGAGCGTTCCGTGGACGCCACGGCGGCGGAGACCGCGCCCCGGTACGTCGAAAGGATGGACTGACCCATGTCCATCGACATCAACACGATCCTCAGCACCGTCAAGAGCCACGCGCAGAAGACGGGCTACTTCACGTCTGTCCTGCTTCACGAACCCAAGAACGCCCCTGCCGACTCCACCACGGCCGCCATCTGGGCCGACCGGGTCCGGCCGGTACGGACGTCCGGCCTCAACTCCGTGTCGGTCCTGCTGGTCCTGCGGGTCAGGCTCTACGCGAACATGTTGCAGGAGCCCCAGGACGCCATTGACGCGTCTCTGGCCACGGTGGCCGACGCACTCATGACGGCCTACGCCGGAGACTTCGAGCTGGGTGGAGCCGTCCGGAACGTGGACATCTTCGGCACGTACGGCTTCGACTTCGGATGTGTCTTCGGGTACCTGTCCCAGGACTCGGTTCTCTTCAGAACGGCAGAGATCACTTTGCCGATCGTGATCAACGATGTGTGGACGGAGACCGCCTAATGGCCAAGCAGAGTGGTATGGGCGGCAACTTCTACGTCGCCGGTCGCAACCTCACGGGAGACGTCGGCTCACTGTCGCGTGTCGGAGGCGGCCCCGCGACCATCGACGTGACGTCCATCGACAAGTTCGCCATGGAGAGGTTGGGGGGGCTCCGTGACGGAGCGGTGGAGTACACCGCGTTCTTCAATCCCGCCGTGTCCGGCACCCACGAATACCTGGCCACGCTCCCCCGTACGGACGTGGCGCTGACCTACACCATCGGGACCACTCTGGGCAATCCGGCCGCTGCCATGATCGGTAAGCAGGTCAACTATGACCCGACCCACAACCAGGACGGATCACTGACGTTCGGGGTTCAGGCCGTGGCCAACGCCTACGGCCTGGAGTGGGGGCGACAGCTCACGGCCGGGCTGCGCACGGACACGACGGCCACGAACGGCGCGTCCATCGACACCACGGCGTCCGTCTCGTTCGGCTGGCAAGCCTATCTGCAGGTCACCGCGATCACGGGAACGTCCGTCACGGTCTCGATCGAGGACTCGGCCAATGACTCGGCCTGGACGGCGTTGTCGGGGGCGTCCTTCACGGCCGCGACCGGCGTCACGTTCCAGCGGATAGCTTCGGCCACCCCCACAGCCACAGTCCGGCGCTACCTGCGGGCCGTGACCACGGGTACCTTCAACCCCGCCACCTTCTCAGTCGTGTTCGTGAAGAACACCGTCCAGCACCCGGGGTTCTAATGATCACTATCCAGAGCCCAATCGTGGCTGTCTACACCGTGGGTGAAAAAGAAGCGGTGGAGGTTCGGCCCGTTCTTGCCTGGGACGAGTCTGGCCAGCCCTATGTTCTGGGTGAACGGTCACTCGTCCTGGCCTCTTCCCTCCCGGGGTTCACGAGCGTCCAGCTCCCAGGTAATGAGCTGAAGGACGAAGGCCCGCGACCCGTACCGGTCAGCACCCGGCCGGAGCGCAAGAGGATTGAGGAACGGCGATGATCGACCGAACCGTTCAGCCCCTGATGCCCGCTGGATTCTACAAGACGTACCAGGTCAAGATGCCGCTCAGTACCCACTGGGTTCCGGCCACCTGTGAGGACGTCGGGTGTGCCGACTATCTGAACGGCTGGCGGGTCAGGGTAGAGGGACTCACGCCTGAGATGCTCCACACGGCCCGCACGTCCGGCCGGGCGTACAAAGAGACCAGTGTCGCCCAGGGAGAGACGTGGCTGGTCTACAGCGCCGGTCAGCCATGCTTCAGGGCCAGCACCCACAGACAGCCAGCGGAGCGGCCCGGTATCTACATCGTCCGGGGCGGAGACTTCCGGGGTAACCCACGGGGTGACCGCCGGATTCACAGGAACGGCCAGGAATGGACTGAGGACTTCTCGGAACATCTGGGCAAGATCAGCGATGAGATCAAGAAGGGTTAGGCCATGGCGAAGCAAACCGGTCTCGGGATGACCTCCCTGACTGTCGATGACAACAGCGGTTCGGGCCAGAACATCGTCAACGACGTCACGAACTTCGCGTGCTCCATGCCGCGCGCCGTTCAGGACACCACGGGTGTGGACAAGTTCGCGATGGAGCGGCTCCTGCTCCTGGCCGACTTCAGCGTCACCCTGAACGGGGTGTTCAACATCACCGGCAACGCGTCTCACGACGTGTTCAAGACCGTCCCGTCATCGGCGGCGGTCAGCCGTACCGTGGTGGCCGTTCAGTCCGGGACCACCCTGACGGCCGAATGCCTGCTGACGGACTACAACCTCACCCACGGCCAGGACGGATCTCTCGTCTGGTCCGTGCCCGGGGTGCTGTCCAACGGCACCGCTCCGGCCTGGACGTAAGGAGACCGACATGAGGGACGCCATGAGGTCCACCGGTATCAGGATCATCGTCGTCAGTTTCGCACTCGCGGCGGTTGCCACGATGGTACGAGAGGTGTGGTGGTAGCCATGGGTTACCGGAAGCAGCGAACGATCTATGACCTCACCTTCGCCAAGTACGAGGGGCTGGAGGTCAGCCTTCACGGGCTCAACACTGGCCAGACGATGGACCTGTGGGCCGCCAAGAACGACGGAGGACCGGAGGCCACGGCCGAGATGCTCGCGATGTTCTCCGACTCTCTTCGGGGCTGGAACCTGGAGACCGAAGAGGGGGAGCCGGTACCGCCGGACCTCAAGGGCGTCCGGTCCCAGGAACTGGCGTTCGTCCTGGAGCTGATCGACTCGTGGACCACGGCCATGACCGGGGCGAATGAGGACCTGGGAAAAGAATCGACCTCTGGCGAGACTTCCCCGGAGGCTGGCATTCCGACGGAACCCCTGTAACCAAGCCGTGGGAGCTGACGGAGGCGGAGATCATCATGGATCTCTGCCACCGGTTCCACAAGCTCCCCAGCGAGATCAAGGCCGAAGGCTCGGAGCTGCTCCGCTACATGGAGATCGTCAGGCGCGGAACCCCGGTGAGAGAGGAGGTGGAAGAGGACTATGGCTAACACGGTGAGCATCCACGTTCAGTCCTTCGATGAGACGAACAATGGATTCAGCAAAGTGTCCGAAAGCCTGGGCAAGTCGATGAAATCCCTAATCGGCATCGCCGCTATGGCGGGTCCGGCCATGTCAGCTCCGATCATCGCTGGTGCCGGTGCCTCCGCTGCAGCTCTGGCGTCCGTGGGTGCCGCTGTCGGAGCGTTCGGGCTGGCCGTGTCCCCCCAGATCAAGAAGATCACGGACCTGAAGGCCAACCTCAACACCATGAGCCCCGCCGTGAAGACGGCCGCCGTACAGTTCCGGGGCCTGACCGAAGACCTGAACGCCTGGTCGGAGTCACTGGCCCCGCAGACCATGCCCGTCTTCACGAAGGGGTTGCAGGCCATGAGGGAAGTTCTCCCTCAGCTCACGCCCCTTGTGGAGACGGCCGCCGGTTCCCTGACCAAGTTCATGGATGGCATCCTCAAGGGTGTCAAAGGCGGGGGCTTCCGCTCGTTCATTTCAGACCTGGACAAGTCCGCGAGGACCACCCTCCCCGCGTTCCTGAACTCCCTGAAGAACATCGCCGTCGGCTTCGGCGGGATCATCCGGGCGTTCCTCCCCTTCTCCGGTGCCATGACCGGAGGCCTTGAGAAGATCACCGCCAAGTTCCGGGAGTTCGGGCAGAGTCTCAAGGGCAGCAAGGGGTTCAACGACTTCATGGCCGGAGTTCAGGCCGTGGTCCCGGGGATCATCAAACTGTTCGGGAACCTCGCAGAGAGTGTCAAGAAGATCGCCCTGGCCTTCGCCCCGGTGTCCGGGGTGATGCTCGGGGTGGTGGAGGCGTTCGGGATGTTCTTCGCATCCATAGACCAGGACAAGCTTGACTTCATCGTCCCCATGGTCGCCGCCATCGTGGTCGGGATGAAGGCGTGGGCCTTCGTCACAGGGTTGGTGACGGCCGCCCAGGGCGCACTGACAGCCGCTATGGGGATCAACCCCTGGACCGGTACCATCCTCGCCGTCACGGCCCTGGCGGTGGCTCTGTACTCCACCAACGACGCCAGCGAACAGGCCGCCCTGGGGCTGGACAAGGTGGCCGGAGCGGCGGACACGTCCAAAACCAGGATGATGGACGCGGCCAAGGGGATCGGTAGCGCCCTGCTGGACACCATCAAATGGGTGGACACCCTTGGCGGGCTGATGCCCAACCTCAGTGGAGAGGCGAAGAAGGCGGCCGACCAGTTCGGGGACTTCGCGGAGGGGGCCGATTTCGCGTCAACGTCTGCGGGTGACTTCGGGGAATCGACGGACGGCGCTTCAGATAGCGCGGCACGCGCAGCCGCCAAGGTGGGTGTGTTCACCGACGCACTGAAGACCCTGGCCAATCAGCAGCTGGAGCAGAGCGGCTCTCTCATCGGTCTCGAAGCGGCGTTCGATGACGCTACCGAGTCGGTGAAGAAGAACGGCCGGAACCTGGACATCAACACCGAGAAGGGCCGGAACAACAGGACCGCGCTGAACAACATCGCGTCGTCCGCCCTCAAGGTCCGGGACAAGATGACAGAGGCCGGAGCCAGCGCCCGAAGCGTCGGCGGCCGGATGGAAGCGGCCCGGAACAACTTCATCCACGTAGCGCGCCAGATGGGTCTGTCCGCTACAGCGGCGCGTAGGCTGGCCGACCGCCTGGGCCTGATCAAGAGCAAGACCGTGGTCATCTGGACGAAGTACAAGACCACGTACACCAACGCCGGTATCACCCACGGGACCGGTGATGCCGCTCTGGCCACGAAGGCGACGGGTGGTGTGGTCGGGTACTACGGTCACGCGGCCGGAGGCGGCCCCAGGTCGAACATGACGTGGGTCGGAGAGCAGGGTCCGGAGCTGGTGGACCTGGCCCCGGGCTCCATGGTCCATTCGGCCGGAGACAGCAGGCGCATGGCCGCCGGTATGGGTGGCGGCTCCCAGCAGCCGATCGTCGTTCAGCTTGTGCTGGACGGGAAGACCTTGGCCGAAGCCCTCATTGACCCCCTCAAGGGGTCCATCCGGTCCAGGGCCGGAAGCGGAACCAACAGTGTCCAGCGGGCACTCAGCTAAGGAGCTATGAACGTGGCCCAGTACAAGACGTGGAACGGGCCGATGCCCACGACCGCCGCACAGGCAGCGGTCACCACGGGCACGGCGATTAAGACCATGTTGCAGGTCAGTACCCCCGCGTCCAAGGTGCTCACTCTTATCGCCTGGGGCTTCACCGTGGATGCCGCTCCGGCGACGACCGGGGTAGGGGTCGTGGAGCTGCTCCAGACGGACGTGGCGGCCACGGTGACGGCCCATGTCGCCGCTGGTGTCCAGCCCCTTGACCCCAACGGGCAAGCCTCTGGGATGACTCTGGGGGTCGCCAACACGGGGTACACGGGGTCGGCCGAAGGAACCACCACGGCGGCCCGTGTGTTCGACGTCGTCAACGTCGCCGGAGTGTCAAACGGCGGAACTCCGACCACGTACTCATACCAGTTCCTGCCCGACGAACGCCCGGTCGTGGCAGTCTCGAAGTTCCTCCGCGTCCGGGCGACCTTCTCAGCAGCCGTGAACATGCGGTGCTGGGTAATTTTTGACGAGTGATGGATAGCCGATCATGAGCGTTGCGGCACGGCTGGCGGCATGGGAGCGATGGAGGCCCGGGGGGGTTACACCCACCAGGGCCTCCGGACCCATGTACCCGACGGCCGGGACGCCAGTAGAACCCCGTGTGGAGATCTACGTCAATGAGGTGTGGACCGACATCAGTCCCGACGTCAGGTACGCGGACAAGGTCAACATCACCGGGGGTCGTCCTGACGAGTCGTCACGTGCCCAGCAGAACACGTGTCGGTTCACGCTGAACAACCGCGACGGCCGGTACAGCCCGCGTAACCCGACGGGACCTCTGTACGGTCAGATAGGCCGGAACACCGCCGTACGCGTGTCGGTCATGCAAGAGGGCACGCAGCGCTTCCGCTTCCACGGTGAGATCGTGGCTTGGCCCCAGAACTGGGACAAGACGGGTACCGACGTCTGGGTTCCGATCGAGGCGGCTGGAGTCCTTCGCCGGTTGAACCAGGGTGCCAGCCCGCTACGGTCCGCCCTGTACCGGGGATTGATCCGGGAGACGGAGAACCCGGTCATCGCCTATTGGCCCATGGAGGACCAGGTGGGATCATTCGCCCTGGCCAGCGCACTGCCGAACGCCAAGCCCATGAATATCGACGGGACTCCGACCCTGGCCAGCTTTGACGGCTTCGGCGGGTCCGGCCCCGTCCCCATCATGGCCAACGGGTCCGCCACCGGGACGGTCCCGGCCTATACCCCCAACGGGAGCACCATCGTCAGGTTCCTGCTGCAGATCCCCGCTGCCGGAGAGACGAACGGCAAGCGCCTGTGCAACATCAGGACCACGGGCAGCGTGAAGAACTGGGAGCTTTTTTACGACGCGGGCACCGACACAGTTGACCTGAGAGCCTATAACGAAGACGGGGTTGTGCTGGCGATCATGGCCCCGACAACCCTCTCACCCCTGAACGGCGTGCCGGTCCAGGTGACAATCCAATGGTTCGAGTCGGGGGCCAGCCTGCCGGTCACCATATACCTGGGGCTCCTTGAAGACGGGTCCTTTGAGGAGGAGAGCACGCCCAATTTCGACGGGTATACGGTCGGCCGGGTCACGTCCATCTCCCTCTCCATTGGCCAGGGTGCCGGAGAGACGGCCATGGGACAGCTGTCCCTTCAGCAACCCCTGACGGACTTCGACGGCTTCTTTGACCAGAGCAGCGGGTACAACGGCGAGAACCCGATCATCCGTCTCCAGAGGCTCTGCGCCGAAGAAGGGGTCTCGTTCGAGTACCTGTCCGGGGCCGTGGAGAACACCACGACTATGGGGCCACAGGGAGCGAAGACCCTGCCCGATCTTCTGCAGGAGGCCGTAGACGCGGACCTGGGTGTCCTGTACGAGCCCCGTGATCAGTTCGGCCTCCAGTACAGGACCCGCGCGTCCCTCTACCACCAGAGCGCGGACATCGTTCTTGACTACACGAACGCGGACCTGTTCGAGATCCCGGTACCGACCGACGATGACCAGTACTCCCGAAACGACGTCACGGTGACTCGTGAGGGAGGGTCTTCAGCGCGCTCTGTGCTCGAATCCGGGCCACTGTCAGTCCTTCGCCCTCCCGATGGCATCGGCCGGTATGACACAGCCCTCACGGTCAATCTGGAGACCGATGACCAGCTGGCGGACCAGGCCGGTTTCAGGCGCTATCTGGGGACCGTTGACGAGCCGCGATATCCGGACATGACCGTTCACTTGAAGCGGCCCAGCTTCACGGCCAGCTACGGACTCACGGCCAAGGCGCTGAAGGTGCTGCCGGGAGACCGGGTGTGCATCGACAACATGCCCGACTTCGCGCACCCCCGGGGAATCGAGGGTCTCGTAAGCCAGATCGTCCAGGGCTGGACGGAGTGGTTCGACCAGTTCGAGCACGTGATCAGCTGGACCGGTGTTCCGGAGAGCCCCTATCAGATCGGGGTCCTGGACAGCTCCTCTCTGGGCCGGGCGGACACGGCGGGCAGTGCCCTCACGGCCGCCCTTGACGAGACCGCGACCAGCGTGAGCGTCACCACGACGTCCGGCCCGGTCTGGGTGGACAGCGCCACGTACCCGTCTGAGTTCCCGTTTGAGATCATGGTCGGAGGCGAGATCATGAGCGTGACCGCCATCACCGGCACCGCCAGCCCGCAAACGTTCACCGTGACCAGGTCCACGAACGAGATCGTCAAGAACCAGCTGGCCGGGACGGACGTCCGTCTCCGCTATCCGATGATCGTCACATTCTGAGGGGGATGACATGCCGTACCCGACATTCGTCGCGGGCGACCGGGTGACGGCCGCCCTTCTGAACGCGGGAAAGGTCGAGTTCGTCACGAACGCGGCCGGAGCGCAGACCAACGCCACGACCACCTTCGCCAATGCCACTGACCTTTCCTTCGCGGTGGAGGCCAACGCCCGGTACAAGATTCACGTTCTTCTGGGGTACGACGCGCCAACGGCCACGGACATCAAATTTGACTGGTCGATGCCGTCGGGCGCGTCCACGAACCGGAACTGTGAGTACCTCGCGGCCGGTACCGCGACGAACATTGACAGCAACATGGCGAAGATCCGGCGCGGAGCCACCACGGTTGTTATCGCGGGTGGCCCGAACGCCACGGCTAACGCCTTCAGCGTCTACGAAGAGGTCACGGACCTGATCACCGTGAACGCAGGAACTGCTCAGCTTCGCTTCGCCGCCAATGCGGCCGGTACCGCGACGCTCCAGGCCGACAGCGTCATCTACTACCAAAGGATTGCGTAGGTGGCCCCATGACGTTCCCGTCATTCCTGGCCGGGCAGACAGTCACGGCGGCCCTTCTGAACTCCGGCCGGGTCGAAAAGGTGACGAACACAGCGGCACAGGACACAACGCTGACAACGTTCGTGGACGCGACCGACCTGGGTTTCTCGGTGGAGGCCAACGCCCGGTACCGGGCAAGGGCTCTGATCGCCTATGACGCGCCCTTGTCCAACACTGACGGGGATATCAACTTCCAGTGGACCGGGCCAGCAGACGTCACCGTGACGAGACGCGTCACAGGCCTCGCGGTAACCAACACCACGAACATCGACGCCAACCTCATGAGCGTGGCCAGATCCCTGGGAACGGACGTCCGAGTCGGCGGTACGGCCGGGACGGACAACGCTTTTACCGTGTACGAAGACGTTATGGACATCACCGTCATCACGGCTGGGACGATTCAGTTCCAGTTCGCCGTAGGTATTATCACGACTCCGCCAATTACAGCTACTGTCAAAGCCGATTCGGTCATCTACTATCAACGCGTCGCGTAAAGGAGCCGAGCATGACCGTTCAATGGAGCGAAGATCCGGTCGAGGTCTTCCCCAGCCTCAACTACTACACGTCGTCCGTGACCCTGAGGGGTGGTCAGGATCTCGGGGGTGGTGAGGACCGAGACATCACGGTACGGATTGAGTGGGGCGGCACGGAGTCGCCCGACCAATCAGCCCTTCTGGCGAACGTGAACGCCCTATGGGATGCGGTGGTAACTGCTGGCTACACCATCACCCAAGCTCACGCGGCCGGGGTTGACGTACTACAGATGCCGATCGAGAAGGCATAAACCGGGACTACGGGGAAGGGAGCCACGAAGGATGAACATCACGCTGCAGGACTTTTTCAACGGCGTCATCTATGCCGGGGCGCTGGCGGGTGCCATCTCCGGCATCGGGATCTTGCTTCACTTCACCGTGGTCCGCCCGGTCCGGAAGTTCCTCAAGACGGAGGTAACGGTTCACCTGGTGGAAATCAAATCGAGCATTGACGACAACGGTCATGAATTGGCCCAGCTTCGTGAAGACCACGAGAGGCTGGCCGCCGACTTCAGGGCGCACACCTCGGACAACCACGGCCCCGAGAACCAGAACGGCCCCAGAGCCGTACCAAAACCATCCGGAACAACGGGACGTCGTACCACTGGTACGTGACCCATCTCAGTCTGGTACGTGCTGGCACGGATGGTACGAGAGCCGGTACACGACGAAGCCCAGGAGTGGTACGAGGTTCCGTACCGGGTCCTGGGCTTCTGTACCACTGCGACCATTCCGGATCAGGGAAGGCCCGGAACGGCCCGATCGGTACTCGTGGTACACGCTACCAGCGCGACTCCGTACCAGGGTGGACCGGATGTTCCCGGCCGTCCTTCAGGTTCCGCTGGTCCTTCCGGTACTTCTGCAGGTCCTGTTCCATCTTCTTGTCGGCCTTGACGGCCATCCCGGTCAGCACCCTGACCAGCTCCCGCTTGTACGTCTCGGCCTCCGCGTGGTGGCCGGACTTCTCCAGCGACACCTGTACGGCGCGTGCCCAGTCCCAGGCGGCCTGAGCGGCGTTCTGAGGGTCGCTGTCGATCCTCCCCTGGAACCAGACCTGCCGGTTCTCCCAGGGCCTACGGCGCTTGCTGAGAGGCTTGTGCGTGCCATCCTTGGCACCCAGCGGAGTGCCGATCCTTCTCACCATGGTTTTCTCACCTTTTCTGAGTGCCAGTGGAGATCTGGACAGGTTTCGCTTGCGTGCTGGTCAGGGGGCTGTTATCCTCACGCGCGCACGTCGCGTGCCCACACCCCCCCGCGTACGGACGGTGTTTTCCGTCTGAGACTCACGCGGGAGGGAGCAGGGGTCAGGCGTACGCGCGGGTGGTCATGATGAGGGCTATGACCACGGCCATGACGACGGCGGACCGACGCCACGACAGTGAGCAGTAGAGGAACGCCAGGGCGGTACGGCGCGGCCACCGCATGAGCAGGGACCACCAGTGCTCCATACCACTCTGGGGATCGAAGGGCGGTACGGCCAGGAGCCACTCTGGAACGGTGGCCCGGCCGATGTCGGCGGTACGGTCCAGCGGTACCAGAGCGAAGCCGTCTGGTACGTGTACCAGTTCCTGATCGTGGTCTCCGCTCTGGTACATGGTTCAGCCCCCCAGGGTCTGAGCGAACAGGACGAGCTTGTCAGCCGCCGTACCAAGCTGGCCCAGCAGGGCACTCGCGTTGTGTGCCATGTCCACCGGCATACGCCAGATCAGGAACGCCAGCAGGAGTACCAGCAGGGCCGGACCGTTGACTCTCTTCATCCTCATGATCCGGCCCTTCCCATGCGCTTGCTGATCGCCAGC
>Ga0210377_10001297_pt1 | contig 22810 bp, 28 predicted proteins | sample PLM4_65_b1redo_FD_155480 | JGI IMG/M metagenome (GOLD analysis project Ga0210377, IMG submission 155480) | Groundwater sediment microbial communities from an aquifer in East River, Colorado, USA - PLM4_65_b1 redo | ecosystem: Environmental > Terrestrial > Soil > Riparian zone | place: USA: East...
CGTGCCATGCTTCTTCATGACGGTGGTTCCTCCTTTACTGAGCAACCCCATGATTTCATGGGGTCGAGGACCACCGTCAACTTTCAACGCTCAGAGGGACAACGCCGAGGAGTCGGATGTTCGGCTTCAACCGGGATTGGGCGTGCTGGTCACTGATGATCGTGCCGGTTGCAGCCATGGCCATGGCTGCACCCCGGGGGGCGAGTCGGGATATCAACTATCCCACCACCGATCGCGGCCCGGTCGTCGAAGAGCAATTTAGCGAGAAGGTAGCCGACCCCTATCGATGGCTCGAGGCCGACGTCCGCACCGACGCCAAGGTTCGCGCCTGGGTCGATGCGCAGGCCGCCACGACCGACGCCTATCTTCTGACCCTGCCGGGCCGCGAGGCGATCCGGGCGCGCCTGACAGCGCTGTGGAATCATGGCCGAGCGAGCGTGCCGGTGAAACGTGGCGGGCTCTATTTTCATACCCATAATTCGGGCCTGCAGAACCAGGACTCGCTCTATGTGCGCGCTGCGCTCGACGCCGTGCCGCGCCTGCTGATCGACCCCAACCCCTGGGCCGGGGACGGCGCCACCACGCTTGCCGAGTGGGTGCCGTCGGATGACGGGTCCAAGCTGCTCTACACCGTCCAGGACGGGGGCGCCGACTGGCGCACGATCAAGCTGCTGGATGTAGAGACTGGCAATGCCATGCAGGACGAGATCCGCTGGTCCAAGATCGCCGACCCGGTTTGGGCGAAGGATGGCTCAGGGTTCTTCTATGCTTGTTTCGCCCCGCCGAAGGAGGGCCACGCCTATCAGGAATTGAATGTCGACCATCGCGTCTATTATCACCGGCTCGGCACGCCTGTGCGAAAGGACAGACTCGTCTTCGCGACGCCCGATCATCCCGACTGGATTCACACATTTGAGCGGACGCAGGACGGGCGCTGGCTGGTCGTCTTTTCCGCCCACGGGATCTTGCGGTACGAAGTTACGGTCGTCGACCTCATGCGCGCCGATGCGAAACCGCGCACATTGATCGCGGGCGCCGAACATGACTGGAAGCTGGCCGGCTCGCGAGGGAACGTGCTGTGTTTCGTCACCGACAAGGGCGCAGATCGTCGCCGCATCGTGTCCATTGATGCGGTCCGGCCGCAGGCGGCCATCCGACAGATCGTGGCGGAGGACCGAGTTCCGCTGGAAAGCGCCGTCATGGTGGGAGGGCGGCTGGCGGCGCTCTACGTGGCCGACGCGAAAAGCGAGGCGCGGCTGTTCGACCTGGACGGAAGACCCATGGGCCAGGTGGATCTCCCGGGCATCGGCACGGCGTCGGACTTCAAGGGGTCGGCCGACGATACCGAAGCCTTCTTCTCCTTCGCCAGCTTCAACCGGCCGGCGACCGTCTATCGCTTCGACACACGGACCGGCGAGAAGAGCGCCGTCTTCGCGCCCGATGCCGCACTCAATCCCGACGACTATGTGATCGAGCAGCGCTTCTATGCATCGAAGGACGGCACCCGAATACCGCTATCGCTCTTCTATAGGAAGGGCCTGGACCTGAGCCGTGGCGCGCCGACCATGCTGCATGCGTATGGCGGCTTCGGCATTTCCCGAGTCCCCGACTATTCGCCGCTCACCCTCGCCTGGGTGGAGATGGGCGGCCTCTATGCGCTGGCGTCGATCCGCGGCGGCGGCGAATATGGGAAGGCCTGGCATGACGCCGGCCGGCTCGCGCGCAAACAGAATGTGTTCGACGATTTCGTCGCTGCCGGCGAACACCTGATCAGCGAAGGACTCACGACGCGCGACAGGCTGGCGATCCGGGGAGGCTCCAACGGCGGTCTCCTGATCGGCGCGGTCGTCAACCAGCGGCCCGACCTGTTCGCCGCCGCCTTGCCGCGAGTGGGCGTGCTCGATATGCTGCGATTCGACCGCTTCACGGCCGGACAATATTGGGTCGACGAGTATGGCCGCCCGGATCGCGAAGCGGACTGGAAGTGGCTTCGCGCCTATTCGCCCTATCACAATATCCGCTCGGGTGTCGATTATCCCGCAATCCTGACAATCACGGCCGATACCGACGATCGCGTCGTGCCGGGACACAGCTTCAAGTATGCCGCGGCGCTCCAGCACGCCGATATTGGATCCAAGCCGCATCTCATCCGCATCGAGACGCGGGCCGGTCATGGCGCGGGCAAGCCGACTGACAAGGCAATCTCCGAGGCGGTCGACGAGATCGGCTTCATGGCGAAGTGGACGGGGCTGACGATTACGGAGCCTCCGGGCTGAGGCCGACTGTCGGCGGTCGCTCCACGCTTTCGGCGCAGGGCGTCTCCCCGCGCCTACACGATCTCCGGTGAAGATGTGGAGGCGAAATGAAGAAGCGACTCATATTCACCTGTGGCCTGCTTGCAGCCATCGTTTCGCCCGCATCGCCGGCCGCAGACACCCGCTCCAAGCCCGAAATTGCCGGCACATTGGGCTGCGCGACAGTCGGAGGCGGCACCGATGACAATCGCTGGACTCAACTGCCGAGCAACGACACCGTTGTGACCCGCCATCGCCTCTCCACTCCCGGGAGGAGTTTTGAATATGCGGCCACCGCGGGCACCCTCGTCATCCAGGACGATGAAGGCCGCCCCATCGCGAACATGGGCTATACGGCCTACACGCGCAGCGGCGTGCCCCCCGCATCTCGCCCCGTTCTTTTCGCCTTCAACGGCGGCCCGGGATCATCCTCGGTCTGGCTTCATCTGGGTCTGCTGGGGCCGAAGCGCATCGTCGTGAATGACGCCGGGATCACGCCCCCGGCTCCGGTCCGGATGGTCGATAATGAATTCAGCATCCTGGACAGGGCCGACATCGTGCTGATCGATCCGGTCGGCACTGGATTCAGCCGCGCCACCTGTGCGAGGAACGACGCCGATTTCTGGGGAGTCGATGTCGACGCCGAATCGGTCGGCAGGTTCATTGCCCAGTATGTCACCGACAACCACCGCTGGGCTTCCCCGAAGTATCTGCTCGGCGAAAGCTATGGAACCATCCGCGCCGCCGTCGTGGCCAACTATCTTCGTATCCGGCGGTCGCTGAACTTCAATGGCGTCATCCTCCTCTCGGTCGCGATCGATCTCGAGGCTGTGTACACCGACCTGCCAGGGAATGACCGCACCTATTCACTCTTCCTTCCGGGCTTCGCCGCGGTCGCCTGGTATCACAACAAGCTGCCCCGACAACGGGGTCCGCTCGAACCGTTTCTTGCCGAGGTCCGCCGGTATGCATCGGGGCCGTATCTTTCGCTGCTGGCGAAGGGCAACGGGTTGTCAGAAGCGGAACTGGACGCGGCGGCCGAGGATATTCACAACTATACCGGCCTTTCAGCCGCCTATTTGAAAGCGGCACACCTGCGCGTTTCGGAATCCGCCTTTAACCAGGAATTGTTGCGATCCGAGCGCAGAACTATCAGCCGACTCGATGCGCGCTACACCGGGGACACACAGGATCCGCTGCAGAAAACGGCCGATTATGATCCAATGTTGTCACAACTCGGCGCAGTCTATACCTCCGCATTCCAGGACTATCTGCGCGGAGAACTGAATATCCAGAGACCACAGGAATACCGAACGTCAGCCTATCTCTTCATCGGCGACAAATGGGACTATTCCCACCGGGTGATGGGACTGGTCGGCGAAAAGCAGCCAATGGTCAATGCCGGTGTCGATCTGGCGCAAACGCTTGTCCAGGATCCCAGCCTTCGCGTCATGTCGTTGAACGGTTATTTCGATGTCGGGTCCCCCTTCTCGGCGTCGGAGTATATGATTTCCCAGATGCGAATACCCCCGAGCGCCGTCTCGAGGATCCAGATGAAATACTATGAGGCGGGTCACATGATGTACTTGCACATGCCTTCGCTTCGCCAGCTGAAGCGCGATCTCGACGCCTTTGTCGGAGAATAGCGCCGTCGTCCCCAGGTCGCCTTCCTTCGTGCCGTCAGGGCACGGCCGTCCGGTAATGATCCCCGAGGCCAAGACGTGCAGGGGGATTCAGTGGATGCGCCACCGGTATGCGGCGCTTGTCGCCCTGCTGGCAATCGCCGCGGGGTCTCCTTCGGGTGCCGGGGAGATCAGTAGTCGGGCGGAGAGCATCACGGTGACGCTCGGCGGCGACCTGATCGGCCCGGTCCATCCGATGAACCGAAGAAGCGATCCGCAGTTCTTCGAGATCGCCGAGCTCTTTCGGAGCGCAGATGTGGGTTTCGTGAACCAGGAGAATTCCGTTTTCGACCTCAAGGGTTTTGCGGGATACCCGGCCGCCGAAACAGGCGGCGGCTATCCCTTGCGCTATGCCGCGCACGCTGCGGACCTGAGGGACATGGGCGCCACGCTTCTGTCGGTGGCGAACAACCATGCGTCTGATTTCGGGCCCGAGGGAGTCGTGGCGACATTGAAGAATCTCTCGGATGTCGGACTGGTCGCCGGCGGCACAGGGGTCAGCGACACGGCGGCCCGTGGGCCGGTCTATCTCATGACGCCGAAAGGCGCGGTCGCCTTGGTGGCCACAGCATCGACATTTCCGCCGGCTTCGGTCGCCGGTCCCGCCATTGAGCGCCATGGCACCCTGTCGAAAGCACGGCCCGGGATCAGCGCATTGCACGTTCGCAAGGTGCGGTTGCTGCCGCCGTCGCTGTTTCAGATGCTGGAGAGCGTGGGCGGGCCGCTCGCCGTGCGCGAAGGCACGGCGATCCGGATCGGGGACCAGCTGTTCCGGCAGGACAGGATCGCAGGCATCGGCTGGGAAGTGCAACCGTCCGATCGCGATGCGATCCTTGCTTCGGTTGAGGAGGCCAACAAGCGCGCGGAGATCGTCCTCTTTTCCATCCACGCCCATGAAACTGCCGGCGACGAGGAGGCACCGGCGGTGCCCTTCCACCCCATGGTCCTTCAACATGCCAATGAAGCGCCCAGTCCCAATGACCCGCGGCCGGCCGGCTTTCAGGTCGAGCTCTTCCACGCGGCGATCGATCGCGGCGCCGATGTCGTGGCCCGCCACGGCCCGCACGTGATCGGCGGCATCGAGATTTATGCGGGCATGCCGATCTTTTATGGCCTGGGGAGCCTTTTCCTTGATTTCGGCGGGTTGCGGCAGTTCGACACCCCCAGCGGGGAAACGATCGTCGTGCCCGATTCGTGGTTCGATAGTTTCGTGCCGGTGTGCGAATTCCACGCTGGCAGGGTCACCGGGATCACGCTCTATCCAGTCGCGATCGAACCAGGCGCCGGCGAGCGAAGTGGATCGCCCGCGCTGGCGCGCGGTGTACGCGCACAATCGATATTGACGCAATTGAAGAACTTGTCCGCGCCATTTGGAACGCACATTGAAATCGCCGGGGACGTCGGCTTTGTGACACTGAAGTAGCCCTTCCGGGATCAGCGTGGGCATCGGGAGCTTGCTGTTCCGCCGTTCGGCGACACCCTCGGTGACGGGACGCCGGCATCGAGTCACGACGTTGTCGATGCGGCGGCGCACGATCGGTGCCACACCCACCATCGGCTCCCGCGGTGTGTTCCTCGCCCGGCAGTACCGCCAGCACGCCGATGACTCACGGTCAACCCAGGCATTCACCTGCTGCTCGTCGGCATTCAGCTCCACCCTGCCGATCGACCACGGCCTCTCGAATCCGATGATCTGCCCCTGCAGTACCGTGTCGCCCGCCCATGGCCCCTCATCGAGGAACCTGCATCCCTCACCCCATGGGGTTTCCGAATTGGCCCCACATTGCTGTGAGAGGAGTGAGATGTTGAAACATGCGACGACGTTTCGGCTTGCATTGGCACCGACAATCCTGGCGGCGTTCCTGGCTCTCGGTCAGGCCAGTGGGGCCGAAGTCGCGCCGCTGGTTTCAGCCTCCAGCTGGCCGCGGGTCACACACTTGGCCGATAGGGGGCCGCGTCAGTATTCGGCCCTGCGCAGCGGTACGTTCGGCGGCCACGAACTCGAGTACCGCACGACGCTGTCCGAAATGCTGGTGAAGGGTCGCGATGGCAGGCCCGCCTCCAGCCTGTTCGTCACCGCTTTCGTCGCCGAACGTAGACCGGCCGGCGCGGCGCGGCCGGTCGTTTTCCTTTTCAATGGCGGACCGGGCGGCTCGTCCAACACACTGATGTTCGGCGCCATGGGCCCCGACCGGCTCGAGGCTTTCGACTCGTCGGCGATGGCCAATCCACATACGCCCGTTGTCTCCAACGAGGACGCCATCCTCGACGTGGCCGACCTCGTCTTCATCGATGCGCCGGAGACCGGATTCGGGCGCCCGCTTCCCGGCAGCGACCCCAGCATGTTCCGATCGAACGATGGCGACGCCCATGCGTTCGCCCAGGCGATCCTGCGCTGGCTGACCGATCATGACCGGATGTCGGGGCCGGTCTATGTTGCCGGGGAGAGCTATGGCTCGATCCGGGCTGTCCTGCTCGCGCGCGACCTCTCGGCGGCCAGTCCACGGCTGGATCTCGCGGGGCTGATCCTCATTTCGCAGGCGCTCTGGTATAACGGGCCGGAGAGCGCGGGCATCAAGCATGTCACCGACCCGGTCCGGGCGATCAACAGCCTGCCCGATATCGTGGCGCTCTCCTGGTATCACGGGCTGGTCGACAATCGGACCCGGACGCTCGAGCAGGCGGTCGGCGCGGCCCGGAAATTCTCCCTGGAAGAGTTGGCACCGGCGATACTGTCAGGCAACCGCCTTGCCGACGCCGATCGCACGCGCGTTGCCGGGCGACTGGCCGCTCTCACCGGCGTTCCCGCGGAGTCCTGGCTTGCGCACAACCTGCGGCTCGACAATGTGCGGCGCCAGTTGCTCGCCGATCGGAAGCTCGCACTTCGCCAGTTCGACGGCCGCGAGACCGAGCCCCTTCAGGGGATCGTCAAGGACGAGGACCGCGACTGGAAAGCAGCGATGAGCGGCCTGACCGCTGCGAGTGAAGGGCAGGCGTCGAACGTTTTCCAGGCGACGGACCTTCCCGAATATCGTTCAATCGTCCCCGATCCCTATGGCTTTGAAAAGAGCTGGACATTCATCGCGGCGCCGGCGGCCGGTCCCGATGTGATCCTCGGCGAACAGATGGCGGCGAACCCGGGACTTCGGCTGATGATCACGCAGGGCGTGTTCGACCCGGCGACGCCGATGGGAGAGACGGACTATCTCTTCAGCCAGATCAGCGTTCCGCGTGAGAGGATGAGTGTCGCGTACTACGGCGGGGGGCACATGCTCTATTCCGACGACATCGGACGCCGCGCCTTTCTCGAGGATTTCCGCGCCTTCGTCACCGGCCGGCCGGTCACCGCCCGTTCTTTCCCGAGCCCGGCGCCGGGCACCGTCTCCAAACCATGGAACCTCCGCGCGATAAATGACGATCACCTGAGGCGGTGAGCCTGGCGTGACGCGCCGAGACATACTCTTTTCGGCTGCGGCCCTGAACCGCCGACGCCGCGCTCGACCAGCGGGGTTCGTGCGGGTCCGACGGGGTGCTGGTCGGCGAGCACCTGGCGCAGGAACAGCGGGATATCGTCGACACCATCGCCTTTCTGGCCGGCCAGCCCCGGTGCACCGGGTCGGCGGGCCTCTTGGCCTCACCTGCCTTCACCGGAAATTCCGTGGGCTGAGGAACGAGGGTTCTTCAAGGAGGCACCCTCGTTGCGCGACATCGTGCTGTATCGGCAGATCCTCGGACTCGAGAAGCCCTGGTCGGTCAGCGGGGTTGAACTGAACATGGGCGAGCAGCACGCTACGTCGAGGCGTCGGAAGATCGTCTTCGACCGCTTCCACATCGTCTCCCACATGGGGGAGGCCATCGACATGGTGCGCCTGCAGGAGCACCGCGCCTTACTGGCGACCGGCGACGCGACGCTCAAGGGGACCAGGCATTTCTGGTTGTACAAAGAGAAAAACATCCCCGAGCCGAAATGCTCGCCCTTCGACAGGTTGCGGGGCTTGCATATCAATGTCGGCCGGGACCGGGCGAACGGCGACAGAATGCGGTGCCTGTGGACCTACCTGCGCGAGGGCCAGACGCGATGCTTCTTCAAGCGCTGGTTCTTCTGCGCGCCGCACAGTCGGCTGAAGCCAGTGGCGCGCGTCGCGCAGATGCTGCGCCTCCACGTGGGAGATGAGCATCCTGGACGACGATCCTACAGGTTGCCTTTGGCGCGTGGCGGTCGGCTGGGGCGCGACGCGGCCCGACTGGGACTATCGGACGCTGTGCACCACCGGGATGCGCATGACGCAGCAGGAGTTCATCGTCACCGGAACGATGTAGGCGTTTGAAGGCGACAAGGTGGTTGTCGAGAAAGAAGGGCGCGAAACGATTGCCCGGATGTTTTCCCAGGTGGACGAAGTGAACTCGGCCCGGTGGACAATGACAGCGTATCGCCGCGCGCCTCGGGGCATGGGGGCCGGGCAATTCGAGGCGGGCATGGCCGCGCTGGGCCACCGCGCGCGCCGATCGGCGACATCGGGGAAGCAGGCTCGCGGCCCCTTCGTGGCGGGGCCGGTATGTCACGAGGAGCTGGTGGTCGTTCGGCCAACCGCCGTTCTGATGTGCCGCGTCAGCGCTTCCGGAGTTGCGCGCTGCACTTGATCTCCACGCGGGCCGCGGGCCGCGGCAGCGCCGTGACGGCAAGCGCTGCCCGGGCCGGCGGATCGACGCGGAAGAACTCGACGTAGACCGCGTTCATCGCGGCGTAGTCGGCCATGTCCATGAGGAACACGGTGCATTCGTCGACGTCGGCCATCATCGCGCCCGCAGCCTGCAGCGATGTCCTGACGTTCTCGAGCGCCTGTCGCGTCTGCGCGGAGACGCCACCCTCGACGATGTCCTGCGTGCCGGGCTTGATCCCCGTCATGCCGGAAACGAACACCCGGTCGCCGGAACGGATGGCCACCGAGTACGCCGGGACGAGCGGCGCGATGCCCGGCGGGTTCACGACGAACCGGCCCGTAGCAGGACCGCTGCCCGTCTGCGGAACTGGCGACTGCGCGCAACCCGCGAGCAGGAGCCCAAAAGCCATAATCGATCGCGCGTGCATTGCGCCTCCGCGCCTAGAGTCTTCGTTCGTAACTTCTTTACGTTTTGCAAATAAGTCTTGGTCGCTGCCGGAGACCGCGCTAGGAAGTTCACGCTGAGAGTTTGGGTCCGGCAAGGCCCATTCCGTCATCCTCGACCGTGCTGGCGGCTGGTGGGAGACCGGGTGGCTGTAGTGGTCCACCGATTCTCATGGGCCGGATTCCCGCCAACAAGACGCCACCCGTCTTCAGATGATGCTGTCTCCCCCTTAAGCGTCATGTCCTTTATGGAGACCTCTCGTGCCCGGTGTCCTAATCCACCATCCCCTCCCGTTGCCCCGAGGGTGGCCTCGCCGGGTCGGATCAGCGGTCGGTCAGGTCATCTCCCTCGCCGGAGCCTCCATGGCCGCCACCCGCGGCTGGGGCTCCGACAGCCTGAATACCTCACTCCGCCGTCGGCCGGAACTCGACCGCCCGCTGCAGGAGGTCCGGCCGCTGCGCGAGGAGATCCGCATCAAGGACCCCCGCATGGACAACAACGAGGCTCAGAAGCGCCCCCATTAGCCGCCGGCCGAACGCCTGGCCATCCTGGAACTCCGGGCGGCGCAAGCCTGGTCTCTCGCCCAGACCGCGCGCACCCTCCTCGTGACCCCGCTCACGATCGCCTCGTGGACGGCACGCCTCGACGAAGGCGGTCCTGACGCCCTCGTCAGATTCCCCATGATGGTGAATGGGTTCCCCGAATTCGTCGGCTACATCGTGAAGCGGCTGAAGATCCTCTGCCCCGCCATGGGAAGAGCCAGGATCGCCCGGGTTCTCGCCCGTGCCGGTTTGCACCTCGGGCCGACGGATGATGCGCCTGCTGGGATCGCCCAAATCTCTCCCCAGCCCGCAGACAGCGCCTCGAACCATCATCGCCCGGAAGCTGAACGACCTCCGGCATGTCGATCTGACGACCGTGCCCACCGCACCTGGATTCTGGACCCCATGGTTGCCCTTCGCCTTGCCGCAGGTCTGGCCCTTCTGCTGGTGGGTGGGGGTTGCCATCGACCACTGCTCGCGCCGCATCATGGGATTCGCGGTCTATCGCGGCCAGCTTTCCTCGCGTGCCGTTCGTGGGTTCCTGGAACACCTCTTCAGGGAGGTGCGCCGCCAGTTCGTCGCGAAGGAGTTTAGGCGCTGGTGCCGTCGCCACGGCATCCTCCAACGATTCGGTGCGATCGGTGGGTACGGCCCGCACCGCCTCCGAGAACGGCAGCGAGCCGGTCGCACCGGCGGGCATCGCGAAGTATTCCAGGCGCGGACCGTCGCCCTGGTCCACCGCCGGCGCCCCGGCCGCGCCGGGGTCCCCGGCACGGGCGGCGGTGATCACCCCACCGGCGAACAGACCGCCTGCGCACACTAATAAATAAGAGGATAACGACCCCCCGGCGGCTCATGCGGGATCTCGCCCCGGAGCGGGTGATGACGGTTTCGTCACCAGGGTGTCGTAGCCGCGCTCACCGAACTGGACAAAACAGAAACCGTGACCGAACGGGTCGGCCATGACCGCGAGCCGGCCCCAGTCGCGATCGCGGATCTTGCCCTCGAGCCGGGCACCCGCGGCGCGCGCCCGCGCCACGGCGGCGGTCACGTCGGCAACGACGAGGTCGAAATGCACCGGGGTCCAGTGTCGCGCATACCGGCGCGTGGCCGCGCTCCCCTCGGAGGCCGTGCTTCCCGCCGATTTCTTCAGCAGATAGATCGGCGACGAGGCGCCGACCAGCTCAACGTAGTCGTCGCCGAGACGACGGCCGACCTCGACCCCGAGCGCGGCGCGGTAGAACGCGATCCCGCGGTCGATGTCGTCGACGTCGATGTTGACGAGCAGTGCGATGGTTGTCACGGCCCGGCCGGCGGCGGCGCGACCACCGCGTCGGGGACCTGGTTCTTGATCGCCGGAACGGTGCGCAGCCAGGCGTAGACCGCCTTCAGGTCGGCGTCGGTCAGATGCGCGTAGGCCGGCCACGGCATCGGCGGCAGGATCGGCCGCGACTGGCCCCAGTGCCTGCCGGTTCGTATCGCGTTGACGAACATCTCCTCCGTCCACGAGCCGATGCCGGTCACTTCGTCGGGGGTCAGGTTGATCGCGTAGCTGATGCCCCACGGTCCGGCGAAAGCGGTGTTGGTGCCGGCGCCGTGCCACACCCACGGGCTGTCTCCGGTCGCGGGCGGGGGCGGCATCACCAGCGACTCGGGATGCCCCGCCAGCTGGTGTGTCATGTCGGGCTCGGGTCCCCGCGGCCCCATCACGAGCGGCGTGTGGCAGTCGCCGCACCCCAGAATGGCTGCCATGTAGCGCCCGCGCTCGACGGCGGCGGCGCTGGTGGACGGCGCCGGGCCGGTTCCCCCGCAGGCGGGCAGGACGATGAGCAGAACAACCAGGGACACGATGGGCGACATCCTCTTCTCCTCCCGCCGCGCCTTCAGGCGGGGCCGGTCTCCTCGGGCTCATCCGCCGGGGCCCCGGTGGCCAGGCCGAGCAGCTCCTCCGCCTGGTCGGCCGGCATCTGCTCGACCGTGCGCAGCCGGCGCTCCATCGCCCGGGTGCGCGCCCCGGTCTGCTCGAGCGTGGTCGAGGCGGTGTCGAGCTGCTTCTTGACCTTCTCGATGATGTCGCCGAACTTGCTGAACTCGGTCTTCACCGCGCCGAGGACCGTCCAGACCTCGCTGGAGCGCTTCTCGATGGCGAGCGTCCGGAACCCCATGCGCAGGCTGTTCAAGAGCGCCGCCAGCGTCGTCGGGCCGGCGACGACGACGCGGTACTTTCGCTGCAGCTCCTCGACCTGTCCGGGCCGGCGCAGGATCTCGGCGTACAACCCTTCGGTCGGTAGGAACATGATCCCGAAATCGGTGGTGCGCGGTGGGTTCAGGTACTTGTCGTGGATGTCCTTGGCCGAGGCGTGCAGGCTGCGCACCAGCGCCGTCGCGGCCGCCTCGACGGCCTCGGCGTTGCCAGTTTCGCTCGCCTGCACCAGCCTGAGGTAGTCCTCCTGCGGGAACTTGGCGTCGATCGGCAGCAGCACCTCGGTGGCGGTGTCACCGTCGCGGCCCGGCAGGCGCACGGCGAACTCGACCGCCTCGCGGCTGCCGTCGCGCGTCTGCACGTTGCGCGCGAACTGGTCGGGGGTGAGGATCTCCTCGAGCAGCGTCCCCAGCTGCACCTCGCCCCAGGTGCCGCGCGTCTTGACGTTGGTCAGGACGCGTTTCAGATCTCCGACCCCGGCGGCGAGGTTCTGCATCTCGCCCAGCCCCTTCTGCACCGCCTCGAGGTTGTCGCTGACGATCTTGAACGACTCGCCGAGACGCTTCTCGAGCGTCGTCTGCAGGCGCTCATCCACCGTCACCCGCATCGCCTCGAGCTTCTTCTCGTTGCTCTCCTGCAAGGAGCGCAGGCGTTCGTCGAGCGTCACGCGCGCCTGCTCGAGCCGTTTCTCGTTCCCCTCAGCCAGCTCGCGGATGCGCGTGGCCACGGTCTCGAGACGCTTCTCCTGGGTCGAGCCCAGCTCCCCCAGCGTCTTCACCAGCGAGTCGTTGGCGCCCTTCATCTGCGCCGCCACCTCGCCTCGCAGGTCGCGGGCCGCCGCCTGCGACTCTTCTCGGCCGGCGCGCAGCTCGTCGCGCAGGGCGCGGCCCACCTCGTCGGCGCCCGCCCCTCCGAGCCGGCGCAGCAGCACAACGAGCAGGACGACGGCCGCCACGGCCGCGACGGCGCCGATGGCGGCGGCCGCCGTCAACGCGGTCTCGTTCACGCGGTGCCTTCCCCCTTCGGCCGGCTGCGGTAGAAGCGCACCTCGGCCTTCTCGAGCGTCGCCAGCCCTTCCTCGATGTCGTCGTCGACCAGGCGCAGGAAAGCCTCGAGCCGTTCGCGCGTGTCGACGATCTCGACGACGATCGGCAGGTCGAGCGACAGCCGTTCGATTTTGTGGGTGTGCAGGCGGCTGTGCGCCCCGTACCCCATCATGCCGCGCACCACCGTCGCGCCCGCCAGCCCCTCCTCGCGCGCCCGCAGCACCAGCCACTCGTACAGCGTCTTGCCGTGATGCCGGTCGCTCTCGCCGATGAAAATCCGCAACAGGCAGCCGTCCTGCGGGAGAACCATGACCTCACCTCCAGACCAGGTGCGCCGCCGCCCGGCCGGCCCAGACGGCGCCGAGACCGAGCGCGATGTGCAGACCGACGTTGGCGGCCGCCAGAGCCATGTCGCGGTCGCGCGCCAGGCTCAGCGTCTCGCCGCCGAACGCCGAGAAGGTCGTGAAGCCGCCGAGGATCCCTACGATCGCGAAAGCGCGCTGCTCGGCCGACAGGAAGCCGCGGCTCTCGGCCAGCTCGGCGAGCACACCCATGGCGAAGCAGCCGGTGACATTCACCACCAGGGTGCCCCAGGGGAAGAGACCGGCGGCCCGCTGCTGCACCAACCCGGAGAGAAGGTAACGGGCGATCGCCCCCAGGAACCCCCCGGCGCCCACCAGCAGCACATTCGCCACGACCCCGCCCTCCCGTCGGATGCGCCGGCGATTATAGCGTTGCGCGCCGGCGGCCGCCGGCACCACCGGCGTACTCGTCGCGCCCGATCGCGAAGCGGATGATGCCCGGCTCCGACCCGCCCTCAGCCGGATGGAAGCCGCACTTGCGCAACACGCCGATCGAGGCGACGAGCTCGGGCAGCGTCTCGGCGATGACCCGCCGCATCTCGGGGACGGCGAAGGCCTGCGCCAGGAGCCCGCGCACGGCCTCGCTGGCGTAGCCGCGCCGCTGCTGATCGCTCACGATGCCGTACCCCACCTCGACGCTGCCGTCGGCCGACACCGGCCCCTTGTAACCCGCCGTGCCGATGAGAAGGTGCCCCGCCTCGCCGCGCTCCAGGATGACGAAGTGCAGCCACCACCCTTCGCGCGCCGGCGGGCCGGCGACCCGTTCGAGGGTGTACTCGAGCGCCGTCCGGTCGAGATACTGGTGCGGCCAGGTGTCCGGCACCGCGACTCCCAGGGCGGCCGCCAGCGCCGCCCGGCCCGCGAGCGCCGCGCGCACCAGGTCCGGCGTCGCCGGCACGAGCCGCAACCGTTCGGTGACGATCACCCACGCGGCTCCGGGACGCCGGCGACCGGACGGCCCATGCGCCCATTGCGGAAATCGTCGATCGCCTGGGCGATCTCGGCGCGGGTGTTCATCACGAACGGTCCCTGGCCGGCGATCGGCTCATTGATCGGCGCGCCGCCGAGGACCAGCACCTTCGACTCCTCGCGCGTCTCGACCGTCACGCTGTCGCCGGCGTGCCCGAAGACCACCAGCTCGCCCGCGCCCACGACCGCCCCGCCCGCGGGCGCCACGGAGCCCGCGAGCACGAATAGCGCCAGCATCTCGCCATCGCGCGTCTCGAAGACCGCGCTGTGCCCTTTCTCGATCCACGCGTCGAGCAGCGTCACCGGCGTGCAGGTGCGCGCCGGCCCGGCGGCGGCGCCGAATCGGCCGGCGATCACCCGGACACGCCCGGCGCCGCCGGCGAGCGTCACCTCGGGGATCATCGCCGCGGTGATCGCCTGGTACCCGGGCCGGGCGCGCTTGTGCGCCGCCGGCAGGTTCACCCACAGCTGCACCATTTCCAGCCGCCCGCCCTCGGCCATCAGCCGCGGCCCGTGCATCTCCTCGTGCACCAGGCCCGACGCCGCGGTCATCCACTGCACGTCGCCCGGGCCGATCACCCCGCCCCCGCCGTGCGAGTCATGGTGCTCGACATCGCCCGCGTAGACCACGGTCACCGTCTCGAAGCCGCGGTGCGGGTGCCAGCCGACCCCGCGCCGCCCGGTCGTCGGTTCGAAGTCGGCCGGGCCGGCGTGATCCATCAGCAGGAACGGCGACATCTCCCGCCCGAGATTGTCGTAGGAGAAGATCGTCCGCACCGGGAAGCCGTCCCCCACCCAGTGGGCGGGCGCCGTGCGGACGATGTGCACCGGCTGCTTCGCCGTCATGAGCGCCCCTCTGCCGGCGCGCACCTCACTGCTTGCGCCACGCGGCCCCTTCGTAGGCCTTGCCGGGCGTGCCGCCGAGCACCAGCAGCGTCGCTCCGGTCGGTCCGGGCACGATCGTGCGCTTCTGCGCCGACCCGACCCGGGCGAGCGTTCCCGGCTCGAGCACCCAGCTCTCGGCCCCCGCCTTGAGCACGGCGCTGCCGTGCAGCAGGATGTAGACTTCCTCCTGGCCGTCCTTCGCATGATCGTGCTCGGGATAGTCGGCCCAGTTCGCCGGCAGCCGCAGGACATTCATACCCCAGGCGGTCACGCCCAGTCCTTTGCCGGCGTACAGAAACTGTCCCTTGTATCCCTCGAGCTCGTCGATCCTCTTTACCGTGACATCGGCCATGTCCCCCTCCGCTCTATCGGCGCCGCCCGGCCCGATTGAAGGCGGCCCCGATCGCGATCCCGATGGCGACTCCGATCGCGATGCCGGCCCCGATGTTGCCCATGGCGGCGCCGAGCGCCACCCCGATGGCGATCCCGGCGCCAATCCCGGCGCCCATGCGCGCCGGTCCCTTCGGACCGGACGGCGGCTGCTTCGATTCATGCGTTGTCATGTCGGCCTCCACCCGCGGTTGGCATCCGTTTCTGGGCTCGGAGATGAGTGGATCGTGACAACGATGCCGGTTTCCGTCAAGCGACCGGCGGCGCCGCCCCCCCCCCTCCCCGCCCCGAGCATGAGCAGGAAGGCTCCGAGCGGCAGTTGCGCGATGTGCCGCTTGAGCGCCTCGGTGTCGGATGGATCGATCCCCGCGGGCAGCGGATAGAACCGGGCGCTGTCTGTGGGGAGATTCTAGCGCAGCCGGCGGCCGCGCCGATCAGCCGGCATGTTCGGCGGCTCCCGCCGCGAATGGCCGCGGCCCGCGCAGACGTTTCCAGAGATACGCGGCATACGCGGATCGTCGCCGCTCGACCGCCTCGGTCGGCGCCGGCGCCGGCACGAGGGGCCTCAGGAACGACGTGGGGATGGGGGCGACCGCCTCGTCCAGGGTGGCGCGGGTGACGATCGCCGTGAGCAGCGGATCCCAGTCGAGCAGGTCGGACTCGATCCCGTCGAACATGTGCGGGAAGGGGGCGGCGCGCCGCACGGGTGCGGCTTCGGTGACCGCCGCCCAGTCATGTTGAAACGGCAGGGCGGCCCCGTGGTCGATGAGCCAGTAGCGCGACCCATCGACGAGGATGTTCGGATTCGCGGGCCCGCGGTCGGGGTTCATCGTCAGCCAGTCGAGCCAGCGCACCTGCGCCGCGAAGTCCGGCGGGACGCGCGCGAGGTCATCCGCCCGCAGGGTTCGGGCCGTCGGCAGGTACCGGAACCCGAGGTTCTCGCCGACGCTGGCCGCGAGGAGATCGGCGAGCTCGTCGTTGCGATCGTCGGTCGGCTGCGCGGGCGCGAGCGTGATGATGCGCCGCGGCGGCACCGGCAGGTGCAGCGCATCGGCCAATGCCGCCACCACGACCTCGGCGACAAGCGCGGCCGTCCCCTGCGCGGCGCCGCGCAACTTGACGACATAGGCGCCGTCGGCGGTATCGACGACCACCGGCGAGGAGCTGCCGCGACGGTCCCGGCGCAGAACCCGGATGGCCGGGAGGGCGGGCGGAAGGGGCAAGACGGTGCTCCTGTTATGGCTTATGTGGGGACCGTCCCGATTGCATCTCGTAGAGTCTGCCGCCGATCCAGCATTGCGGTACCGCCAGCACGACGAGGGCGACAGGGTACCACCTGGGCCCGAGCCCCAGGTTCCAGGTTGCGACAACACCCACGAGTCCCAGGACAACGCCAACATAGCCGAGGATCAGCGCATGCTTCATCGGCTTCCCGGGCGCGAGCCGGGCTGTGAGCCAGGCGCCGCCGATGCTGATGACGATGCGATAGGACGTCGCAAGGAGGGCGAGCCGATCGTTGATCGGCTGGTCCATGGGCGGAAAGACCCCGAGAACGTGCAGAACGATGTCGACGAGCGTCGTGACGACGATGATGACGAGCACGCCCGCGACCACGGCCCAGACGGATTTCATGCTCATGCGTCTTTCGGCTCCTGCCGTTGATTGGTTTGTTTGTGCGAGATGACCTCGCGCGCCCGTCGCACCGTATCGTCGAAGCGCAACTCCAGTGCGCTATTCACCCCTCGGCAGCGGGCAACGACGCGCTTCGCCCAGTCGAGGTATTCTCGTCGACGCTCGAGCGACCAGTCGGCCGGCGGACTGTCGATGACCTCTCTCACGTTCGACACCTTGTCCGCGATCTTGATCAGCTTGGCCGCACGTGACAGGTGGGGCGCGTGCTCCACCTGGAGGCGCTTGTCGTCGGTGCCTTCCTGCACCAGGCGAGTGACCGCAGCGCCGAACATTGCCTCCAGCTCCGCCGCACTGGTGCGCGTGTCTTCAACCGTATCGTGCAGCACCGCCGCCGCCAGGGTGGCCTCGTCGTGCACACCCGCGACGTTGGCCAGCATGGCGGCGACCTCGATCGAGTGGTTGATGCAGGGCGACGCGTCCACACCCTTGCGCCGCTGGTCACGATGTTTCTCGGCTGAAAAGTGAATCGCCGCCAGGAGCGCACCGAGGTTCATATCAGGCGTTCACCACATACTCACTCTGGACCAGGCCGCTCGCGAACTGTCGCGTCCGGACGTGCCTGAGGACGATGTCGCGTTGCAGCGCGCCGAAGAGCGGGATTCCGGCGCCGATGAGCACGGGAACACGCGTGATGGTGAGGTGCTGGATGAGTCCCGCCTGCAGGAACCGCTGGATGGTGACTCCTCCATCCACGTAGACATGCCGCACGCCGCGGGCCTCGAGCTTTGCGACGATCGCTGCCGGATCTCCCGACATGCGCTCCACCAGGGCGCCGGGCGGGGCCGGGGCGAGGGGGCGGGTGCTGAGCACGATGACGGGTTTCTCACCATATGGCCAGTTGCCCATGGCGAGGACCGTCTCGAACGTCTTCCGGCCTATGACCAGGGCATCCACCGTCGCCATGAACTCATCGTAGCCGTGGGGTTCGCCGCCGCCCGGCGGCAGGAAGTCCAGTTCTCCGTCGGCCCGGGCGATGAAGCCGTCGACGCTGGTGCCAATGAATACGGATGCTTTCACTGCCGCCTCCTCAGTGCTACCGCTCGATGTCAGCAGCGCGTCACGTGGCGCGCCGGTCATGCGCCTCGTGATTCAGGCAACCGACTTCCAGTTGACAGACAGACGCTTCTGATTCGCAGCACAGTCACGCAGATAGAGGTTTATCAGGGTCTGATATGGGATGCCTGATTCCTCAGCTAGCCCGCATTATTCACGAAGTCTGAGAACAGAAGAGCCTCCGACGTGGTAGAAAGCGGTTGTTGACGCCGACTTTCTCACACCGGAGGCTCTTCCTCGATGAGCGATCCTAGCACGACACAGTGTGTGCTGTTCCCCGAACTGTTCGACCGCCTCCTCGTTGCCCGTTTCGATCAACAGCACGGGAGTTCGGATGGCGGCGCCGTGCTGCTCAAGGCCGCCGATGTCGGCCTGCGACTGACTGCACGCCTGGCCGCCTGCCTGCCGGACGCGCGCCAGTCCGGGAAGGTCCGCCACGAGCTCCTGGAACTGCTCCGGCAGCGGGTCTACGCCATCGCCTGCGGCTACCCCGATGGCAACGATGCCGCCCGGCTCGCCGATGACCCCATACACAAGATGCTCGTCGAGCGCGACCCGATCGACGGCGATCCTCTGGCCTCGCGGCCGACCCTGTCGCGCTTCGAGAACGCCATTCGGCCCCGGCATCTCTACCGCATGGGTGAAGCCCTGGCCGAGGTGGTCATCGAGCGACAACGGCGCCGCCGCCGCGGCCGCGCCCATCGCATCGCCCTGGAACTCGACCCGACCGACGACCCGACCCATGGCGGCCAGCAGCTGTCGTTCTTCAACGGCCACTACGACACCTGGTGCTATCTCCCCGTCGCCGCCTTCGTGCGCTTCAACGACGAGCCCGAGCAGCACCTCGTCGCCGCCGTTCTGCGGCCCGGCAACGCCACGGCCAGCCTGGGGGCGCTCGGCATCCTGCGCCGTCTCATCGAGCGGCTCAACAACGCCTTCCCGAAGACGCCGATCCTCGTGCGCCTCGACGGCGGCTTCGCCACCCCCGCGATCCTCGACTACCTCGACGTGCAGGCGGTCGGGTATGTCGTTGCCATGGCGCGCAACTCCGTTCTCAAGCGCCATGCCGAGCCGCTGATGAAAAAGGCGCGCCGGCGCTCCCGGATCACCGGCGAGACCGAACACCTATACGGCGAGTGCCGGTACGCGGCCCGCAGCTGGCCGCGCCGGCGACGGGTCATCATCAAGGCCGAGGTCGTCCGGCATCCGGGTCGGGACCCCAAGGACAACCCGCGCTTCGTGATCACCAACCTGCATCAGAACCCGCAGTGGGTCTACGAGCGGGTCTACTGCCAACGCGGCGAGATCGAGAACCGGATCAAGGAACTGCACCACGGCCTGGAGATCGACCGCACCAGTTGCTCGCGCTTCTGGGCCAACCAGTTCCGGGTGCTGATGACCGCGGCCGCCTACGTCCTGATGCAGGAGTTGAGACATCGGGCCGCCGGCACCGTGTGCGACCGAGCCCAGGTCAGCACCCTGCGCGAGCGGCTGATCAAAATCGGCGTCCGCGTCGAGGCGTCGGTGCGCCGCATCGTCCTGCACCTGCCGACGACCTTCCCGTACCTGCGTGCCTGGGAGCATGTCGCGCACGCGCTCGGGGCCCGCGCCGGATAGCTTCAAAGCGTCATCCTCTCCACGATCGGACCACCCAGGCCTTGGTGTGCCTCCCGGAGCCCATGAGAACCACGGAGCGACGCTCATCGCCGCCGCCAAGCGTAAAATGACCCGCGAAGACCATCTCGCTCTCCCCCGATCGGGACCCAGGCGCGATCAGGAAGGTCAAGCCACACGTTCATGAATAATGCAGGCTAACGCTGCGTTTCAGGCGCCGCCGGCGCGCAACGCTGGGATCGAGCACGATGCCCGGATCGATGGCGCGCCGACTGGCGGCTGCGAGCCGTGGTTGGGCCGCTTCTACCCGCGACCGAGCAGATCTTCGACAGTGAGGCCGATGTCTCGTGCGATTTTGCGGAGTTGCGTGGGAGAGATGTCGTGGCCAGCATGGAATGGAACCGTCGTCCCACGCCCGTCGGGGTGCCGATATTGCCGGTGCGACCCACGCTGCCGAACCTCTTGAAACCCGAGCCGCACGAGGTACGCAGCCACCTCACGCGGCTTCAGGACCGGGACCGAGCCCACACCTATGCCACTCGGATCGTCTGAAGACCCACGAATTCCGATTCGAGCTTCGGATCGCCGTCCTCGAGCAGCATGCCGATGACTTCACGTAGATTCTGCTCGAGTTCGTCGAGGGTGGCGCCCTGACTGTGGGCCCCCGGCCAGCCCGGGACGTGGCCAACGTATAGCCCCGTGTCCGGATCACGCTCGACAACGACGTTGAAGGTGCGCATACCAAAGGCTCCTTGGATTCAGGTTGTGCTTAGGCTATCGCGATAGGCCGTTCCGAGTCCAGCCTTGTCGGCCCAACGCCCGCCATCAACCGCCCGTGGCGCGCGACGACCGGATCAATTGACTACGGTGGGTTGGAGGCGCGCCGCGGGTCGGCTGCACGGCGTGGTTCGGCGGACCGATAGGATCGGCCCTGCCGGCTCGCGCCTCAGGCTGCGACTTCGACGGTGGCGTAGAAGTCGACTTGACGAGAGGTGCGACGCGGAACCACTGTCCGATGACGCGGCCGCGGTGGCCGCAACCCATCTTCTCGCATGCCACGCAGGTGCAACTGAATCGCCACCTGCACACGCCACAGAGCGGCGTCGATCGTCTTGCCCGTGGCGACACAGCCGGGAAGGTCCGGAACCGAGGCCCCCCAGTCGCTGTCGGGGTCCTTGTTGATGCGCACCAGATACTGGATCTTCTTCACGACCCGCCTCGCTTCAACCCGGCCTGCCGCCTGACGAATGCGAACGTGCCCTTGGGCATATCGTCGTCCAGGTTGCCACTCACCGTCACCCGGCCGGGTTTCACCGGATGCTTGAATTGCCGGTGGCTTCCGCGGGTGACTACCAGAACCCAGCCTTCGTGCTCCAGAAGCCGCGGGGTTCACGCCAGCTTGGCCCTGACCCAGGCTACAGTTCCGCCGAACGCCGCGCATCAGCGGCGCGCCGCGTGGCGCGGCCCGTGCGCCTTTCGCACGGGCCGTGACAGGCCGGGCCGACAGGTTAACGCGCTTGTTGGGCGGCGTGAGACGCGCTAATATCACCGACATGACCAAGCCTGCTGAAGCGGTTCTGGCAGAGGCCCTGCGCCTGGATGTAGACGCCCGGGCTGAGCTCGCCGCCGAGATTCTGGCTAGCCTCGACGGCCCTGCTGACCCCGATGCAGAGACGGCATGGGCAGCCGAGATCGAGCGTCGGATCGCAGCCATCGAGTCTGGAACAGCGCATCTTGAGCCCTGGGATGAAGTAAAGCGTCGGATCGAGAAAGCGATTCTCGGGCGGTGACGCGTCGGCTCCAAAGTATTCAGCTCGCCTCGGCAGAGTTCGAGGCGGCGGTTCGCTGGTACGAGGAACGTCGTCGCGGGCTCGGAGCCGAGTTCTTCGATGCCGTGACGATCACGATGGCGTTGATTGCAGAGCGGCCCGAGATTGGCACGGTCATAGGCGGCGGGGGATCGACCCGCCGGGTCGTGGTCGACCGATTTCCGTACCAGGTTGTCTACCATCTCACCCCAACCGACATCGTGATCGTGGCAGTCGCTCATCTCAAGCGCCGCCCGGACTACTGGAAAAACCGACACTAACCGTTAGTCCGCACGCCCCGCGTAATCCGCGGGCGGGGCCGGCGCGGGCCTTGCGCTGTTCGCAAGGCCCGTGACGGGGCCGCCCGCGGGTTCACGCGGTGGTTCGGCAGAGCCGCCGGTTCAAGCAGCGAGCAACGGACCGAGTTCGCTTCGCGTGACACGGGACAGCCCGAGCTTTGTGAGCACACGATTCAGCGCAGATACCGTGACCTTGGTGGGTGCTGTAATCTCGATGCCAATTGGCTGACCCCCGCGACCCAGGTCGACAACCAACCCCGGCGCAATGCGCCTGGATCGGTAGCTTCGCTGCCCAGGTTTGCGCGGCAGGTAGTAGTACGCCGCCACCGGGCGCCCACGACGAAACGTCACTTCAAGGTAGGCTTCATTCATGATGACCCCTACTCTGCGGGGTAGGCTGTGATGACCACCAACATCTCTGTGTCTCGGTCAGGTTCCAGAATTACTTCCCATCTGTCACCGTGGTGTCGCGTCAGAGCGACCCATCGGCCCGGCTCGATGTCTCGGCGGAGTCGATATGCGAACTGAAGCACACGGCGAACGTCGACTTCTGTAAACCTTCGGTCCACCATGCGTTTCAGAAGATGGGGACTCAGCTAGAGCTCCCACTCCCACCACCCTGGCCACCGCCTCCGGTTCACGAGCACCTCACTACACTATTGTGCATGTTCTGCCGTTGATTCATTACTTGCTTCTGCCGAACGCTCCGCGTAACCCGCGGGCTGGACGGGCGCGGACGGCGTTGTCCCTCTGAGCGTTGAAAGTTGACGGTGGTCCTCGACCCCATGAAATCATGGGGTTGCTCAGTAAAGGAGGAACCACCGTCATGAAGAAGCATGGCACGAAGTCGAGCGCTGTGGAACCC
>Ga0210377_10001298_pt1 | contig 22804 bp, 14 predicted proteins | sample PLM4_65_b1redo_FD_155480 | JGI IMG/M metagenome (GOLD analysis project Ga0210377, IMG submission 155480) | Groundwater sediment microbial communities from an aquifer in East River, Colorado, USA - PLM4_65_b1 redo | ecosystem: Environmental > Terrestrial > Soil > Riparian zone | place: USA: East...
TCTTGGGATCTGCCCCTTCAATGTGAATCCTTGGCTCTGCGATCGCCTCCTGAATTCCCATGCCAAAGTCGATGACGTTAACCAAGGCTTGAACGACCGCTGTAATCACACGCCGTCCACCCGGCGCGCCGATCGTAATCAGGGGTTTATCATCTTTGAATACCAAGGTTAACGAGTCATGACTGGTGGGTCTTTTCCAGGGGCCAATCGAGTTGCTCGTCCCTGGCTCGGGATTAAACAAATTGGTGTAATTGCGCATGATAATGCCCGTACTACCGGACATTACATAAGCTCCAAATCCTCCGCCCAGAGTCTGCACCATGCTAACCATATTTCCGGTTTTGTCCATTGTACACAGGTGGGTTGTGTTCCTTCCCTCTGCTCTGGGCCCGGGTGGTCTTCCGCTGCCTGCCGGTACCTGGCCATCTCCCTGATATTTCCAGGGATTCCCTGGCTTGATATCATCCGGTACTCTCTCTAGGCTAAGATATGGAAGCATCTCTGCCGCGTATTCTTTTGACACTAAACCTTCGATGGGCACATTCTCAAACTCGGGATCGCCAATGTATCTGAAGCGGTCCACCCACGCCCTGCGGAAACATTCGGCAATAAGATGTAAATATCGGGCACTATTGTGTTCCAGCGAAGTCAAGTCAAAGCCTTCCAGAAGATTAAGCATCTGTAATACCTGAGTGCCGCCAAACACTTCAGGCATGCAAACGATCTTATAACCGCGATAGTTGCCAACCAGCCCATCATCATAGATTTTTGGTTTGTAATCGGCATAGTCCTGCAAGGTGACAATAGAGCCTTGGGGCTGCGTATCAGCGAAAATATCCTTGGCAATGTCACCTCGATAAAATGCATCAGCACCGCCTCGTGCAATCTTGCGCAAGGATTCTGCCAACTCCTTTTGCACGATAATAGTGGGGTCGTCATATTGGCTAACTGGAATAGGTGGAAATCCATCAGGGAGCAACAACTTATCGATGGGAGGATATTGCTGAAGCAGTTTCATGTTGCTACCAATCATCAAGGCATAGTATTTATTAACCTCATAGCCTTCTTCACAGAATCTGATTGCCGGAGCTATCACCTGCTCCAAGTTCATGGTTCCGAACTTTTCCAAGATCTGGCACAATCCACCTACTTGACCGGGAACTCCCAATGAACGATAACCCATCCAACCTGCATTGTTTTTTGTTCCGCGCCACCCAAAACTGGGATGTGGATTCACACCTAATGGCAACAAATCATCCACGAACATTTCCTCAGTGGCTGACTTGGAGAGGCGGCCTTCGAATTCGACGGCAATTGTCCTGCCCAATTCTGCCACATAAATTAACGCGGCGCCTCCTCCACCTAGGCTGGCCATGGCAGGTTCACAAACGCACGATGCAAAAGCAGTTGCCACGGCTGCATCAACAGCGTTGCCCCCCTTCTCGAAAACCTCAAGCCCAGCTTCCGTAGCCTCGACGCATTCGGCGACTACCATGCCGTTTTCCGCTACAGCCCCGCTTTTTTCCTGCTTATATTCGCTGTTTATTGACATAATTGTTTTCTCCTTGAAACAATATTCTTTGAAATTGGAAAAACTTTGAATTGTCTTTCTTTGTTATAGACGTGGGTCCAGTGCATCTCGTAACCCATCGCCCAATAAATTAGCGCCCAATACCACAATGCTGATGGCGATGCCAGGAAAGGTTGCCAGCCACCAGGCTTGGCGCATAAACTCCCGCCCATCGGCTAGCATCCCTCCCCACGTTGGCACCGAACTCTGAACACTAATGCCTAGGAAACTCATGGATGCTTCTGTCACAATTACCGTGCCAAACTGAAGGGTGGCAATCACGAGAATCGATGATAAGACATTAGGCAGTATGTGTAGCATAATAATTCGCATGTTGCTACCACCCAAAGACCGAACTGCCATTACATACTCCTGTTCACGGAGGACAAGAACCTCTGCTCTAACGACGCGACAATAGACTACCCAATTGGTCAGAGCCAACGCGACAATTAGATTGAACAGCCCCGGACCTAGAGCAGCCGCAAAAGCGATTGCCAGGAGTATGTCGGGAAATGCCATCCAGATATCGACGAGACGCATGACGGCATTGTCAAAATTTCCCCGGTAGTATCCAGCCATCGCACCAAGCATACTCCCCAACAAGGTGGTCAAAACAACTGTGATCACTCCCACCACCAATGATACACGTGAGCCAACGATGAGTCTGCTAAATACGTCACGCCCCAGATTGTCATTCCCCAACGGGTATTCAATACTTGCGTTTTCCAATCCAAGTCCTATGGGTGGCGCCAGTCTGAGCTTCAGGTTTTGCTGGCCCGGGTCGTGAGGCGCGAGAACCGGTGCTAGAATGGCTATGAGTACAAACAGACCAAGCACGAACCCCCCAAAAACCGCAGTTTTTTTCCGCAGCACAGCCCGTAGTACACGAATAAACCTACTCTGTTGGAGCGGGGGTTTTCCTGGAATTTCCGCTACATTGGTGACTTGTGCTTCCATATCAATTAAACATGTCCTATGCGGGGGTCCACCAATACATAGAGGGCATCCGTCACTATGTTGATTGTAAGATAGATCAATGTAAAGAATAGAATGACACCTTGCACCACAGGATAGTCACGGCTGTATATCGATTGAATGACAAGTCGTCCGATACCGGGCCAGGCAAAGATAACTTCCGCCACTACAGTCCCACTTAGCAGTGCCCCAAACTTCAAGCCAATAAGCGTTATTACAGGAATGAGGGCATTAGACAACACATGATGTATTAGTACGGTCTTCTCTGGTAGCCCCTTGGCTCTAGCAGTCCTCACATAATCCTTGCCGATTTCTTCTAGCATACTTGAGCGTACCAGACGCGTGATGAAGGTTGACATGGCAATCCCCAAGGTAAGAGATGGCAAAATCAGATGAATCAAGGCATCTTTGAAAGCAGGGATGTTCCAGGTTAGAAGAGAATCAATTAGATAAAACCCTGTCACCCTCTCAAGATGTACTTCGTAACTTATTCTGCCAAAACTAGGGAGCCAGTGAAGATTGACCGCTACAAGCATGATCAGCAGAATTCCAACCCAGAAAGTGGGCAAGGAAATACCCAAAGTAGCTCCGGTCATGACCATGTAGTCGATGATTGAGTTGCGCTTCACGCTTGCGATAATGCCAGCGGGAAACGCAACAATCAGCGCTATGAAAAGACTGGTTATGGAAAATTCTATGGTGGCTGGCATCCGCTCCAGGATCACTTTTGAGACTGGTTGATTAAATTGAATAGACTGACCGAAATCACCTCGAATTGCATTGAATACATAATTTATATACTGCACCGGCAAAGGACGATCGAGTCCCAATGAATGGCGCATCGCTTCCCGCTGTTCCGGGCTTGCTCCAGTTCCAGAAAACATATACTGGATTGGATCACCGGGGATTATTTGAATGATGCTGAAAATAATAATTGACACCCCAAGAAGTACCGGAATAGTTAGAAAAAGACGCCTAACCAAGTATTGCATGAGTTGGCTCCACTATGCACAAAGCTATGACCGAATAGAATGAATCAAAAATCAACCAAATCATATCAGCATGAGGTAAGTGCCTGTGTCCCTTCTTCAAGGGACACAGGCGTACCAGATACTATTCTCCTGGGTACGGTGTAGCTTGCGAGGTCAACAGAATGTTATTTCGTAACCGTGGCATTCTCCAGGTTAAAGAGTCCATCGGAACGAGGTGTCCAGCCTTGGACATCACGAAATGCGTATACTTCCAAGGGATTGTACAGGAAGACCCATGGGGTCTCTCTGACAATGATGTTAAGCGCCATGGCATACGCTGCTTTTCGGGCTGCGGGATCAACATTCGTGTTCCCTTCTTCAATGGCCGCATCAACACTCGCATTACCGAAACCGGTGTAGTAACAGCCTTTGGCAGAGTCGCCATAACCGGATTTCGGGTCAGGATATTTGAACGCTACCAAGTCGCAACCATAACGCTTGGAATAAAACTGTTTGGTCAAGATGCCAGAGGCATCACTCTCTGAGTTACCCCAGGAAGACAAATAGGCCTGGCTGTAACCTGGCTCATCCTGTGCAACTAAAGCAGTAGATTCCAAGATGTTTATGTTGACGACGATGCCGACAGCACTGAGTTGACCAGCCAAAGCCTCAGCGATTTCTTTCATCGTAGAATCTGTGAAGAGTTCCATCGTAAAACCGTCGGGGTGACCAGCCGCAGTCAGTAAACTGATGGCTTTATCGGGATCGTATTGATAGACCGGGGTTGCAGCATAACCGAAATGCTCGGGCAACATTGGATTATCCATTGGTCTGGCCAACCCATTCAGCACGGATTCAATGATAGCTGGGACGTCAACCGCGTAATTCATGGCTTGCCGGACTCGAACATCATCAAAGGGTGCCACATTGACATTCATACCTAAAAAGACGGCACGGGTACCGGGTGCCGTGGCAATCTCAACACCCTGACCCGGCTGTTTAACATAATCGGGTGGAACATTCGCGATGATATCGACATCCCCCGCCTCCAAGGCAGCTATTCGGGTTGCATTCTCTGGAATAGGTTTGAAGATGATCGTCTCGATCTTGGGTTCGCCGCGCCAATAGTTCACATTTGCTTCTAATACCACCTGCTCGTCTTTGACCCATTCCACGAACTTGTAAGGGCCGGTGCCTACTGGACTGCTGGCAAAACTTTCAATCCCAACTTCGTTGAAATATTCCTCATCAGTCATATGCCAGAGGACGGCGCGGGACAGTAAGGCAGGGAATGGAGTTTTGGTGATGATATCTACAGTGTAGTCATCTACAACCTCGACCCTGTCTATAATGCTTTTTTCACTCCATCCAGAGTCTTCTTCGAGTAACCGTCCGATGGTGAATTTAACATCGTTGGCGCGGAAGTCGTTGCCATTGCTGAACTTCACATCCTCGCGCAAGAGGAAGCGCCAGGTGAGTGGATCTGGGTTCTCAACTGAGGTGGCCAACCAGGGAATGATTTCCATATTGTCATCCCTGTGAAAAAGACTGTCGAACATCATGCGCAAGACATTTTGTGTCTCACGTCCCTTGAGGAATTTTGGATCAAGGATGTTAATGTCCGCAGCCTGTGCAATAGTTAGCTGTCCGCTCGGTCCCGTCTCTACAGGAGCTGTAGGTTGAACAGCTTCTGTCGGAGCTTCAGTGGGAACTTCAGTTACCGGCGCGGGTTGGCAGGATGCCAGTAAGCTAACAGTTAGTAACAGGACGACGCCAATCACTTTGGGCCAAGATGATTTTATTAACATTTTTTTCCTTCTTTCTAGGAACATACTCAATCAGAATAAACCTACACGGACCACCCCAAAAACTTGGGGGCTTGACTGGTCAGGGGCTTGTTCTATATAAGCTTATGCTCTCACCTCCTTGCATTAGACAAGAGGCTGGTGAATCCGGGCAGTTGTCCGGTTGGATTAATTTAGTAGCTCTGGACCGTTACTATGCTCCTGCAATATTCCTACGTCCAAAGGAATTATTTCGCGCTTCATCACACGTAAAGCCTGCTCAGGATTTACTCTTCCATATAATCCTCCCAGGATGCTGACCAGGTAGCTGGCGTCCAAGATCACCTTACCGTTGGGTCGTAGTAGATATTCTTCTTCTGCGTTATAGACAGCGCCACTGGCTATCATGGCCAGATCTTGTTGATAACCAGGCTTTTTATCCATACAAGCATGGTAAATTGTCCCGCCGATTAAAAGGAGGGTAACTTCATTACTGAAGAAATTGACACCGTGTTGCAGGAAATAGGTCTCGGTTTCTTTTACAAATCCAACGTGCTTTCCAGTGGCAATTGCCATAATTTCTTTTGCCAGGAATGAATTAGCTGCATTCTCCAGCTTGTTTGCGGGGATCTTATGTGGATTTTTGCTGATCCAGCTCAAGTAGCTATCTAGGTCGATTTGAATAGTTCCATTGGCCTGATGGAGGAATCGGGTAAATTGTCCATCACCAGGGCGGAAATCTTGAGGCAGGTAATTAGAGAGATAGTTAGCCATATCCGCTGCCATGCGCCCATCTTTGAAACGATCCAGATCTTTTATGTTTTCAGCGTTATACGCCAAGCCATATTTGCCTTCTACACGCCGGAAGACCAGTGGAACGTTGGGAGTTTTCAAGATCGTACGCTTGACTTTGCGCAAAGAGTCATTGCCGGGGAACTGATAGAGTGGATTTTCCAGAATATTGGAATAGAAGTCTGTGGTCGCGCCCCCGATATCGAGGGCAAGGATATTACCGATACCTGGTTCGTTTCCATATCCACGCGCCAGTAAGTTAATGCCATGAAAAGCTGCCCGCGGCGTTGGAATGAAGGGGGCATCCATGTATTCTTCAACGACATCAAAACCTTTTCCACGAATAATTACCGTTTGGAAAAGTTCACGAATGGCCTCATTGACCACCTCGATATGGAATTCATTAATCTCCGGCATCACGTTTTCAGTTATGCGGATATCAACACCATTTTTCTTAAAGATGTTTTCTACCGGCTCACGAATATCCTGGTTGCCGGCATAGACTACCGGCACGCCATAGGTTGTATAGGTTGCATAGCGGGATGATTCTGCCAACAATCTAGCGTTATGCAATTGAGTTTCTGCATCTCCGCCATGGTCTGTTCCACCTGCCAAGAGAATGATTTCGGGTTGATCATTCTCATAAATGGATCGGGCTTGATCGGGAGTTAGCTTGTCGTTATAAATACCAACCAATTTTGCGCCGGCAGTCAGGGCAGCCAACTCGGCTGCAAAGCCAGATTCTTCCTTGACTAGGGAGACAGTAGCTACTTTTAAGCCTCCCTTAGCACTGGAGCAGGGCAAGCGCACGGCAAATTCGCTCATTTTGTCGCCCAAGGGTTTCCAATCGCCGCGCCTCCGGCATTCTGGCAATACACCCAGTCCATTCGCCATACCGATGCGTAGATCTTCTATGGTAGTGGGAAAGTAATTAAGCGAAAAAGTCTCATCTTTGGCATTGAAAATTCCGATCTTGGAAAAGGTGCTGCCGAAATCCACTACCAATACTTTCTCTTCGGCCAATCCGATTATGCCAAATTCCTTGCGGTATCGCATAACGGCGCTTTCGTCGATCGCTTCAGCTTCTGCATCTTGACCCATAAAATCAGCATCATTGGCTTTTGAGACATCTTTGTAGAAATACCAGGGATTGCGCTTGCGTACGAGGTCGACGCGCTCAAACTCATTTTTGACTTTTATTCCGTCCCATTCTTCAATACGGCACATGCCTTTCACAACCTTGGTACGGCAGGCTCCCGCCATTTCATAGCGGCGATCAACGACAGTGATGTGAGGTCCCTGGAATAAACCAATCTGCAAACACAAGTCGAGTGCATCTCCACTAATGAGACCGCAACCACCCATCGGGTAATTCGCCTCATCTACAATACTAAGCAGGAGCTTCTCATAGTTCTTTTCGGAGTTTTCGGATGGTTCATTAGCCCAATCCCAAAAATTCTCTGGAGTGATAGGTCCAGAATACCCGCCTACAAGGGCGGCATGCAGCAAATTGTACATGGAGCCTTGTTTTAACTCTGCAATTCGGGCTCTCATGGGCGGGTCGTTCCAGATCTGTGGCATTTTCCCCATAACGAAATCCCAGCACACCTGTTTGGTAATCTCACATGATTCGATAATATCGTTTGCACTGGCTTCGTGGTGCGCTTCTGAATGAGTAACCACATGCAGGATATCCGGTTCCATGTACAATTGGGTGTAAATACCAAAAGCTAGGTGCCCTTTGGCTTGATTCAAATTGGGCGGGAAGCCTGGCAAACCGGAGCGTGTTTCTTTGATGATGTTGAAATCGAAATGACGGGTCAATGGCTCAACCAACTCATAGGCTGACTTCATTTTTGCCAGATCATCCATGGCAGAGATATCCGGAGGCAGTTCGAACATCATTTGCATGACATATTGCCTGATGCCCTTTTTCAAAGCAATAATGGCGCAAAGTATATGGTCGGTTACCTGCATGTCATCGCTGGCGTAACGCAAACCCCATTGGTGTGGGTCGTTGATCTCACACGGCTTATCTATTTTTGCCCAATATTCAATGGTCCGATAGTGCTCGTCAAAGGAATCGCGGATGCTGATCGGGCCACGACCGTCCAACTCATTGTAGAAAAAAATCGGCACAGCTGGAAAACAGATATTAAGATGCTCCTCCCAGAGCTGGGCCAGAGCAACCAATTCATCCGTTCCGGTGTAAATGCGCATCATTGGGAAATTTCCGCGTTGTGAAGCAGCTTTAAGGCGGTTAAGGTCTTCAACTGTGCGGATCGGAGTACCACCCTGACCAGCCAGGTATTTGCTGGGGTCTTCTTCACCGCGGATAAATTTTGCTAATAATTCCTGCGAAGTCTGGTCGGGCGCTAGTGAAACGATTTCAAAGGCTGCGGCGTCAGATAGTTTTTCGATGGCTTGGATCGTGGGTTCAACAGTTTCAGCCGCTACACCAATATGGGCGCGGATGATGGGTCGGTTTTCATGCTCACGCACTTGTTGGATGCGCTCAATGAGGGAATCGGACCATCTAATCTTTGATTGTTCGCGTGCCAATGATTTCTTAAATGCAAATTGTTCGAGCTCTTCCATGGAGATGAAGTCATCCGCTATTAGCTCAAAGAATCCCTGAAATTCAGGTCTTTTTTTGTATTCTGCCGCTACCGCATCCAGATCGTAATGGCGTTCAGCATCACGGATGAAACGATCTTCCTCTACGGGCACGCCGGTCATAGCTCGCACCAGGTTGGCTGCTGGTCGAAGACCACCATAACTGTAGCGGATGCCACTCTCACGCGGACCTAATCCATGTTGGGTGGCAGCCTCTACAAATTCTCTAATCAATTCATCCAAGTGCAGGTCGCCAAGACGCATAGAGACACCGACAACCTCCGGTCGCGCCTCGCGGATTTTATTGATCACTTCCTGAATGGGAACAGCAGGACCAAGTTTCACGACCACATAACCGATGCCTTTAGATTCCATCCAATCAGCAAAGTTTTCTACCCCTAAGTTATGCACACACTTGCCAATTGCTCCCACCATTACCCGGCGTTTTGCGTTTGATTCGGTTTTTTTTTCTTCGCTATTGTCGATAGGGGTTTTCATAATTTTTTTTCCTTTAAGCCTTTGTTGGTTATTCTAAACTTTTTGGATTTTTTTGTTTTGATTTAAAATTATTTTGCATGGTGAAGGCTTTGGTAGACCGATTCGAGTGGTCTTTATCAGAAAACTTAGGCATTATTTTTATGGGTGGTAGATATTGCATTTCATGCATAAACTGGTTCAGATTTGTGAAACCATAACGTTGCGGGGTGCGAGTATATTGCAGATCGGTCCCTTGCATTTTGCCGGAAGTCAGGTATTCCTTTTCCAGTCGTTTTTGCGCCCAGGAGAGCACCTTATCGATTACTGGAGTGGAAACCCCCGCCAACTCAGCTATACCGCGCGTAACCAACAAGTTGTACGGCACATCCTCAGAGAGATAGCGATCCTGAAAATCGGGAATATAACCGCCATTAGTTTTTTGCATAGGAGCCAGCAGGCCCGTGTAGCTGGTATTGGTGGCAAAAATGGACTGCAAAGTGCTACTATCGGCGATATTTGCCTGATACGAGAGCTTCAACCAATCGCCGATCGGGCGAACAGCGGATAGATCCAAGTTTGGATAATATCCTTCAAGGGCAGTACGCAACGATTGGATTTCGTCGCTCATTTGCTGCAATACGGCAGCGATACCGGCATCTACTCCCTGATAGAATAACTGGGGTTTATCATAAGGTTGACCGGTCCAGTCATGAAACAACCCGTACATGATACCCGGGTGGATAATTTGCCCGGTATCTGCCAATGCCAAGCTAAGAAAGCTGGCGGTTGGATTGATTGCCATACTCAGTAGCTCTTGTAATCTGGCGGAAATTATCGGCGTCATGACCGATGGCCAGGCAGTCAGATCCACTTGCTCTTTAGCACCGAGAATTGTGACCCGTTTTCCAAATTCTTGGATACGGCAGGCCCAGGGGAGGGTTTGAAAACCAAAGATGGAAATTTCGGAAAGGCGCCTCTTCAAAACCTCCCGTACACACAGGTCAAAGCCGCCACGGGCCGGTAGAGCTCCGACCCAGGCACCGGGTGATATGTGTGCAGCAATTTGTTTCAGAATTAGTTCATGCGCAAAGGCCGGTAATGCCAGCAGGATCAATTGCGAACCGGCCACAGCAGCGCTTGGGTCTCGGCAAATGGTGCTTGGTCGTCCTTGGATTTTGCTTGTAGGTGTATTGACCGTTATGCCGCTATTTTGTTGGATGCCTTCCTGCCAGAGCTGCGCTTCATTGCCAAAGGGGGCGTAGACCTGCACAGAAAGGTCTTGCCTGCTGCTAAGTAATCCAGCCAGTGTGTGGGCGGCATTTCCGCCTCCGCAGATTGTGATTTGTGTTGTCATGTTATTATCAACAAATCGTTGCTTCGGTAAACTTCGTCCACCTGCTTGAGCGATTCATAAACTTGCTCTGGAGCACGATCCGCTAACATCGCAATGAAAACGTTGAGCAGGGACATTAATGCCGTTATTGATAGACTGTGTACAATTCCTTCAGCTGCTATTTCAAAAGCGGTATCTGCCATTTGAGCCAGTGGGGACACAATGCTATCAGTTAATGTAATGACTTGGGCGCCAATTTTCTTGGCTTGTGAAGCCGCAAAAACCGTCATCCGCACATATCGCCATAGATCGATTGCGATCACAAGATCATCAGGTTTTATTCGCGATATATCAGCCGCAGCTTGAAGCACTTCACCCTGAAGAGCGGGCGCATTAAACCCCATAACTCTAAGTGAATGAGCCAAGAAGATGGCTGGAGCGTATGAAAGGCCTGCACCTATCACCCAGATACGCTTTGCTTTTATAATGGCATCCAGAGCAGCATTCAAGTTTTTTTCTGATATGCTACTGGCTGTGCGCTCAATATTCTTTATATCGGTATAAAAGACTTGTTGGAAGTTTGATGTAGGCGGGGTTTCTGCGCTCATGTGCTTTTGCATACGCGCAGCAGTTGTCATGTAATTCGGCAGTTCGGCCCGGAGCACATCCTGCAATTGAGAATACCCATCGTAACCCAGAGTTTGCGAGAAGCGAACAACTGTCGCGGCAGTGGTATTATTCTTTTCACCTAATTCATTGGCGGAGGCGAAAGCCGTAAAATACTGATTATCCAGAATGAACCTGGCAATTTTTTTTTGTTTTGGACTAAGAGTGTCGACCACACTGGAAATACGCGATCTTAAACTATCGGATTGATCCATTAAGCCTCTCTAAATGCAAGGTGTTATTGATTAAATCTTGCTCTGTTGCAAACATGAGTTGGATGTGGTAAATGAAAGGTATGAATCCACGAGAAAGTCGCTACGTAACCGTCGCCAAAATTGCCTATCGCCTGACAAAACAGGCGTTGCCGAAGTATTCTCACGCCAAAAGCCCACATCATTTTGAACTGCCGCAATTGGCGGCGTGCGTGCTGATGATGTTCTACTTGAATGTGAGCTATCGTGATATGGAAGAGTGGCTTTTGGCAACCGATAAAGTGTGTCAGGCACTTGGCTTGCTGCGTATTCCAGACCATACCACGTTGCAACGAACGTACCAGAAACTCCGTAACCTCGATTTCGAGAAGCTGAAGAACCGGATTTTGGAAGAAGAGAACATTCAAGAAGAAAGCATTGCTTCCGACAGCACTGGTTTTTCACCTGGCCAAGCCAGTTTGTATTATCAAACCCGCAGTGGCCGAAAGTACGAGCATTGGATCAAAGGTGCGTATGCGGTTGGCACACAGAGCCAATACATTCTGTCCTGGCAATCTGGATATGGACCGAGCAATGATGTAGCCCATTTGAATGCGCTGAAGCGCGGTTGTGCTCGCTTTGGAACACATACTGAAACAGGACAACGTACTTGGTTGATGCTGGCTGACGCAGGCTTTGATGCCAAGAAACTGAGCCCGTTGGACATTATTCCACCAGTGCGTCGTCATGGCAAACTTCTCCATCCTGAACGGAAAGCCAGAGCGGATTTAGTGGCTACCGCTCGTTTGGATGGGCTGTTCGGACAGCGCTGGAAAGCAGAAACCGTGAATTCTGTGATCAAACGCAAATTTGGTGACACCATCCGTTCTCGCACGGTGCGTCTTCAAATGCGCGAGCCGATCATCAAGGCGATGGTTTACAACATCCATCGCTAATTTACTTTATCTTTGCAACAGAGCCATTAAATCTATTATATTACAAACAACGAGAAGATGCAATAGTTATTACATTTTTTTTAATTATGCAATTTATGTTACGCACAAGTAGGGGTAAAAACCGGATAAGATTTGGGTACAGCTACAATCTGTGGAATTGTTGGTGCCCCCCAGGATGAACGTCGCTTTTTCCACTTTCCTTTACCCGCTATCCCTTTAATATCCCATGTGGTTCTCTATCTCTTATCGAGAAAATTGAATTTGCTAAAGACAAAAACGCATGAGCAATAGGGCTGTTCAGTTCTAACAGCATATTGCATTTTGTAGCCATGGGATGATAGTCTTGTACATCAAAACTATCATCCATCGGAGGTTACAAGTATTGCAGAGTTTCCTGTTCAATGTCAAAGATTATCGTCGTCAACAAGGTCTGCGTTACCAACCAGGGCATATCCTGCTCTTTTCAGTTCTGGCGATTTTGGGGAATGCCTGTGTTGGCTACTTGCTTCATCCGCTAGGTTTTGGGAATTTTAGACAGGAGTTCGTCAGACGATAGACCTTTTCCATCCACAGGGACGCCTCTGATAGATTCCTTTTTGGGAAATGCGCTATTCACAAGCAGCAAAATACAGTTCGATTTCATAATCCGATCATCGATGCATACTATTCACCCTTGTATTCGAAGCTTTGACTCAAAACGATGTGGATTAGTTCAGATATGTCGTACGGGAATAATTTAGATGCAGACCACCAAGGATAGCCTTGGATGTGATGCGCCCACTTGTTGGGTTTGACTTTGGCAGATCACACTGGTCGGGGATGCGCTGACCGATACCCTGATGGGGACGTTCCTGATTGAAGCATGTCGTATATTCCTTGACCACCCGTTGTAAATGCCTGCCCTGATAGATCAGTATGTAGACCCCATCATCAACTTCGGACGATACTGCAAGGCCTCCGCCAAATGCACGGACCGGATTTCTTCACTCCCCGCCAGGTCTGCAATCGTGCGCGCCAGCTTTAGGATGTGATGATAGGCGCGCGCCGACAAATTGAGCTGCGTCATCGCCGCCCGCATCAGGCTTTGACCCTGCTCGTCCAACCTGCAATACTGCCTCACCTCCCCCACCCGCATATCTGCATTCGACACCACAATATATGTTTACCCCGTCATCAATTTTGGACGATATTGCAGCGCCTCCGCCAGATGCACGGACTGGATCTCCTCACTCCCCGCCAGATCAGCGATAGTGCGCGCCAGTTTCAGGATGCGATGATAACCTCTGGCTGACAATTGCAGCTGTGCCATCGCCGAACGTATCAAGCTCTGACCTTGATCGTCCAGCTTGCAATACTGTCTCACCTCCCCCACCCGCATATCCGCATTCGACACCACGCTGTGCGTTGACTTGATTTTCGCGAATCGTTCACGCTGTCTCTGCCGTGCGGCCTGCACACGCATGCGGATGACTTCAGAGGATTCCCCAGCTCGATCCTCGCTCAACTTGTCGTATTCGACGCGCGGCACCTCAACGTGAATATCGATCCGATCTAGCAGGGGACCGGAAATCTTCTTCTGATACTTCGTCACCGTGGAAGGCGCACAGGTGCATAAGGCATACGCCTGACATTTGGCATTAAACCGACAACGCTTCAAGCAGAAAATCAATGAGCATTATTTCCTTTTCAAATATCCGGAGAAAATATTTCTATGACCCGCATTCGCCTGCACTACTGCCAACCAGGCTTGGGCAAGATTAGTTGCACCGGGATAAATTAGGTAACGCGGCGACCAGCAAGGATGGAATTTTTCTTTGAAGCTGTGCAAGCCCTTGAAATTGTAGAACTGGTTGACATGCTCATAGATCCAGTGCATGACCTGCTCGATGATCGGATCATCACTCTGTTCGCCAACTCCGGAGAGTGCGCTCAATCCCAGGTTAAAGCCTTGGTACCCTTGGGCTTTAGCCCACTGAAACAGGGATACGAACAGGAATTCCATTGTTCCGTTTTCAACTTCGCTGCGGTGACGCATCAGGTCAATGGTGATCTCATTGAGTTGATATTCTGGTACGAAGTTGGCAAAAGCGCTGACCCAGCCTTCGGGTGCATGTACTGTTCCGATGGGTGAATTACGAATGTAATCATCATTGAACCAACCCAGCGAGAATTTCTTTTCCGAACCATGCATCGTGGTTAGCCATTCGTCACTGATGGAGCGTAACTCTTCAAGCAAACTATCGGAGATGGGCGGCAGGTGAACCATAAACTTATACCCAGCTTTGGTCAACTTGTTGACGGGTGAACGCAATGGCTTGGATTCCTTGCCATCCAGCGTGAAGGTTTTCAAATTGACGATGCCTTCCTCACCAATGGTAAGTACGTCGAAACCAGTTTGTTTATATCGGTCGAGTGTTTCTGGCAGTGTCTGGTAAAAGACTGGCAGCCAGTCGTTGCGCTGACAGAGGTTGGAAAAAGCCTGAATAGACGGGAGCAGGTCCTCGGTCGGTCCGATCGGGTCACCCAGACTCACTGCGGTCCGTCCAATCAAGGCATATCCAATCACCGATCCGCCGGGCGTGAAGAAGTAAAGTTTATCGTCAAACAACAGGAAGCGCGCCAGGGACGAGCGTCCGTATTTTTCCACAATGGTCTGTGCCCGTGCATGCTCCTCCCGGGTAGCCAAATTACGCACAAAAACTGGGCGAAGCAACATCAACCCGGCATAGCCAAATGTGATGACGCCAACCATGTAAATCGAATCCGCGAAGAAACGACCAAAGCGCGTCAGGGGATTCAACCCGGGGTCGTAGAACTGGGTGAACATCACTACCGTCTGTCGCAGGGCTGCCCAAAATCCGAAGTTGACACTGTAATGATGGTCAAGCAGGAAGAAACCGCTCATGCCATAAGCTAATGTAAACAGGAAGGCGCCCACCAGCACGCGTAGTCCCTGTTGAATGGAAGGGGGGTCGGAACGAGCATGGAAGCGGGCGCGCATCAACCACAGCATCACGGTCAGCCCGAGCGCAAGAATGGCTTCTTCATAATCCAATCCTTTGACCAAATGGCTGATGGCTGAAATCATCAACACACTCAATGCCAACCACCAGGCAACACGTTTCCTTCGGCCCAGGTTACCTGCTAGCAACAACAATGCAAAACCGGCCAGCGCGGCTGTCAGATGTCCGCCATGTTGTACTTCCAAGGGCGAATATTTTTCGAGCAGTTTCATGCGCTCGGCCAGTGAGGGTGTCACTGCCGAAAGCACATTGATGATGCCCATCAAGGCCACCAAAATCGCGGCGAAGGGTACGCCCCAGGTTTCGGCTAGAGTGCGGTGATGTTCGCCAAACGTACGCATACGCTGGACCGCAAAAAAGCCCAGCAGCATCGGCAGCCAGAACGTCAGTCCGCGGAAAGCCAATGCCACTGTTGCCGCCACTGCACCAGGAATGCCCAGCGAGGTGAACGTCAGCGCCATCACACCCTCTACGATGCCAATGCCCTGTGGCGTGATGGACACAATCCAGATCAGGATGCCGACCGCATAGCCTGCCACCAGTGCCCCCAACCCAATCGGCTGATTGAAGGCGCGGAACATGAGATCGAGCGTAACAAGATCCAGAAGGTGCGCTAATAAGGCGACACCGATCGTCCGCATCAACCGCGAGGGATGGCTGGATACCGCCGCAGCAGCCTGGTTAAACTCTTCAGCATTTTTCTCCGCCCAATCGTCAGCCAGCGACAGTGAACGATTAAGCCGACCAAACACCCAGTTGGCAGTTCTGCGCGACCAGCCAAAAAGTCGCTGCAGCCAACCCGGCCGCCAGATCCCCATCAACAAAATACCACTTAGCCCAATGGTGATCAAAAGCAGGATAAACGCCGCCAAGATCTCATAAGATTTCAAATCGTGTTCAATAAAGAGGTAGATCATGCCAGGGATCAGCAGCACGGTGAACGCACTGAAATCAGCGATCAGTTGCAGCAATACCCCCGTTGCCGCACCCGCAGCGGATTTGCCGCGCCGCGCCAAGTCTTCGGCAAAGAGCGCGGCTCCACCAGCACCACCAGCAGGCACGACCACGTTAACGAACAGCGACCCAAGTGTGACTGGAATTAGATCACGGGTGCGGGAGTTAATACCCACGGTATAAAACGCGGACTGATATGAACTGGCAAAAACGGAGTAATACACCATCTGCGAAAGAATCGCAGCCAGCACCCATATCCATTGGCCCTGCGCCAAAGTAGTTTTTAGTTGTTTTAATTCGGTGAATTGCGATACTACCACCCAAAGGAACAGGACCGTCAAAACCAATACAATCCAGCGGTTTTTCATAGCCACTCCCAATTCAATCTTCGGAATTCACGAAAACATGGATCGTCACCTAACACACATGGACGACACTTAAATTATAGCCACTTTGTTAGTTGTTTTCTCCTTGACGACGAACCTGCTTCTGACCGAGCAGGCTGCTCAACCACCCCAGCGAAAACGCGAGCATGTGTGCCGGGTCAGCCGAAAATTTAATCTCGGTATTTCCTCCAACAGCAACTGGAGTGAATAGGACAATCACAAATATGGCAAAAAATATCCCTCCGCTGACCCAGTTCCAGGGACGTTTCAACTGTGCGCTGGCCAGCCCGAGGCAGGCGAAATATCCCGCCGAGGGACCGACATCCCGCGCGACCTCGGCTGCTTCCAACCCAATATTATGCAACTGATGAATTCCCAGTGAGATGATCAGCGAAAGCAAAATCAATGTCAGCAGGTGCACACCCCAAAAGGTGGCCGTAGCACGCTTCTAGCCGGTCATCCACTCGGCCAGGCCCACCGCGAAAGCTACAAAAAACAGAGCTTCCCAAAAAACCCTGCCGCCCGATGTAACCAATGCAGAGGTGAACATGCGCTCCAATCGCCAATACCATAAATCATTAGGGGCAAAACCTATGCGGTTGAGCCAAGGCACGGTAATCTGCTCCAAATAAGTATTCGTAACCAGCGCGCCGACATCTAACCCCGTCAGCATGGACAGAGTAAACGGGATACTTCGAAGAAAGTTGTGGATGGCTCTCATTCAAAAAATCAACCGATAGGCCGCAGCGGCATACACGGAGATTGTATTGTTACGGCATGTTCGCCTTTATGAAATAATGATCGCTAATTCAATAGCTGTTGATGCCGTCGTTGGGAACTTTCAAATATACGGCAGGCCAACATTCCGAAGATAAATCCGCCAATATGTGCCATGTAGGCCACACCCCCACTCTGCACTTGGGCCAACGCACCGACTTCGCTGAATAATTGTGTCAAGAACCAGAAGCCGACCAGAACGATTGCGGGGATGAAGGTCACACGCGCGAACCAGCCGAGAAACAATATCGTGCGGATTCGGTCTCGCGGATATGTAATGAGGAATGCACCCATCACTCCGGCGATTGCTCCGCTGGCTCCCAGATTCGGGATGGTGGAGGCCGGATCAACCAGGATTTGGGCGGCGGTTGCTGCTAATCCGCCGAGCAGGTAAAAGGTCAGGTAGCGAAGCGGTCTCATCACATCTTCTATTTCAGGACCGAAGACCCAGAAGAAGAGCATGTTGCCAAGAATGTGTGCCCATCCCGCGTGCATGAACATGGCAGTCACGAGCGACCAGCGGTTGATGAATGCATCGCCCAATGTCAGTTCAAAAGCGAACATCGCGGCATTAGCAGCTATGATCACTACCGTCATGATGGGAAAATTTACAGGGCGGCGTGAAGCGTCACTGAGTGGGATCATATTTCAACCTCCGTATTTGCGATAGAACCAACGCTTGGCAAATTCTGCCGACATAAAATACATCGCCACGATTCCAAAAATAATCATAAGATTCGGTATCGGAAGCGGCACAAAATCCAACACTGTCGCCAGAGGTGAATAGGGAAGCCATAACGTGATCAGCATCACAACTGCGGTGACCGCGAGCATGGCGCGGCTGGGATGGCTGTGCGTGAACGGCATGCGTGTGCGTAAGGCAAAGACCACCACTCCCGCTGAAAGAATCGACTCGATAAACCATCCTGTTTGAAAACTTTGCTCACTGGATTTCATTAGCCACAGTAACACTGCAAAAGTGGCGTAATCGAAAATCGAACTGAGCGGGCCAAAGATCAGCATAAAGCGGCGGATGAATTTTATGTCTATGCGGTGAGGACGCTCGACAAACACATCATCCACGCGGTCACTAGCGATGGTCATCTCTGGCAGGTCGGTCAAAAAGTTGATCAACAAAATCTGCTTGGGGAGCATCGGCAGGAATGGCAAAAACAGTGAAGCGCCTGCCATGCTGAACATGTTGCCAAAGTTTGCGCTGGTCGCCATGAAAACATATTTGAGAGTATTGGCAAAAGTCTTTCGTCCCTGCACAATACCCTCACGCAGTACATCCAAATCTTGTTTGAGCAAAACTAGATCGGCGGCTTCTTTGGCAACCTCCACCGCGTTCGCAACGGAAATGCCCACATCCGCGCTGTGTAATGAAGGCGCGTCGTTGATCCCGTCACCCATGTAGCCCACCACATGTCCACGTTTCTTGAGCGCAAGAATGATGCGTTCCTTTTCGTTTGGATCCACTTCCGCAAAGATGGACGTTTCCTCCACCGCGTGCCAGAGCGCCTCATCACGCATGTCGGCCAGTTCACTGCCGGTCAACACTTTTCCTGTACCTAATCCCACAACTTGTCCGGTATGATATGCCACAAGTTTATTGTCACCTGTGATCACTTTGAGTTGCACGCCCAGTTTTGCCAATGTCTGAATGGTCTCTTGCACACCATCCTTGGGGGGGTCAAAGAATAACAGGAAGCCTGCAAAAGCCATGTCGGTTTCATCTTTTTTGGAAAAAGGATTTTCCTGTGTGCCGACAGATTTGACCGCGACCCCGAGCACTCGATACCCTTGAGCGCTCCACTGCTCGTATCTTTCCTGGATTTTGGCTTGGATGCCGCTATCAAGAACTTTTTCTTCATCCCCAACTTTGACTCGCGAACACGCGTCAAGAATATTTTCCAGCGCACCTTTGGTAACCAGGTATGGTGGAATGCGATTCCTTTTCACGACCACAGTTAAACGTTTGCGGATAAAGTCATACGGGATTTCATCTACTTTGGAATATTCATCTGCGCCTTTTGCCCCTTTGCCGACAATCGCATCATCCAGCGGATTGGGCAAGCCCGTCTGCATGTGCGCGTTCAAGTACGCATACAGACTCACTTGCTCCGATGGTTCAGCATTGACATCCAGTGCACCATCCAACTGCACCACACCTTGGGTCAACGTGCCGGTCTTATCTGTGCAGAGAATATCCATACTGCCGAAGTTTTCGATTGATTCCAGTCGGCGCACGATGACTCCCTGTTTTGCCATCTCCTGCGAGCCTTTCGACAAATTGATGTTGATGATGGCGGGCAAAAGTTGCGGCGTCAATCCAACCGCCAGCGCGATCGAAAACAGAAATGAATCAAGCACCGGCTTATGGAAGAAGACGTTAAAGAAGAAAATGCCAAATACCAAAAAGAACATGACTTCGGTGAGCAAGTACCCCAACTTGCGGATGCCGCGCTCGAACTCGGTCTCTGGCGGACGAAGGGTGAGCCGGTCGGCGATTTGACCGAAGGCGGTCTGCAATCCAGTTTGCACGATCAACGCCTTGGCATTGCCGCTACGGACATTTGTTCCCATGTAAACCATGTTTGTTCGTTCGGGCAGGCTGGCATTTTCAGCCACCAGGCCCGGTTTCTTCTCCACGGGAAAAGTCTCGCCGGTCAGCACGGCCTGGTTGACGAAGAAATCTTTGGCTTCGATCACCAACCCATCGGCGGGGATCAAACTGCCAGCCGAAAGTAAAACCACATCGCCAGGAACAATCTCTTCGGTCGGTATGGACACGGGTTTTCCATCCCGCAAAACATTTGTCTTGAACGAGACCTGCTCCTTCAATTTCTCGGCAGCCTGATTGGCATTGTATTCCTGAAAGAAACTGAGCAGAGCGCTACCCATCACGATCAACAGAATGATGACGGCATCCACCCAATCCTGAAGAAATGCGGAAATCACAATTGCAAAGATCAGGATGAGAACGATTGGGCTTTTGAATTGATTGATAAGCAAGCCCAACGGCGTGATCTTCTCTTTGGCTTCTATACGGTTCGGACCTGCACGCCGAAGAAATTCCTGAGCATCCTTTTCGCTCAAGCCATTGATGGACGAGTTCACACTTTGAGCAACTTCGTTTACAGGTTTCGACCAAAATGGGAAAGTTGCCATGCTCTGTTCCTTGTATAATTTATATTGGCTATTTCATTATACAGCGGATGTTTTTGTGATGCCTAAAATTTTTTTTCAAACAGGAAGTGCAATGAAAAATAAGTTTGCAAATGTATTAAATCTGCTGGTCATGGCCATGCTTCTGGTCGCATGCACTGAAAATGTGACACCAACCACCTCGTCAAATTCCACAGTTGTTCCACCTCAGTTGGCAATGGCGCGGATCAAGATCAAGCACATCATTATCATCATGCAGGAGAATCGCTCCTTCGACCATTATTTTGGCACCTACCCCGGCGCGGATGGAATCCCGATGCAAAGCGGCATCCCCACGATATGTGCCAATGATCCGGTCACAGGGCAATGCATCAAACCATTCCACGATTCCAGCGATATCAATTTCGGCGGGCCGCATGGGATGGCCGCGGCTGTCACAGATATCAATGGCGGCAAAATGGATGGTTTCGTAAGATCAGTGATGGAAGGACGAAGTAACTACTGTGCTAATCCCAACACGCCCGGATGCACCTCTGGCGAACAAGGTCCCGACGCGATGGGCTGGCACGACGCCCGTGAAATTCCCAACTACTGGGCGTACGCACAGAACTTTGTCTTGCAGGATCATATGTTCGAGCCTAGCGCATCCTGGAGTTTGCCGGCACATCTATTCCTTGTTTCGGGCTGGTCGGCAAGATGCAAGGACCCAGATGACCCGATGACTTGCTCCAATGACATTGACAATCCACCTCAGGCATCTCCCGGCAGTACAAAAGAAGATTATGCCTGGACAGACCTGACCTATCTGTTGCATAAGAAAAATTTCAGTTGGGGCTATTTTCTGACAGAGGGCATTAAACCGGATTGTGCCAATGACCAGATGTTTTGCGACCAACAACCCTTGAATCTGAATGTCCCCAGTGTTATGAATCCGCTCCCCAACTTTGCCACCGTTCACGAGGCTAGTGAGCTCAATCATATCCGCCCGACTACAGAATTCCTTGCATCGCTAAAGGATGGCACGCTCCCGGCTATCTCGTGGATCATTCCCGAAAATGGGGTCAGCGACCATCCACCTTCTTCAATCCATGCCGGGCAGGATTACGTCACTGGGCTGATCAATGCGATTATGCAAAGTCCCGGGTGGAATAGCACGGTCATTCTCCTTGCCTGGGACGATTGGGGCGGCTTTTATGATCATGTTCCTCCACCCACAGTGGATGAAAACGGCTATGGTCTGCGTGTGCCCTCTTAATCAGTCCATATGCAAAACGCGGCTTGATTGATCATCAAACCCTCAGTTTCGATGCCTACCTGAAATTCATCGAGGATATATTTTTGGAGGGTCAGCGCATTGATCCCAAGACAGATGGCAGACCCGACTCGCGGCCAACGGTTCGCGAAAATTCCCCTCTGCTTGGCGACCTGCTAAATGATCTGGATTTCAATCAAGATCCTCTCGCCCCGCTTATCCTTCCACTTGATCCACCAGCGGGGCCGGCATCCATACCAAGTAATTAATTCTCTTTTCCATATGAGCAGATAATAAATTACCCGATCATGATTTTTGGTCGATATTGCAATGCCTCTGCCAGATGCGCGGATTGGATCTCCTCACTCCCCGCCAGATCTGCAATCGTGCGCGCCAGTTTCAGGATGCGGTGATAAGCCCTCACTGACAAATTGAGCTGCGTCATCGCTGCCCGCATCAAGCTCTGACCTTCATCTTGTAACTTACAGAACTGCCGAATCTCCCCGACGCGCATGTCGGCGTTGCAGATGATGTCGGACTGCGAACCGGCAAAGCGTTGTTGTTGAATATTGCGTGCCGCCTGCACACGCTTGCGAATCGACTCGCTGGTCTCCCCCATTCGATCTCCGCTTAACTTTTCATAATCCACCCGCGGAACTTCAATATGAATATCAATGCGATCCAGCAGTAGGCCGGAGATTCGTTTCTGATATTTCGTAACGACAGCAGGCGCACACCCACAGGCTTTTTGTGGGTCGTTCAGCCATCCGCACGGACAGGGATACACACAATCCGACATACTTTTCGTGTAAAACGAGTGGCAAAAGGCTGATCTTAAGAGCATATTTCAATACTCGATGTAAGATGTATAGCTGAGCAACCCGATAGAAGGAGATTCATTGCTGCATAATTG
>Ga0210377_10001299_pt1 | contig 22804 bp, 35 predicted proteins | sample PLM4_65_b1redo_FD_155480 | JGI IMG/M metagenome (GOLD analysis project Ga0210377, IMG submission 155480) | Groundwater sediment microbial communities from an aquifer in East River, Colorado, USA - PLM4_65_b1 redo | ecosystem: Environmental > Terrestrial > Soil > Riparian zone | place: USA: East...
CAATACGTCTGGAATCATCCCGGTTGTTTGGCTGCCGATGTGCACCATGGGGCGTTACGCGGATATGCCTACGGTCATCATAAGTTTTCCTATGAGACGGTAAATCGTCTCTTGGATAGTGTACCATCATCTCCTGGACACACTGGACGCCCTGCATTACTCGAGCGTCGCGGCCGTGGATTGTATGTCATCAATTGGACTCCCGCATAATGCCCCGCGGTAAGAAATCCACCATCAAAGTTTCCAGGCCGGCAGCAGCCTTCAGTCATCTAGCACTGGACCGCCTCACTCTCGAGTCAGTCAAACAACAGTATGTTTCTACTGTATATCTGCTTACCGGCTCAATCACGCAAACCGCCTCTATCTGCCAGATTACCAGTAACACGGTATATCACTACCTAGGTCATACTCCGAAGGCAGCCTACACCTATCGTCCGAAAAAGACTTGACCGCCTCAATTCCAACTAGTATCTATTACTAAACCCTCTACAGGAGAATTGCTCATCATGAAAAGGACTCATCAAATGGAAACCGAAACCACTGAAACCAACGTCAAGCCCAAGTCCGCTCTCTACTTCCTTCAGAAGGAATTTGAGCTGACGGCCAAGGCTCCGACGGATGCCATCGTCAAGAGCTGCAAAAAGGACCTCTTGGAAGCGCTGAGCGCGGTTGACAAGGCGCGGGCCGCCGTCGACGCTGCTCAGGGCAAGGCTGACGAGGTGAGCCTCAGGGTAATTAAGCTGTGCGGCGCAAACCAGCCTTTGCAGCTCGGCGGGGATATTGGACTCGTGACTCCTACCGCGCGCGGTGATAGGGTTTTTTACAAGCGGGTTGGGCAGAAGGACGCACTGTAAAGGTCAAAAACTTGGAAGGCCCCAAACTACTCGCGCTGAGTATAGTTTGGGGCCTTTCTCTATTTGGAGAATTGCTATGACTACTTTTGGATATCTCGATAGTTCGTCTGGCACTGTATATACAGTGGAAGCAGTTTCATTACAAGCCGCTGTGGTCCAATTTCATGAGGCGGGGTTCAAGGATTTGGGTCCACTCTGCCATGTCCGGCCGCTCTGTGCGTTGAGTAATACCGCAAAGACGCATTTTCAGAAAGCTGCCGAGTTAGCTAAGCAAGGTAGAACATGAAATGGCTATCACTTCTCCTAATCTCGGCATGTGCCGGAGAACCGTTCCAGGGTTCATACTCTATTTATCATTCAGACGCGGGCACTGCGTCCAATGGTGGCCAGGTACCGCCAGACGCTTCACCCGACGTTGGCGGCTCCAATTCGACCATGGTGACTGCCAACGATGCCGGGATGACTGGCGACGGGGGAGAGGTGGGAAGCGGAGTTTCTGGCGATGGTGGGACCGGTGGTACGTCAGAGAGCAATGGTTTGGCCGGAGCACCTTCCGCATTGCCTTCGTGCGTTGACCTTCCCGTCTGGTCCGTCAATTGCGTCTTTGGAGAACCAACCGAGTATCTCCGCCATGGGGAAAATCTCTATAGAGCTCCCGCAATGCCAAGTGACTGTGACGGCAACTGTCCTCCGTTCGGAGCTAAAGAAGACTATTGCAGCGTCACAGATTACGTATACGAACTAATAGGACCATGTTAGTTTAATCTTTCCTAACATCGTCCGGGAAACGCCTTGCTAATTGGACTAGCAAGGCGTTTTGCTATTTATTACGGTCTTGAACAACTTGCCAATAACCAGTTACTTTAACAGTGTGACCTGTCCGTTTGAGCGTTTTTAGTCCTGACAAAACCTTTTGTCTAGCTTTAGTAACAATAGCTCCACCACGGTTTATTTTTCTAGTTTTACGTTTCATTTTTGGTGAAATCCTTAGGGCGTGTTAACATTACCTCGAGAAGGTCTACGATTAGGCATCTTGATTACTTATAAGGCAGCGCATCCTTCAATTCCTGTGACCAATGTTCCGAGAGCCGCACTCTGAGTCCCGCGCGGAATAGGTCGCGGTTGCGTTTATTACTTTCCACTAAGGTATCAGGTTGGAATTGACGTCTAGCAGTATTATCATGGGTGATAGACGCAAACATCGTTTCGTCAATCCAGATAGGTTTGCATCCTACGTCACAAATCAGACGCATACGGATATCCAAATCCTCGTAGCCCCAACCTATAAAAGTCTCATTGAATCCTTTAATACGTTGAAATCTAGTGGATTCGACGCATAGAAAACCGACCAACTGAGAGTGTGCGAAGGTTTTAGGCCCAGTGATAGCGATTTGGTCTTGTTCAAGTGTCTCTAGTTCAGCTCTGAGATTATCGCGGATAATCAAAGTATCAGCATCAATGAAGCACAACTGCGTTGCGCCGTGCGCTATTGCGTACTTCGCACCAACGTTCATAGCGGCGGTTTTATGGAAAACTTCTGTACCTTCTTTATGAAACAAAGGAGTTATATTGGGATGATTTAAGTTTTCAATCCATTCGGTAGTATGGTCCGGACAATTCCAATCAACGACTATGACGGATTGGAATTCAGAAGCAAAGGACGGTAACGACCGTTTAAGGTGTGATAACCGTCCTTTGCATGTGGTGATACAAGTAATCAAAAGAGTTTTAAATCCTTGCTATCGCCGTGGCTTCTTACGGTTGTAAGCCGGAACTTTATAAGCTTTCACATGGACTGATTTGGTCTTTGGGCGCTTCTTTTTAGCCATTATCATTTCTCCTTTTTACATAATTCGTCAATCTTGCGACGTACTTCCGCGAGATTAACCTCTATCACACTAGTGATTTCTTCGTCATCATCTTCAGGACTTACTCCGCTGGGCGTTTCTGTGCCCAATTCCCTAGGTCGTGTAGTTTCTCCACTGTTTCGTTGGTTTTCTCGTATACCGCCAGCAGTTGGCGGGTTGTTTCTTTCATTTCCGCTTTCCACGTTGCGTGTAGTTCGTTCACTTGGTTCCAAAGTTTTACTATTACGAGAGCTTCGGCCAAGCATATCGCGCCAAGAAGGCCGCTTCTTAGTAGTTCGGTCGCTATCTCTTGTGTCATCGGACATAGCTCAGAACTATTGCAAAGAGCGAAAGAATAAAACTAGAACCAGCGATACCAAAAGTAACCAAAATACGAGTATCAAGCTTATTCAATCGTTCAAAGATTAATCTAACATCACCTTGGATCTCTAAAGTATTATCTACTACTTTTTGAGTTATACTCCCGAGAGCTTTAATTTCTTGAAGAATAGATATTGGTGTTTCTGCTGGCGTTTTTTCGTCATCTATAACCATTTATTTACCGCCCAAATACCGCCCCCAATGGTTGCAATCAATAGCAGGTCACCTGTACCACTGCTAAACGACAAAATATCAGGTTCACCAGTGTTTTTAATGATACTTTCGTAGTTCTTTTGAGCTGTAGATAAGTATTGATTCAACGGAAGTTCAAAATAAATAGGCGGTTGACTCATAATGGTAACTGCTTGTCTGGCATCACCATTGAAAACCGCAGTCTGTAGTGTTCTACGTCTTACATAGAGAGTCCTGAATAAGTCTCTAATACCAGCGCCATCATTAGGATAGACGCGAAACTTCCGCGGTTCTTTCTTTCCTGGTAGACCATCCATATAGGTGAAAAATGGTTGGTCTTTAAGAGCATTGATAGCTCCCCAATTGAAAGAAGTTCTAGGGTCACCTACAGCACCAGGAATATCAGAATTATCTTTCCAACCCCTACCATATGAGGTTTCGCCTTTACCAATGACGCGAAGAAACAAAGACTCCCTAGGAGAAAGTAAAGGAGCCTCTTTCTCTACTAGCCGTTTTGCTTCTAGGTCATTCATTAGGAAGCCATGGTTTAATTGAATAGAAGGTTACGTCAGAACCGATAATATAACGTTCCTTTTCAATCACTCTTGGTGGTAAAGGGTCTTTGGTGCTAGCAGTAGCATTACCATCAATTGTCCAGAATAATTCACCATCCCATGCCTGAACTATTGCATGATGTTGATGTTTCTGGAAATAAGCTATATCACCAACTAGAGGTTTATCAGTGCGCGGTAATCGATAAAGAAAACCGTAATAGGGAGGGTCAAATTCCCAATTGATATCAAGTGCAACCTTAGCCTGATGTAAACACCATAAAGAAAAGGCTCCACACCAATGAGGAGGATGCGGCCCGCCTAATATCCATACATCTTTCCAATACTTATTAGGGTCTCTATTCCCTAATTGTGATTGGGCAGACTGAATGATTAAATCACGCATTATGGGAAGGTGAGTTTAAGACCTATGAATAAGAAATTAACATCTTGAGTAGCTGGCACACTACCACCGGCAGCATTGAATCGACAGGTAATTTGACCTGCCGGCGGATTACTAATCCACGCATAAGGAGCTGCTAGATTATCTGGCGGGTTTAATCCTGCTGGGGTTTCTTCCTGAGAAAGCAGCATAATAACTGCATGACAATCTACAAAGTCTGTAGTGCTTCCAGCTACTACTACATTGGCACTATCGCCATCTAGAATAGCCGGAACATCAGTTGGAATAACTCTAGAAACCGCAATTTCTAGACCTACCGGTAGCTCTGGAATTTCTCTAGTAATATAAGGCGCGTTTGGAGCGGTTTTAATGCGTTGTTTCATGGTGTGTGAACCCGTCTGAACAGGATAGATTAAAAATGAGAGATAATAGTCACAATACCTTGGGCACCGTTACCGCCTGAACCAGAGTTTCCGACTGCGTCTAGTGCTGCGCCACCCCCGCCACCTCCGCTACCATACAATCCGCCGTTACCGCCGTTGCCAGCGTTTCCGGTTGCATTGCTTGCTCCACCTCCACCACCTGTACCACTTGAGATAGCGTCCAATAAACCATCTAAACCATTACCGCCGTTTTGACCTGCGCCGGTAGTTCCAGCTGCGCCACCTACCAATGCAGCGTTATTAGGCGAGCTACCTATGCCACCATTGTCTACAGCATTTGTAGTAATTGTTAATCCCCCGCCACCTCCCCCGGGACATGTAAAGGCTACACCTTGTCCAATTCCTGAGCCTGCTCCCGAATTTCCGGCAGCACCTTGCACGCCGCTAATATCACCACGGGCATTAGGAATGCCAGTGATGCCGTTTATTGTTACGGTGGTTGGTACGGTAACAGTTCCACTCTGAAGTCCTCCCGCACCAGGCACACCACCACGAGCTAAAATTCCGTTGAAAGATGAGTCATTGCCAGCTGTACCAATGATACCATCGGTACCGTTGGCACTTTGAGCTGCTCCGCCGGCACCTCCTGCACCCACAACTAACACTTGAGTAGTATTTACAGCAGCAGTAAGTATGGATGCGCTGAGTTCGCCAAAACTCCTACTTCCCGAACCTCCGCCTTGTCCTCCAGTTCTATTATTTGCGGTAGGACCTTTTGCTCCTGAACCACCACCGGAGCCGCCACTCATCATATCATATGATACTCCTACAAGCCCTTCACGATGAGTCCAATTATTATTGCCAGGGTTAGTAAAAATATCAATAATTGTTGCTTTGTTGATAATAGATAGGTTTCCATTGGTTATGCTTGGCGGCCCAACCGTGTTCCATCTAGAATAACTATAACCATCTAGTTCAATTGTGCCAATAGCAGCATTAAATGTAACCCCAATAAGTCCACTAAAAGTACAATCCTTGAATTGAAGTATAGTGCTATCTAATTGAATTTGTTCGCTCTCTAGACGAGAGTTTTCAAAGTATCCGTTGAGGCACTGAATATCACCCAAAAACCGCATACCGTTAGAAAACACGTTACCCGTTGTGTCTAGTGCGTTGCCGGTAGGGCCAATTGACGTGAATGAGAATCCAGTTCCAAGAGCCTGTGGAAACGGACCAGAAAAGTAACAGTGTACTTGACTACCAGTAAATGCCACTTGACCTAAAATAGTGGTATTTTCGGTAATGAAGGTACTTTCTGGACCTGTAGCAGTACCGTTCACATTACCAGTTACATGAATATTAGTTAGTCCTAAAAATGCATCATTTGGGTCCCAGTCGATATTACCAACTATAATACCTCCCTGATCGAGACCTTCGCACATAATCTCAATTTGAAGACCATCAATATCAGGAATAACTAAGTTTTCAGTAAAAGTTTGACCGGAACTAATAATGATAGTCCATTGTTCTAAATCTGGTACTGCGTCAATAGCATTCTGGATAGTTGTATATGGTTGCAAGATACTTCCGGTATGCACTACACCGGGATATGCTGAATCTACATATAGAGCATTTCGCAAAGGTGCTTGACTGAAATTATCAGTAATATTCCTAGTCACATAAGGAGCGTCTGGAGCGGTCTTAATTCGTTGTTTCATGTTGCCCAGTTACTTCTTTATCATGGCAGCTGATACGCAGTCACAGTACTTGCAGTAACTCCCGCTACACCAGACGAATTTAGAATATCGTCGGTATCAAGCGGAGCTCCCCCATTAAATGCTGGTTGAATAAGCGGAGTAGTTACCGGGAATTGGCCTGGACGGCGCATTAAGCAGACTCCGCAATTTCAATCAACCAAGCTATAATATCACCGGCAAAAGTAAAGGTATCGGGACCGTCAATCAATCCGCCACCCCCTCCGGATACACTACCATTAGGTGGAATAGTGATAATTCCAAAACTACCAATTGTGAGAGTGCCGCCAGCAGCGCCAGCGGCAACAGTCCACACTAATACAGTTTCGCCTGCTAGAATAGCTTGTACAACTGGTCCAGAGCCTTCATATTGCTTATATCGTTCTGCAATTCTACTCAACCCAGGCTGACTTGTCATCAGACCAACGGCCATAGAAAGCACAGCCTTATCATCACTACCAGCGATGAGATTAGCCATGACAGTCCAATCACGTGCGCCTGGACAATTAGCAATAGCAACAAACCGTGATAGTTTGCTGTTGCTTGGCGGACATGTGATAAATTCGCCTACTTCAATAGTAACCTCATCGGTACTAGCTCGGACGGAGAATTTCCAACGGGCATCGGAGCCTTTCGGCTGCGTTAGAGCAATCGAAAGGCCTCCACGGCCATCACTGTCACTTATAGTTGCTTGTGTTCCGGCTTTTGCCAGTTGTTGAGACATAAGTCTCCTTTATAGGTTTTTAGACCGGAACTTGTTCAAATGGTACCTGTGATGGTCTAGATGGAACATATCCACGTTGCGGTCCCCACAACTTTGGAATCAGAATAGAACCGCCAAAGAAGAAGACGTTGAATCCAACGAAATCATCAATACCGTTGATTGACAAATCATCCGAGAGTGGTCCAGCAACGACCATTTCAACGTTGCCTTGGTCTCCTGCCAAAGGCTGATAAATGTTGAGTTTAGCTCCATTCTGCGAAACCCTGAATCCATTAAGCTCGAAAGCTAGAGCAATCTGTTCAGCAATGAGAGTAGTTGTACCAAGCCCTGAAATATTGATAGCGGTGCTAGTTGACGGCGGAGCCGTGTCGTCATCAAAAGTCAAAGTGAATGCTTGAGCACCAGTTGCAGTGATGACAAATCCAGTAAGTGTTTGACCATCATAGTTAATAAGAGTAGAAGTCAAAACTTCCAGAGTCACTTTGGCGGCAGAGCCAGGCAAAGGAACTTGGCTATTGATTGCATATGGCCACCGGTAAGGATTATATCCGGCTGGTGCACCGTAGTTAGCATAACCATTACGATTCTTAGAAATCATAATTAGATTCCTTTCTGAGGAGTGCAGAAGAGAGCTACAGCGATATCGCAATCTTGATAAAGAGCTTCTCGCGTTGCGTCATCAAAAATCTTCCACCGAAACGATAGACCTAGAGTTGCTCTAGGGCTATCAAGTTTCATATGCAAATCGCGATAACGAGTGTCGAGGGCAGCTAGGGTAACGTATTGCATACCACGTGAAGCGGAAGAAGTCTGACCAATAACCTTCGCGTTAGTATATCGCCGTTGATCATCAACGTCCATTAGGACCAAGATATCTTCTGCGGTAGGAATGACTAGGTCAACCGTATTAGTAGTTGCAATCACAGAAACATGTGCGCCAACTACTAGATACGGTTCTGGAAACTCGATAGACAAACGACTAGTTTCAAGATCTGCGGCCGCTAGTGAGTCTCGGATTTCCCAAGTATCATAGGCCGCCGGCTTCATTCGCGGAACGATAATTTCTTGCATGATAAATCTCTATAGTGAATTAAAAATGCCGGGTTACCCTAACAGGATAACCCGGCTCGGGTGTCAATTGAGAAGCGGTAGCCGCTGCCGTCCGCAGGACTCAGTTTTGCGAGGGGAGGTCGACGCCAAGACCAAACAGGCGCATTACAAACTCCAGATAAATCTTATCAGGAGCAATGAAGTTACCTTCATTAGCGCCGGCCCATAGAGTCGCGAGACTAAGCGGAACGACCAACGGACGTTCAAGAGTGACAGTAACCGACAATTCACAATCCGGTTCACCATCACGACGCCACAGATATCCCTCTGGAATCTTATAGCGGTTGCAAGCTTCTGGTGCACCATTCGCACGAAGGTAGCTCGCAGCACCAGCCTGGGGCAGCATTTCGAGAGTGCCAATCTTCTCAACCCGCTTGCGGTCGAAAAGAAAGTCAACCGAGCATAGTCCCAGGAGGGCCTGAAACATGCCGTTTTCGAGGTTAGCCGGAGACTGCATTTGTGCAGGAGTCACAATCACAGCCGGGTCATAGATAGGACCGTTACCAACGAAGGCATTCTGAACATCAGGGTCAGAGGCAATAGCGTCTAGGTATGTTTCATTTGCTCCGGCAAACTGAACGCGCATAGCACGACACGACAGTCCTACGCCTTCAATGACGTAGTCTTGCGCACCGTTGGTAGAGGCGCCCTTAGCCTGATTCGTCTCGGCATCAGTAGCCTTCACGAAACCAACGGCACCACCCAAATCAACTTGTTCCCCGACTCCATAACCGAAGAACGTGATTTGCTCATTCTTTCGAGCAACGGCCATTGCTACACCGGCCGTTTCGTCCGCGTCGACTACATCAAATTCAAGCGCAGCTGTTGAATGATACGGAATGGTTCGCGCGATAAACGGCTTGCCATTCTTCGCATAGGCATCAAGTAGGCGCTTACGCTGCGGAGTAAAACCAATATCAGACATGATTGTTTTTTTCCTTACTAGGTTTATTTTGAAAACAGTCATTCTAAGCAAAGCGCCTAGCTTGACCAATAATTATCAGAGACCCATAGCATCCGAAATATCTACGTCACCAGCATCATTAGGCATGCTGTTAAAATTCACGTCACCAGCATCCGGAATGTTGTAATCACCAACATCAGACGCTGAATTAAGTGCCGCAACGTTGTTGGCTTCGATGAGAGCGGCAGTCTGCGCCTTGTTCGCACGGCTAACATCAAAAGCCAATCCGAGCGCATAACCGCCGGCACCAATCAAACCAGCGCCAACAGTGGGCATCTTACGTTTGATAAAATGTCCAACCGCGGCAAGCGCAATTGGTGTAGCAATTGGATGCTTGTTTACAAGTTCAACCTTAGAAGCCAACATCTTGTGAATGAAATACGTAGCAGCACCGGAAGCACCGGCAACCGCCGAACCCTTAACTCCGCCGGCAAGTGCGCGGCCCAAACGACGTGCAGACATATTCATTTCTCCTATACTGCGGACGGCAGTAACTACCGTACGCTTTGTTTAGCGCCTAGGAGCACCCCTATAGTGCTTCCAGACTTGATATCCAACATAACTGGCGGCAGTTACTCCGCCTAGAATCACTGTAGTTTGAACCAATCGCGATGCACTAGGAAATAGACCGCTATCTCCGAATAGTTGTTGATTGAGTTTTGAGTCTGGATTTAGTCCCATTAATTCCAGAATACCCATATCATCGACATTTGGACTCTGGATGGTATCTGCGGCAGTCTTATCGCCTGGTTTAGCGATATTTGGTAGTCCGGGACCATCCCATTGCGGCAGAAATTGACCATTGGGCCCGCCAGTTACCTTGAATAGATACCAAAACGCACGTGGATTATCATCGGTTGGTTCGATGGTCAAGAAACCAACAATACCACCATTGCGCGAAACCCAATCTTCAAACAGTGCGATATTCGTATCGCCTACTTGGTCAATCCAATAAGTACCAACTGGTAACGGACTACGGCGCTCCAGGACTCCCGTATCATAATACCGCGGGAGTGTCCTGGTAACCGTCTGCCATTGTTGAGAGGGAGTCATCAAAACTTTTTGCCGGGATACTTGCGCCGATACCATTCTTCGAAAGTCAAACCTTCTTTATTGCGCGGTAGTACCGGCATAAAGGTCTTTGCTACCTTCTTTTTCCGACGTTTTTTCATGTGGTTTTCGGCTTACTAATAATACCCCAAAACATAGCGCCAACTGTAAGAATAACTCCAGCGGTCTTTACCATTGGATTCTTAGCATTGACGGCCATTAGTAATCCGCCAACTGAACCTAATACAGGAACCAAGTTCTCAGGCTTGGTTAGGTCCGTCAGAGTACCAACGTCACGGGCCGCTAGATATTGTTCTACCGGAGTCATGCTTCTTTTTTAACTACAAAGATCAATCCACCGATTGCGACAGCAGCCATTAAAATACCGCCTGTTTTATACTTATTTGGAGCTAATAGAGCGATACCGGTGCCAGCTACGGCGGCATATTTATATACTGATTCCATTACAATATTATCTATTGATGCTCCCGTATCTCTCATCATCCAATTAGGAATAATCATACTTCCCGAATCCGGGTAATAGTCAATATAGGGTCATCATCACCAATAGTCTGACCAACTGTCAAAGTTACACTACCAACCAATGGAGTAAATACGATAGTAAATAGACCATCTTTAATGAGTGCTACAGCGGTATTCCCATTAAGCTCTGTCAATTTACCCAAAAAAGATCTCGTTGGACTATTCGCTGGTATCACATGACCAGAGATTTCATATTGACTACCAACTTTATTAAGTAGAACCGTTTTTCCAGGTGTTGAAATGTCTACTTTCAAAAATGGAGTAGCTTGTGCGATATCATCCTTCAAAAGAATGAAAGCTCCAACGGCACCGGCAAACCACATCCACGGTTTGATTCTCATGCAGACTTTCCGCCTAGCAGTGCCGGCAGTGCACCGGCAGCGGCTCCGATGAGAGCTCCCACGGGACCGGCCATGAGATAACCTAGTCCAGCACCTCCGGCAGCCAGAATCAAAGTATCGTCCTTCTTAGTACCTGCGGGTGGCTGAGCTAGAACAGTATCTTGCGGAAGAACAACGATAGTACCATCGGGTTTACTAACTACCGCTGGTAACGTGGAATTAGTTGGAATAGTAGGCGGCTGAGCTAGAACAGTATCTTGCGGAAGGACAACGATAGTACCATCGGGTTTACTAACTACCGCTGGTAACGTGGAATTAGTTGGAATAGTAGGAAGCGACGTACTAACCGGAACAATACCCGGAGAGGTAGTGGGCACTGATACACTAGGAGTCACAACAGAAGACTTCTTTTCTGCCCACAAGCGCAGAGCGTCAGCAACAGGCGGAGTCAAGTCACCATCGGTATTCAGTGACGTTCCTTGAGTCTTGTTGTTCCAACGACAAAACGACGCCAAAACAAACTTATCTCTGCTACCAAAAGTGGTACTCAAGTCCTCAGGGCGAGTACCATAGTCAGGCAATCCAGCTTCAACAATACCATCTGTCTTACTCCAAGCTACCAGGATGGTTTTAGCCTGGATAATAGCACTGGTGTCAGTTCCACTTTCCCCAATACTAGGAATATTCAGAATAGGAGTCGACGGAATAGACGGCAGTACCACCGCTGGAGAGGTAGATGGCAACACCTTAATAGGGGCTACATCGAGAGCTCCCCAAGTCTTAGGACCGACAACCCCGTCAACCACTAGACCGCGAGATTTCTGAAAAGACTTAACAGCCGACAAAGTATTATTACCAAAAATACCGTCAACCTTTAAACCACTCCCATGTTTCATATTCAGGAGTGTCTGCAGCTCAATGACGGCGCTACCGCGGGCACCACTCCTTAGAGTAGGCCGCACGATACCAGTGGATACACTAGGAACTGGAGCCTGGAAAACAGTAGGCACCAGCACTGGAAGCGGCGCAGCAGCGTCGAGAGCTCCCCAAGTCTTAGGTCCTACAATACCATCGGCGACTAGTGCAGACGATAGCTGGAAGGTCTTTACCGCGGACAGAGTCAGCGGACCAAACTTTCCGTCAACCACCAGTCCAGAGCCTCTCTTACTATTGAGAGTTGCTTGGAGAGTACTAACCGCAGAGCCACTAGAGCCACTTCTAACCGTAGGCATGTTTGCGGCGGTCAGGCCGCCAGCAAGTGCGCCAGTATCACGCCCGACTAGTGCTAGCTTATTAGCCATCGGAACGCGGCCTAGAATGAACCTGGCGGCTCTTGGACTAAGACGCTTCCATTTGACTAGTCGATTTTTAGGAATTGCATGGCTCTTGACGGTTAGAACCGGCCTACCAGGAACCGGGACATTACCACGGGGACTAATAGTCATCACTGGCCGTGCAGTAGGACGACCGCTTGATAGAGCTCTCATAATGGGTTTCCCTCTGACAACCGGACGTGATGGAATCAATGGTCGTGGTGCAGTCCGCATAATAGATGCGGCGGCCCTAGGCGCCGGAAGCGCTGGCATAGCCGCCGGAAATGCTGCCCGAATCTTAGCCGCGAATCCTCCGCCGCCAGTCTTCTTTTTTGCAGCAATAGCAAGTACTCCGACGGCAGCATCAAAAGCCCTTCGTTGGCCTTCATTGGCCAGAGCACGACGAGCAATGCCCAAATCAGCCTTAGTAGCGCCCTTCTTCAGAGCGTCAGTTGCAACTGAATACGCAAACCGTTCCCCGCTACCAGGCGCGAAAGCATCAGCACCGGCTTTAATAGCAGTAGTAAGAACGTTATCACCGCGAGCTAATGCAACACCAGCATTGAGCGCAGTATCAATCCCGGAAGGTGCAGCTCCTTGAGCAGCAGCAAGAGCAATTTCTCCCACATTCTTTCCACTGAACCCGGCATCCATTGCCGAGATAACACCGTTCGCAGCCATCCCCCATGGTCCGGAATTCTTGAGCGCCGTTCTGGCCGCGCCTACTGCAGTTTGGACAATAGGCAGCTTACCAAGTTTGGATGCACCTTTAGCAACACCTTTTGCTACTTTTCCGATACCCTTTGCGATATCAGAACCGAACCAGCCAGTTTCTCCGGCCACATCCGCATACGGGTCAAAACCATGGCTAGTGAGCTCATCAAGAGTAGGCATCGCCTAGCAGCATTTACGACTTTTTGCCCGTTTTCAAGTGCAGTTTTGTGGTCTTGTTAGAAGTGTAGAGATTTTGTGAGGAGATTTCTAAAATGTGGCAATGTAGTTTCTGTAGTCTCGAGTGTGTCGACCGAATTACGCCCGGAGTCTGTCCACGTTGCCTTAAAGTTGATAGTTACGTTAGGCCACGAACGTATAAACCTGCCCGTCAAGTGTCATTGATTCCGGATATAGAACTTCCACGCATCAAAACCGGTGAAACTGACGTTGATGCAATGTTACATGGCGGTTTTGTAGAAGCGTCCAGAGTATTACTCTGGGGCAGAGGCGGAACAGGTAAGAGCCGATTAGCAATGCGCTGGAGCACAGGTCATACCAATGCTCTATACATATCGTTAGAAATGTATGAACCAATCGCCGCACACGCAGCTAGAAGTGCTGGCGCGGATGCTAACCGATTGTTTCTTACTGAGAGCTACGATGGTTTTGCACGGAAAGCTAAAGAAAATAGCTGCCGAATCGTAGTACTTGACTCTATCTCAGTAGTACCGAGGCACGAACAGAAAGAGCTACTAGAAGATTTAACGAAATGGGTAGAACGACTGAATACTCTAGTAATTGTTATCTGTCACCAGACTAAGCGTGGACAGCATGCCGGTTCACACGCGATTCAGCATTGGGGGGATACTGAGTTGTTTCTTAAACACAGCAAGACAGGTGCGATTATCGTTGAAGTCCTCAAGTCCCGCGGGAGTCCAAATGGACGATGTAAAACTACGCTGGGCAATGATAGTAAAGAATCCACCGGTGATAATTCCGAGCAAGAAAACGAACAGAATAAGTTTCCTAGACGGCGCCTTCAGGCTCTTTAACTTATCGTTTACGGTATCGTATTTCTTCTTCCAATAATGTGCTGCTCCTAATATTTGGGACAACGCCTGACCGTTGGTAGTATTCGTTTCTTCGAGTCCAGGAACGTCGTGTTTCATATTAACTCAGTCTCCATCGCTTAGTATCAATCTCTTTTGGAACTTGTTCCCCGGGTTCTCCCAATCGAGCTCGGGATAGTGTCAATTCCACTGGATGCCATTTACTATTGATTTGGACCTTCGCCGACACATGCGTCAAGGTGCGTCCGTTAGGTGATAGTTCAGTCACTGGTACCATATTCCATTTCGGTACCATGGCAGCCTGTAGCCCACCGGCCAAGCACAGTGCTACGAATAGGCGGGCTTTGGCGTCGCAATCATCTTCACCACGATTGAGTGCGTCGATAGCATCATCCGTAGTAGGTGCGCGTGTGAGTCCAGCGATATCCTCACCACCCGTACGGTTGACATCACTGGTTTGACGAATCCAGTCTCGTGCAACGGTCATACACAATTGCGCATAGCGAATATTATTATCACCGGCAGCCATGCGCAATAACTGACTAAGATGCTTAATTCTAATATGTTCGGCATCGCTTGCAGGTATCTCGCTTAGGTATTGCCATTTCTGTTCGTCGTTCATAGGAACCCGATTCGCGGTCGCGTTACACTCAATATATCCGTACTTTTGTCGTTTACATCGTCTGCTACTGCAAATAATACAGTAACGTACACCATCTATATAATACCATTCTTCCGGCATTCATAGGACCTTTGCATCATAAATAATGATTTTACCGGCTGAGTCTCGGATACATGTAGCGCCGCATACGTTGCATTGATTAAGATGGTTCCAGTCATGAATACAGGAACTAGGTTTGAGTTTTGACGGATTCTTGAGGTGCTTACAGACTGGATGTTTGCAGATATATTCAGGATTAAATGCTTGTTCGCGGAATTGGTTCATGATTGAAAAGCTTCTAAAAGCTTACGGGCCTTTGCGACGCACTTAGGACAAGCATCAACCCATTCAATCCGCATTTCATCAAACTCAATCTTTAAAGGCGACGGAGGATAAGACACAGTATGTGATTCAATGTTAGTTCCGCACCCGTCACATCTAATAATAGTTACTTTGCTCATCCTGGCACCTCCGTTGCAGTCGTTGTCGTAGTCGGATTACTAACAACTGGCGGTTCTCCACTGAACTTATTAATCAATTCAGCAAACTGCGATAGTTGACCAATCGTTTGCATGATATCTTCACTCTCTCCGCTTTCTTTCTTTTGAGCTTCAAGAGTTTCCATTTGACCAGCCACAAATTCTTGCATAAATTTCATACCCTCACGGAACTGTGCCCCGTCACCACTTCCGCCAGGTTGCTTTAGTGTAGCCAGCAATGTTATCATTTGAGCATTACTATCTTGTCCTTGTTTCATCATAGCAGTTAGTAATGCTTGCTGAGACTGTCGGTCCATACGTGCGGATTCTTGTTGACCGCTGAGCCACTGCAATAATAGAGGCAGGAGTGTTGCCATGATTGGAAGCCACGTAGGTGAGCCGGCACCATTCGCCGCTTGCTGAGCTACGGGAACCGCTGAAGAAGCGTCAACAGTCTTAGGAGGCGCATCGAATAGAGGTTTAGATGGTCCTGGTAACACGAATCCACGTTTTCCGGTGATACCATGACGACCACCGGATAGAGTGCCTCGAGACAATAATTCATAAGTCCCGCCGCCATACATATTGAAAATATCAATTTCAGATTGTAAATCCTGAGGATTGAAATGCTTAGGAACGAAAACTTTAGTTCCGTTTTCAACCCTAAACAGTTGTAATGATTGGATGTCGGTTGGTTCGTCGTCATCTTTTGGTGGAAAAAGCGGATGACCTAAGTTTTGTTCACTCATGGGCTGTGAGAAAACGTATAGCTTTTGTGAGCTTTTGAAGCAACAAAAATCACCCGCGAAACGCGGCCCATTGTCTATTAGGTACGTCCGGATGGTAGTCACATAGACCACTTCCGCGTCTATGAGGGAAGTGATAGGAGAAACAGTTACACGGCTGATATCTAATGGTTTTCTTTGCCATTGTAGAACACAACGGCCGAGACTTTCGGCAGCCGGATTTGTTGCAGTGTTTCACCGTTTTTCTTCATTTAAATTTTCTACAATATTCGATGATATAATCATAATCGCTCCAATCTTTGATTAATGGGACTATTTCCGGTCTATTTAGAAATATCAAACCTTTAACGCGCCTTAGGAAGTGTGTTAATTTATTAGGTTCAACACACAATAATCCTGGCGCTGCTAGACATTCTGGACACTGGACAGTTATATCACTAGCTAATCGCTTTTCTGCCATTAGAAATCCTCCACAGTTGCACAACAATCTCTCAGCGCTTCTAAATCTGCCCATGATGACGATATACGGTTTACTAGGTACTAGGGTAGTTAACAAAATCGCCTCCGTCAGGCTGCTCGTCCGCTTCCATCTGCGCAGCCTGCAAAAGAATAGCTTCCGGTGCTCTTAATCCGATAGCACGTTTATAAGGCATACTCGTTTGACCGGGTAAGCTCCTAAGTTCTAGACTAACACCATCTTCCATAATCCGTTCTCTTTTAGGTAATGGATTGAATGACATTTCTATCGGTCTGTGAACCCATTGACCATAAGTCTTAGAACGTCGGTGCTCATCCCCTACTTGATTGATTGCGCTCTTTGCTCCAATGAATCGAGAAAGTCTCTTACCGTTCCCATACTCGTCAATAGTTACGGTTTCTTTTCCTTCGTTCCAAGCGTCGACGATTTTATTCCAACACTCAAACAAAACTGACTTTCCAATCCCCCTTGCACGAACCTCTTTAACTTCGTTGTCCGAAGGATTAAGCGGGAAATAGATTCCGGGACGCGCTGCGAATACACCTTGTGGTACCTTCTTTTCCTCCCATCCCCCCAAAGGTTTCGGCAAATCGTAAGTTCCAGTATTAAGGGACCTAGGAGTAATCTGAACACGCTCTCTCGTATAAATGCCATCTGTTGCCACCATTAACAGTTGATCTAATGAGCTCAACCGACTGGCCATTTGCAGTATCTGAGCTCTAGTGCCACTAGTAATCATTCCTGCCCATATCCACGATTGAAACGGCGGACTGTCTCCTAGTGATTGGGCCAGCTTCCCATAGCAACTATTCATCCCAAGTTTAAGAACTATTCCTCTGGCGTCTTTACCCAACTTGATTCTCTCACGGTAGTATTCTGGGATTTTGGCAAAAGGTTGGCAGTCGCAATTGGACTCCAAGATATACGCTTCATGAAATCTAATGTGAGGAAACAACTCCGTTGCTTGCTTATACTCATCCAAGTATACCCAACCGCCAGCACTCTCGATAGGAAAAGCGATTGAACCCTCTGGTAATCGAAACGGAAACGGTCCCCAAGTATAATGTGGAGCGGCTTTTCCGAGACTATATCGAACAATCGCGGCTCTAGCTCTCTCAAGGTGATTGTGGCGCTTAGTGTATGACCAAACGCCGTGAACCAAACACGGAAGAAAACATAATTCATAGGGATAGGCTGATGATATATCATATGACCAAACATCACCCGGAATCGGCCCAATAACAGAGTTTTCAAATCGTCCACCAAAGAATGCACCGGCGATTGCCTCTTTCATATCATCCGGCGGATTCCCTCTAAGTTCTTTGATTTTCATAGCTCGTAACATGGCGCTAGCGGTACTTCCAGCACCATAATAGTTGCTTAGATTCAATCCTGCGGCCTCGTGAGCATCGGTCAATTTATGAGCTAGTTGCGCCATCTTTTGACACTCATCGAAGCAATAAACTCTTACTTCTTCGGGAGTGAGCTTATCGAAATCTGCTCGCTGGTCTTTCATCCTAGACATTTCAATTAGCGATTTAGTGTCTCCTATCCACCATGCTTCAAGAGCGCTAGTAAACTTACCCTGAAAGAACTTCCAAATATCCCAAACTAAAACCGTTCGTTTTGAGCCTTTACGCCTAACAGTGAATTTAGTACGTTGAAGATTGAGAATGTACGGACCCCAACTAATCGGCCGCGGTCCTAGCTTTCGCTTTTCTGGATTCTTACGTTGCCGCTTATCCTCATGGAAAAGGCGATAAAGACTCCGATTGTCCAAATCTTTAAGCATCTTCGTTAAATCATAATTGAATGAATAAGCGAAGATGCGATTATAAGGAAGCGACAAGAGAAACTCTAAACACTGGATTGTGGATAGAGCTTTCTCTGGTTTGCATTCTATATATTTGGATTCTCCTGACTCGCTAACACAAGCGAGCAGTGTATATCTGTGGTCCTCTTTTCCTTGTCCTTCGCCGTCTAATCCCCACCATTGCCTAGGAGCGGTAACACGGGTTCTGTGGCGCTTGCGTGGCTGTCTATGTGCGTCGGACGGGATGCCGCAGTCACAGAGTGGGTGGTTAGTAGGTGTATGTTCGGGGCGGTTAATCATGTTCAAACGCCGTTACTTTATATTCAGTATATTCAGTCTCAACCCATAGAATTACAATCGTTGAATATTCATGATTACCATGAACGAAAACCATCTTAACCGGTGTCCAGTCACCTTCTGGAGTAGGAGGCACATGCGGTAAGTTAGACAGACTAGTTCGAGTTAACACATATCTCATTCTAATAACCCTTCAATCGATAATCCAGATACCCAAAAATACACATGTCCGCTCGCAACTCACACCGATGAGCTTCGTCCAACCGAAACTGCCAAGGTGCGGATACGTGCGGTGAGTTACGCCAGAGAAAAGCACGCCAGCGCCAGTATCTAGCGCGCAGAGCACACTGATTCACTGCCCGGGGCCTTGAACTAGCGTCGCGCTAATACTACGAGCTTTATCTTCGCACGCCTTCTGTGGAACTAAGCAATTTTTACCACAGAAGGGACACCGGAAAGGTAGATTCGGTAGACTAAGCGATTGACCTTCTAGCTTAGACTGCCAGCGACTACGTACTAGTTTCATTCGGCCGCTACCGGCTGTGCTTGAATCAAGCTGATATCAATTGGTACGGCACAATCGGGGCAAGGAATAACGAATTTACGTTCAGCTAATAAAACCAATTCCCTGCTATAGGTCATCGGTACCGCTATCACAATCGACTGAGAATCTTCACACGTTTTGCAGAAGCAATTCATTGGTTTTTTCTCCTTTTATTTAGCGAATTCCTTCGCCTTTAACCCATTTTTTACGTCCAGCGTTCCATCTTACAGAATAAGTACCCCAGGCTCTTTGATTGTTTTTATCAAATGGAGTTAATTGTATCGAATCTAACTCATTTTGGGGGGGATTATCCTTCATCCATATTTTAGCAAATTTCATACATTCTTTTTTAGTGCCTGAAAAAATAATCTGTGGTCCGTGAGCAGCTTCATTGGTAACCCCATGAACACGTGCAGACACTTTCCATTGTACAGCTTTGAGTCCCATGTTTTTACTCCTATCTTCGTTTTGACTTTTAGTCGATTTTCTTTTTTGTTTTCTGCTCTTTTTAAGAATCACAAATATCGAATGATGCGGGCATGGTAATGGATAACCGCATTTCAGTTTTTGAACATGCCTATCCGGTTGAGTGCAGTATTTCATGCCACCATTCCAAAATGCCCCGGACTAACTCCGAGGGTATATACTTCTCTGGGTTCCATTCCCATTTCATCCGCTATCTCTTCATACATCGTATCCAATTCCCCAACCCGCGCAGCAGCCGATGCTAAGCGAGCCGCCTTATCACGTTTAGCTCTAGTGGGAGTCATCCTTGCGGCTCCTACTTTCTGCACCAAAACATGAAAAGCTTTCGACTTACGTTTGGGCAAACCTGACGATTTACCCTTACCAACTAACCTTCGCAGCGAAGCTGGCGGTATGCCCATGCGGCGGGCAAGCTCTTTCGTGCCCAGCCGAATGCGGAGCGCGCGCAACGTATCCTGGTTGACGGGCGTACTTTTACGCTTTTTACCCTTGACTTTGCGCCGAGCCATTTACTCGGGCCGTCCAAAAGCAATTCTGTCGCGCTGAGACATTCGGCCAACGGTATCAGGTTTTTTCGCTTGCGTGCAAGTCCCTTGTACTGGCACACTTGTTCAGCCTGCTGGCACTGCCGGGTTTTTAAGCAATTCTCCTTCCGGTGCCAGCAGGTGATTCCCAAAAACTGCTCAAATTGCTTTAATTCACGGGATGGTTTGAATATGGCTAAGCCTCGTATTGATACCAAGTCTGAAGACTACCAAGCTGCAGAGGACTCCTTTTCGGCAGCTGTTAAAGCTGCCGAAAACGGCACTACCTCTATCACACAAGCAAACTTCGATGCTTTGGACTTCAATTTTGACGATATCAAAGACCTTGATAGAGTCCAGGTTGACGTCGAAGGCTATTGGAATCCGGAAAAGTCTCCCATCTTCGGTACTTTGCTGGGCGTTGCCAAGGCGATTGAAACCAGCAAAGGTGTTACTGGCATCTATGCTATTCAGCTCGCAAAACCTTGTGCAGGACGCAAAGAAGGTAGTCAAGAAAGTGAAGAGTGCATCTTGCAGCCTGGTCAGATTGTGGGTGTCTTTCACTCCTTCGGTCTCAACCCATTGAAGAATATGGGTGGAGCTAAAGTCGCTATCCGACGTAGCAAGGAACAACGCCCATTGAACAACGGTAATTCAATGTGGGATTTCGATATCCGAGCTACCAAGGAACGAAAGCGACTTGATATCATCGATAATCGGAGTCCGGAAAACTCTGATGCTCCGTTCTGAACTTCCCTAATATCTGGCCTGGTGCCCGGTTAGGAAAGAGTAAGGCCCTCTAGGTTAACTCCTAGGGGGCCTTTTGCTGTTCAGAGTCAATCACTCTTCAGGTTTGATATCCTTGGACGGGTATTGCTTGCTTTCCGGCTCCGGAGCATAGGCTCTAGTCTGTGTTCCGATGCGTTCAATGTTCCAGCCACGGGCAATCAAGATAGCAATAGCAAGCTTTTCTGACCATTCTGGATTGATTTCTTCAGTGTGAATATTGATTCCTCCGGCTGGTGTAACTCGTAAATCACAGTTAATCTGAACTGCTACTCTACCGATTGCTACCATATAACTCATTCTCCGACGTTCCTCCGTGGTTGACTGTCCGGAATAATACCTTTTTTAACCGCGTTTGCCGTCATGAAATTAACAATCAAGTGGGACGTGCACGGCGGACAAAGGTCATATTCCCGCGCATCTTGATACTTGGATACGTTAATATGACATGAGGATTGTAGTTCAGATTGATTGATAGATCGACCGCACCTATCGCAAGTTGTGATTGTTTCTTTCAATTAGGTGCCCATTTCTCACTCGTTGATTAAAAGCACTTCTAGGCAATAAATACTCTAATCGACGAAGTAACGTTCTGCGATATATAGTAGGAATAGAACAATTCCCAGAATGCAAAGTATCATAACGCCTTAGCAGTTTTAAAGTTGCAAGGTCTATTCTTCTAAATCTATCAATTAATTTAACTTCTGCTTTCATATCCCTTTAGGCTCCCCCGCAGGCCGATAGAAGCAAAACCCGCCTCTAGATGTTACGATATACGGTTTTCCGTGAATGCTAATCGCTTGCTTGGAGCCTATCTTTCGGACAAGCTCTAGCGCTATATCGTGGCGTTCCTTTCGGATACGCTCGAAACGTTTCATCATACTTTGAGCCTCTGTCTCTACCAGCGAAAGCTTAGTCTTTAGTCGCTGTAGGACGGCCGGCGATGGTAGTTGGGCGCCATCCTTGACCCATTGCTCGTTCAGTGACTTGATGAGCTCTGGACCGTCAATAGCGGCCTCGGGCGGCGGACTGGGGAGTGTGTCGCGTTTCTTGCGGGGCATGGGTCGGTCCTCTAAGGTAAATTACCTCTTTTGAATGATGCGATTGATTAGTTTTCCGTCTAGATGTTACCGAACTATGCGACTCTATAAATGGTAAGTAATCCGGAATCTTACCGTCATCTTTCCGCTTAGCTTCGCAAACTATAACTTGCGATTCTGAATTTATAGTTTCGACGAAAGACACTAAAGACTTATAATCAAAGTCTGGAAGCATGTTGCTATATCTATAATTATAGATATAGGGCGGGTCTATAAACCATGTAATTTTTTCATCAATATATGATATTGGTTCAGAGAATTTCCAATGTTTAATGGCATTAACTTCCGATGCTACTCTGGCCCTTGTGTTACGAGTCCATTGTCCTGGCAAATTGCACCATGGGCTAGTTGTCCATGTGTTACCAACATTGTTAGTCCGTTGCCAGTGCTTAAGAAGTAATGATTGACCTTCACTTAAACCCATCGCTCTTATATCCGCATATTCTGGTAACAGAATAGGAATACTAAGAATATCATCAGTGCTAGCCTCATTAATCAGCCATTTCCAGAGTTTTGATATATTATAGTCATCTTCCCATATGATTATGTTCTTATCGCAGTAATTCAACGAATACCCGGCGCCGCCAGCGAAAGGTTCAATGATGGTATTATATATAGGTCTAGGATACCGTTTCGCAGATTGCCATTTGGAACCGAACCATTTGAATAGAGGGCCAATCTTCATTAGAGTATGTT
>Ga0210377_10001300_pt1 | contig 22799 bp, 23 predicted proteins | sample PLM4_65_b1redo_FD_155480 | JGI IMG/M metagenome (GOLD analysis project Ga0210377, IMG submission 155480) | Groundwater sediment microbial communities from an aquifer in East River, Colorado, USA - PLM4_65_b1 redo | ecosystem: Environmental > Terrestrial > Soil > Riparian zone | place: USA: East...
GGAGCGACTGCTCGGATACCCAAGGATGTACAAATCCCGCACAAAACTGCCGCATCATTACTGATACCCGGCTCTGTGGGCAAACCCCTATGCCAACTCCTTCTGGAACACCAGGAACCAGTGTCGCACCGGGTCAGCCGATCTCATACAATTTTAGTATTGATAATCCGCTCGGAGGATCGAGTGATCTGATGGGACTTATTCGCGCGATCAGCCAGTGGATTTTTAATATATCGATCCCCGTTGCGGTAATCTTTATCATTTACGGAGGGTTGCAGTTCCTCCTTGCGGGGGCAAATCCTGCCATGGCAGCACGGGGGAAACAAACACTCAAATATGCTACCCTTGGCTTAGCAGTGGTACTCATCGGATACGGATTTGTGACGCTGATCGAAAGCATCATCAAGTTGGGAGGTTCGGATACCCCTTCTTCCTCAGTAACTCCGCGGACGTCAACGAGTACCGCTCCTGCAGCTTCAACATCGACTGCTCCTTCCCCCACGACGCTTCCACTTCCATGAACATGACTCGCATATTTACCGCTACGCTTTTGATTGCATTCTTCTTTGGCATTATTGCTCCGGTTATGGCTGGGATCGTCATAACGGCAACCCCATCACCAACGGTGAGCAGTTCGACGGCGCCCGGCCCCGGTGTAAATCTCACGATTCAGAATGTGTATGCGATTATCGTTGGAATCGCCTGTTACCTCATTCGAATTTCGATTGCGCTGATGGTGATCGCAGTGATTTTCTACGGGTTAAAGTTTCTTTGGAGCCAGGGTGATCCCGGAAAAGTGGGGGATGCAAAAAAAGCATTCCTCTGGGGAATTGTGGGAATTCTTGTTATTCTTGGTACGTATACGATTATTCAAACCGTTAACTATGCAGTGGGAGGCGCCGCATCGCGCATCACGCTGCTGAACTGCTCAGGCCGATGAAGAAATTTTTTATTGTGATAGTAGTTGTGGCGCTTTGCAGCGGATATGCAGTGGCTGCCAGTGAGTTCGATCTTCCACAAGGAGGTCCACTGACGCTGCAGAGTCTCGCGCGTATTATCACGTCGGCCTACGACATCCTTATTACGCTTGCCAGTGTTGCCATGGTCGTAACCTTTGTGGTGAGTGGAATAATGTGGCTTTCTGCGGGTGACAATCCTGACCGCGTGAAACGGGCAAAGAAAATCTTTTGGGGCGGATTGGTGGGGTCGCTCATTATTTTGGGTGTCGGTGTTATCATTAATACGATTTCATACTTTGTCCTGAATGTGGGTGACGAATCCACAAGAGGTAGCGGAGGTATTGGCGCAACCTGTCGTTCAACCAGCGACTGCCGGTCAGGACTCATCTGCGATTTTACTCAAGGCGGCGGTCCCAATCGCGGGGTTTGTGCGCGATAGGTAAATGTGCGATAATACATGATAATTAACATGATTCGAAAGGGGGTGTGGGCATGAAAAAATTGAAACGGATTGCGCAGGTACTGTTCGTGATGGCACTCATTGGAATGCCGCTTGTTGCGTTGGCGCTTCCAACGCCGACACCACCAGTATCAGGAAATGAAGTGACGCTGAGTCAGATCGAACAACTGATTTTACGAATCGTTACCTTCCTAGTCACATTTGGTATCATTGTTGCGGTGGGATTTATTATTTGGGGCGGTATTCGCTGGGTGGCAGCAATGGGAAATGACGACGCAGTCAAGAAAGCACGACAGACGGTTCTGAATGGTATCATCGGCGCAGCTATTATTCTGGGTGTCGGTGTTATTCTTCGAACGCTTGCAGCACTTATTACACGAGACTTTTTCTTTAGGTAGTATCCGGCTGCCGGCCCGCTTCGATCGAACTTCAGCGAGGCGAGCAGCTTGGTACAAACAAAAATCAACCGAAAGGTTGATTTTTGTTCTCCAAGTGAGTACGATAGAATACTTTGAAGGGATTAGTATGGGCAGGTGGGTGAAAAGCGAGGCCAGCAGATTTTCACGGGCGATAAACAATCGCCCCGGTCGCCAACCTGCAACAGTTTTTTGACCGAAGCTATACTGAGCATATGGGCAGGTGGCGAAATTGGCAGACGCACTAGCTTTAGGAGCTAGCGCCGCAAGGCATGCGGGTTCAACTCCCGCCCTGCCCACAGAAAACATACAACCGGCTCGCGCCGGTTTTATGTTTCTATCCTGACTTTCTTTGTTCTCAGACGTTCGAGTTTCGGAAGACGTATCGTGAGCAATCCATTTTTCATGCTTGCCTTTGCTGCGTCTGCATCGATGTCCACGGGGAGGATGATTGATCGGGAGAATGGTCCCCAGTAAAGTTCGCGGTAAAAATAATCATTCGCTTTTACACGTACGTCCGCAGTACGACGGCCGCGGATTGTCACCATATCATTGGTAATGGAAATATCGATATCTTCCTGACTCACGCCGGCGATTGTTGACTGTATAACAATATCATCGCCGTCCTGAAAGACGTCTACGGTGAGCTGTCCTTCTTGTTCCTGCTCTTTCTTAGCAGGTTTTGAAGCAAGTTCTGCTTCGAATTCGTCAAAAATTTCAGACATTGGTGTATAACTTCATGAGGGCTGTTTTGCGCTCTCTTATTTTATCAAATAACACCGAAATGAGAAATGCCATGCCGACTAACAACAAGAGCGCGTACACCTGTCCCACCAGCAGCTGCTTGCCGATGTCCCACGAATCCGGTGCTAACGGCTTTGAAACGAAGATATTAAACGTGAAATGGAAAATAGTGGCCAAGACAAGCCCGATGTAAATCAACTTCCGCTGGTGGTGGGCAAAGAACCATGACAACGCAAGGAAATATCCCACGAGCGCGGACGAAAGCGTATGCAGCAGTGTTGCGCCGGTAAACCGGAGTATCCACACGCTCAGTGCGGCCTTAGCATGCATTCCGAGCGTTGCATGAATGGAGACGCCTTCCTGCACTGTGCGCGACAGGTAGAGGATATTTTCCATTGCTGCAAAGCCCATAGCAGCCGTAATCATATAAATCATCGCGTCTATCGGTTCATCAAATTCGGCATTTTTTAAAACGACCAGTTTTACCGCATAGAACTTAACGAACTCTTCTAGAAATGCTGCCCAGAGCAGAAATCGGTAGTCTTGAAGGCGGATCTGGCAGTCGCACGCTTTTGAAACAATTGATAGGACAAGAAAGCCGGCAGCGATAACCAACGGGGACACAATGATCCCCATCAGGAACGTTTTCACAATCATGTATTTTGGCTCGGGATGGCTGTCGCGTCGGAGGTAGTAGGTGAGCCAGATGATACTGGGCAAAAATCCTGCAATAATCAGGACAACGTAATACGAAGCAAGCGTCATGTACTCCTATTATATGTCAGGGGGTTGTATTTACACAGGCCAGCCCACCCAAGTTTTGCACAGGCAAAATTTAGGCGGGCCAGTTTTCGACAAGGAGAAGCTTGCCCTGATTTCCGGGGAGCTTTGAGAATATCTCTTCCGTCACAAATGGCATGAAGGGATGCAGGAGTTTCAGAGACTGATCAAGCGCATAGAGTAATATTTTCTCAGTTGATTCTTTGTTTTCTTTCACCTGCTGCGACTTTGAGATTTCTATGTACACGTCAGCAAACTCAGTCCATATAAATTGGTAGAGGGCCTGTGCCGCTTCATGGAGTTGAAACTTTTCGATGTTGGATGTAACGGTTTTCTTTGTTTCTTCAAGCTTTGTGAGAATAGCCGTGTCGGCATCCGTTTTTGCTTCGGGCTTCGAAGAAGGAATTGAACTGGACGTGTTCATGAGGACAAAACGTGCGATGTTCCAGATCTTGTTTGCAAAATGCTTCATGCCCCTTATTTTCTCTTCTGAAATGGTCGAGTCGGTTCCGGGAGCCGTGTTAAACGTTAGTGCCATACGTAGCGCATCGGTTCCATATTTTTGCGTCATCTCAAGTGGATCAATGACATTCCCCAAGGATTTTGACATTTTTCTTCGCTGCTCGTCCCGAATCAACCCATGGAGATACACCGTATGAAAGGGAACTTCTCCCAATAAAAAACTGGACATGAGAATCATTCGTGCTACCCAGAAAAACAGAATATCGTATCCCGTTTCCAAAACATTTGTCGGATGATATTTCTTCAGGTCGTCGGTTTCGTCGGGCCACCCCAACGTAGAGAATGTCCAGAGCCCTGATGAAAACCATGTATCAAATGTGTCTTCAATCGGTTCCCACCCTTCTCCGGGTGATCTTTCTCCGACAACAATTTCATCGTCCTTATAATATGCAGGAATACGATGGCCGTACCACACCTGCCGGCTGATGTTCCAATCGCGGAGATTGTCGATCCAATGGAAATAGTTTTTTTCAAACCGTTCCGGGACGATACTTATTTTTTTATCTGCTACTGCATCCCGCATCAACTCCTTAAGCGTTTTACCATCGCGTTCTGCAATGGGTTTATGTACGTTCACAAAAAATTGATGACGCTTAGGCAATATTTCAACCATACCTCCTGAACGTTGCGCCCGTGCGATGTTGTGTTCAATCGTTTCTTCTTTTTCTAAAAGGTTTTCTGTTTTGAGCCATGCTACCACGCGTTCCCGGGCATCTTGGATGTTCAAGCCGTCCAAATCCGTCTGTGTTCCCATAATTTTCCCGAACTCATTAATGACCTGCTTTGAGGGAAGCTTGTGTCGCTCAGCCATTTCACCATCAATTTTTGAATGAGCAGGAGTAACACCCAAAGCGCCCGTACCAAACTCAGGATCCACGGCATCATCACCGATCACCTCAATAGAAAGCTTTGTACCTGCAAAATTTTCAATTTCATACTTTTTTCCAATAAATTCTTTCCATTTTCCTGACGGATGGACTGCTACTGCGACATCACCAAGTTTTGTTTCAGGCCGGGTGGAAGCGATAGGAATAGGGAAGTCTTTGGAGTACCGAAATGTATAGATAGTTCCTTTTTCAGTTTCATATTCTACTTCTTCGTCCGAAACAGTTGTCTGGCCTTTCTTGTCCCAATTTACGAGATGTTCCCCATAATAAATGAGCCCGGCATCATACATCCGTTTAAACGCAGTATATACTGCTTTCTGCCGGGGTTCATCTAGTGTGAATGCAAGCCGTGACCAGTCCAGCGATGCGCCCATTCCTTTGAGCTGGCTCAAAATAGTATCCTGACTTTCTTTTGCAAACGCGTGCACGCGTTTGAGGAATTCTTCACGACCGAGATCATTACGATTTTTATTTTCTTTTTTTATCAATTCCTTTTCTACTTTTGATTCTGTGGCGATGGCTGCATGGTCAGTTCCGGGAATCCAGAGCGTGCGCTTTCCGCACATCCGGTTAAAACGCGTAAGGATATCTTCGATGGTTACCGTCACCGCGTGTCCCACGTGAAGCGTTCCCGTTACATTCGGGGGAGGGAGAACCATAGAGAAGCGCTCATTACGATCTCCGGGCAGATTGTCCGGATTAAAAAAACCGCTCTCTTCCCAGAGCTTGTAAATTCGTGCTTCAGTTTCGGCGGGGTTGTACGCCTTGGGCAATTCGGTCATAAAATTTGTAATCCTCTCGTCGCCAGAGGCTCCTCAGGATAGTGTTACTACACTACTATAGTCGCAGATTAGCGTCCATGCGAACTTTTTCCCATGAAAAATCCTGCCGAGTTTTATTGGTGAGCCATGCAAAATATCCCGCAACGCCAATCATTGCAGCGTTATCGGTTGTGTATTTCATCTTGGGGCAGAAGAAGGGGAGTCCAAGTTTCTGGCATGCATCGGCAAGTTCTTGGCGCAACAGTTTGTTTGCAGATACGCCGCCGGAAAGAAGAATACCGTTTACATCATATTCCTTTGCAGCCTGGATTGTTTTATCAATAAGAACTCCGATTGCGGCTTTTTGAAATGATGCTGCAATATCCGCTTTTTCTTGCTCATCAGGAGCGTGGCCCAGATCGCGGAGTAAATAGAGCACCGCGGTTTTTAGTCCTGAATAGCTGAAGTTATAGTCCTTAGATTTTGCCATGGGGCTGGGGAGAGGAAAGCGCTCTGGATTTCCGTGTTCCGCGAGTTTCGAAATAGCGGGTCCGCCGGGATATCCCAAGCCAAGAAGGCGTGCTGCTTTATCAAATGCTTCTCCGACGGCATCATCGAGTGTTTCGCCAATAATTTCATAGTCTCCGTGATTGCGCATCAGAACAATTTCGGTGTGGCCGCCTGAGACAACCAGATTCAAAAGCGAAAAGGTGGGTAATGGTTGTTCCGGTTCAAGCCAATTTGAGTGCACATGTCCATCCATGTGGTTAGCACCAATGAGTGGTTTGTTGTGTTGCCACGCAATTGTTTTTGCAAAGGTAATTCCAACCAAAAGCGCAGGCCCAAGGCCGGGACCGTGGGTAACTACGATGAGGTCAATATCTTTATCAATATCATCAATACCTGCCTGCAACAGGGCATTCTTGAAAACTTCTGCGATATTTCGCACATGTTCGCGCGATGCGAGATTGGGGACGACGCCGCCGTACTGGGCATGGAGCTCAACTTGAGAGGAAATGACATTTGAAAGTACCGTCACTTCATGGCGTTCATTTGCTTCGAGGACAGCAACAGCCGTCTCGTCGCATGAAGTTTCAATCGCGAGAAGTTTCATAATTCTTTATATAAAATAGTAGCTGTTCCATCTTCCTTTTCTCGTAAAATACTGTAACTGAGTTTAGTATATAAATCTAAGAGAAATTGGTGAGATGGGCCACGCTTAATGCCTGCAGTGATTTTCGAGAAACCTAGACTAAGTGCTCTTTGTTCCATTTCTTTCATGAGGGCTTTTCCAATTCCCTTATTCCTGTATGTTGGCTCAACGATTAAAGATTCTGTATGAGCAATAGTTTTTCCATCTGCTAATTCAGGATTTGTGTGGAAGAACTTTAATTGAATGGAACCTATAATTTTACTGCTCTCTTCCGCTACCAGTATTAGTCTTTTATGTTCTTGAAATTCAATGAATTTTGGCGGAATTTCCTTTTGTTGCAATTGAAATTGCTCCGGAGGTTCCTGCTCGTACAGAGCAATCACTTGATTCTGTTCTTCTGGCTTAGCTTCTCGAATTAACATTGGCAGCGCTACGGGGAATCGAACCCCGATTGACGGCTTGAAAAGCCGCTGTCCTAACCGTTAGACGATAGCGCCATGGTTCTGTATGGAACGTTCCGTATGGTACCAGAAATATTGGTCCCCTTCAAGAAAAATGCCGCGGCGGGCGGCAATTTTTCTTCTTACTTCGTCGAGATGATTTGCTTGAATACTTCGGGATTATGTTCAGCGATATCAGCGAGCACTTTGCGATCCAGGTCTATCTTTGCGGTCTTGAGTTGTGCGATGAGTTTTGAGTAGCTTACTCCGTTGAGACGGGCAGCAGCATTGATCTTGATCTGCCAGAGCCGGCGGAAGTTTCTCTTTTTCTTTTTTCGGTCAGCGAACTGGAACGACCATGCGTGCAGGAGTCCTTCTTTTGCCTGTCGGTATTTTGATTTTCGAGTCCACGTAAAACCTTTTGCATGTTTCAGCAATCGTTTTCGGCGTGCATTGGCGATTGTTCCTCGTTTAACGCGTGTCATGTCTCGGAGAGGACCCCGCGTAGATCGCCCGCGTGGGGTACCCGTCATTTTCGAAGGACACACTTGTTCCAAGAAAATGATGGGGATCCGCGATGGCGATCCGAAGGGTCTCTGTGGTTACATTCCCTTCAGCAGCGATCGTGCGTCTCGCAACATGGATTCGGGCGCTAACTTGTCCCCGTGTTTTCCGCGGGTACCGTTTCCTGAATCCTTTGAATTAAAATGGTTCTGTCCCGGCGGCCGCTTCATTAATTTACCGCGTCCTGTGATCTTCACCCGTTTCATCAAAGCCTTATTTGTTTTCATTCCTTTCATGGTGTGATGGTGTTTTTGCTTTCTTGTCTTTCTGAATCATGATGACCCATCCGTAAGGGGATCGTCGCGGTTCGTCTTGTGTTACAAACGGTTCAGAAATATGCGTCAGAAATACTGCGAGCTTTTCTTTTCCGATGTGGGCTACGCCCTTTTCTCGTCCGCGGAGCGTCAGCTCAACTTTCACGACGTTGCCTTCTTTCAAAAATTCATCAGTCTTGCGGGCTTTTACATCAAGGTCATGAACTCCCGTTTTGAAACCGACGCGAATCGTTTTGGTTTCCTGTTCCTTCTGACGAGAGCCGGACTTTTTCTCCTGCCGCTCTTTCTGGTACATGTACTTGCCATAGTCCATGATTTTGCAGATGGGAGGCTGGACATTTGGTCCTACTTCGACAAGGTCAAGGTCAGCTTCTCGTGCGAGTTTCAGGGCTTCTGTCGTCGGCATAACGCCGAGCTGTTCGCCTTGTTCGCCGATCACTTTGACCTGCGGTGTCCTGATTTGATTGTTGGTTCGTAAAGCCTTAAGCAATGTATAAATTTTGCGTTCTTCAATGTACCACAGGTTCTGCGGTTTGTGAAGCCCCGCGTAGCTTTTTTACGAGAGTCGGTTGATCTTTGCTGCGAGGATGAAGTCGTTCTCCGAGAGACCCTTGATCGCGTGTGTTGAGAGGTCAAAATGAACTTTGTTGTATGAAATAGCGATATCCGGGTGATGACCTTCAGCTTCAGCCAATTCGGCAACCTTATTTACAAATCGCATTGCGTGTCGAAAATCTGAAAATTTGAATTCTTTTGAAATCTTCTTGGAATCACTGCTGAGTTCCCATCCCAATACCTCAGCCATGTACGAATGTGCCTGATCACGATCTAGCGGCGCGACGCCGCCTTCACAGGGGATACAGTGTTTCGAAATCAGGTTTTTCACGAGCGTCTTGCGGTGTATGTGATTAATACGCCTACGAAGTTAATGAGGAAGCCTATGAAAATTGTAAAATGAATTGGCGTAAGAAGTCCCTCGGGAGAAGTGATCCCGATATCCAAGTGATGAATAATATCTAGTCCAAATCCGATTGCTTCGATAATAGTACCTGCGAAGCTGATCTTTATTCCCGATTGAATCCTCATACAACCATACCGTAGCAGATTTTCCTAAGAATAAAAACTCTTGCGCGGGAGTAGGCATCTACTCCACGCCATTAAAAAGTCTTCTTCCGGTTCCGTGGCTACTCCCACCGATGGCAGGAGTTTTTCTTTTGTGGAGATGGAGGGAATTGAACCCTCGTCCGATGCGTTACCTCAGTGGTGTGTACTGTGAAAGACGATTTGGTAGTTCGCACGTGAGTAGAAAATCGACAAAATAATCACGCGCTATCCCTTCAAGGGTTCAGCAGAGGAGCGAAGGGCAAAGACATTCTGCTAGAGCTCGCTTATAACACTCCGAGAGCGATTCTTGAGTGGCTTGCGCACACTCTAGAAACTTCGCCCAGCCCACGAGCGAGCATTGCGGTGGAATGGCGTTCGTCTAATTAGGCAAACGCAACAGGACTTGAATAAGTGCCAGTTATATGTGTGAACCAATGATTTACGTGGTGATGGAACGTCCACGCACAGCACCAAAAAAGTAAAAGAGCACCGTCGATACCGATCATCCCCAAGGGTACATAATACCATGAAAATTGACTTTTAGCAATAAGTCCGCTAAGACATATACAGGAGCGCTGAATGATCGTTCTTACTTCAAGGGTACTGTGTCCACACTGCGGGGCTGAAAATGGAAGTGCAAGCACCCTGCAGACGTACGAGACGTTCCTTATCATGCAGTGCGGGAGCTGCAAAAAAACATTCCCGTATCATCCCAAGGAGGTGGATGAAACCAAGGGCTGAAACGATATTGTCGGAGTAAGCTCTTTTTCGTTTTTAAAAGAGAAACGGGTACCATGCATGCATGGTACCCGTGGCGCAGTGCGCCGACGTCAGGCGCAACCGCTGTCAGGCAACGTCAGGGAGCGTTCCAGGAGTTCAGGCCGACGAACGATCGCGTTGGCGCCGGGCTTACGGAATCCCTGGGAGCCGAGCGCGGGTTGAGTGCGCGCCACTTCAGGAACGAGTCGTGGGTTTCGCGAAGCACTGCCGGGAGCTGGCCGGGGATGGGGGTGCAGGAGGGATACAGAACGACTCCTGACGTGATGTCCGCAGGAACCCAGTCGGGGAAGTGGCACCTTCCGGTACGGTGGACGAACCTGAAGGACCGACGCAGGTTCTGCTGTCCGGAGTTCGGGATGTTGTCGAACAGCACTACCGTCGGTTTGCCGTCCAGGTAGTACACCATGTCGTTCCAGCTTTCCATGTTGGGCTGCACGTACAGTGCATGGCGGCTTTGTCGAAGCACTGTCATGCTCAAGGGGCTGGTCTCCTTGTGGGTGAACAGCCAGAGGACCACGTCGGACGGCTCGTGCAAGTTCTTCCGTATGCCGATCCCAGCGATCATCTCACCTCCATAGTTGTAAGAACAAAATCAGCCCCCGCGTTCGGGGGCTGATTCGAGAGCTTATTATCTTTTTCTCCGTATCTGACGTCGTTCCACGGGGATCGGTGCTAATGAGAGCTCGAATGAACCTCCGAACATTCGGGTAATGAGATCCGTCAATTCCTTAAAGAAATTATTCATTCGATACATATTTATTGCGTTCATCCTAGCTTCATTGGCAGGAAATGTCAATCCACAGCTTATTCGTCCATTCCGTGCTGCTGGGCGCGGGCGATGTCCTTCTTTTTAAGCGCCTCTCGCTTATCATATTTCTTTTTTCCCTTGGCGATGCCCACCAGTAATTTTACCAAACCGCCTTTTGCATACAATTTTAGAGGAATTAACGTAAGGCCACGCTCCTTTGATAGTCCGATCAGCGCATCAATTTCTTTTTTGTTTAACAGGAGTAAATGCGATGCTGTAGGGTCATATTCTTTGGGAAGATTAGCTTGTTGGTAGGGGGACACGGTGGCGCCCACCAGCATCGGTTTTCCATTGATAATTTTTACGTATGATCCCCGAAGTGAAACTTTGCCGGTTTTTATGGATTTTACTTCGTAGCCTTTAAGCAAGAGACCCGCTTCAAGGGTCTCAAGAATTTCGTAATCAAACGTGGCGCGTGGGTTGGTGGCAAAGTCGGGCATACTATGCAGATGAGGTTGGTTTACGCTCTTCAAGCTTGATGCTCAAATTTTCTTCCTTATCTTTTCGGATTACTGAAAGTTGAACATCGTCACCGACACTGAAAGACTGCAGAACATCAGAGAGATCGGCATCACCGGTGAGTTCTTTTCCGTTTATGGCGATGATGATGTCGTTTTCTTTCAGTCCGGCTTTGTCAGCGGGAGAGTCTTTTACCACAGCGACTGAATCCGGCAAGTGATCTCGCATGACCAATGCGCCGTGATCGCTGGAAAGGTCATACTTCTGCTGAATCTCCTTGGTAAGCATCGTATACATCAGGCCGATGTACGGTTTAATGATACGCCCATGCTTGAGAATATCCTGTAAATCAGTTTTTGCCAGATTAATGGGAATAGAGAACCCAATATTTTGAGCTCCAAAGATTACTGCGGTATTAATAGCAATTGCTTCACCGTCCAGATTCAGGAGGGGTCCTCCCGAGTTGCCTTGGTTGATTGCAACATCAGTCTGTATAACACCGCGGAGATTTTCCATGTGGCCGCCGTTGCCAAGAGCTGCAGAGATACTCCTCGCCAGTCCCGAAACGATTCCCTTTGAAACACTGTTTGAAAACATACCCAACGCATTGCCAATCGCAAGAACCGTTTGCCCTAATTCTATTTTGGTGGAATCGCCCAGCGGAAGCGGTACCAGTTTTTTTGCGTCTATCTTCAAGATTGCGATGTCGTTGAGCGGATCACGCGATAATACATGGCCCGGATATTCTTTATGATCCTGTGTAATGACAGTGTATTCAGCATCTTCTTCAAATACGACATGCTTGTTGGTGAGGATTAATCCGCTCTCGTGCACGACGAACCCCGACCCGCCCCCAACTTTTACTTTTTCTCGTGCACCATCCTCAACATTGTCAAACATGAATGGATTGAAGAATGAACTGGGACTCATACTCTTCATCTTAGGCATGTACTTTGATATAACAATGCTAACAACAGACGGGCTTACCCGTTTTACGGTATCTACAATCGGCTTGTCATAGTCATGGCTTGAGGAAGAAGAATACAACATACTATAAGTATGAGGCTCACTGAAGATTTTTTCAACAGAAACGCAGTAACCGTTGCCCGGGAGCTCCTGGGGAAATATCTTGTGCGAAAAATCGCTGATAAGATTCTTTCGGCAAAAATTACCGAGGTCGAGGCGTATAAGGGGACGGAGGACCTGGCATGTCACGCGTCGAAAGGTTTGACCCCCAGGACCCGCGTCCTTTTCGGTCCTCCCGGGCGAACATATGTCTATCTCGTCTACGGTATGTACCATTGCTTGAATTTTGTTGCGGAAAAAGATGGATATCCTGCGGGAGTGCTCATTCGCGCCGTTGACATTCCCGGAGGTAGCGGTCCGGGGAGACTCTGCCGGTTGTTGGATGTTGCGGGCGAACATAATGATCTTCCTGTCGATAACAACTTTATTTGGGTAGAGGACCGGGGTGGTTTGGTACGCTCATCGCAAGTTACGACAACCAAGCGAATTGGTGTTGAATATGCGGGCGTATGGGCAGACAAACCTTGGCGATTTGTGCTATCCCGTTAGAAAACGCCCATGCGGAGCGAATGCTTCAGTCGCCGCAGGGCGACTTTTTTCTGACGGGATGCTACACTTTTACCAATGATTCTGAGCTGGCTTCGTCAAAAGTTTCAGACTGATTATCCTGACACGCAGAGTGATATCTCGATTCCTCCTGACCCAAAGTTGGGTGATTATTCATCTAATATTGCTTTTATTCAGGCAAAAAAGGAAATGAAAAGCCCCATGGAGGTGGGACGGTACATCGTCGCCCGCTTGCAAGCAAGCCAAGAGGCACAATCCATGTTTGAGCGGATTGAGATTGTTCCGCCGGGATTTATCAATTTGTACATCAAGCCGGCATACCTGCGCCGGCAGCTTGCGAACATACACGCTCAGGGTGCACGCTATGGACGGGGAACGGTGGGGAATGGTCAGACGGTCATCCTGGAATACTCCTCGCCGAATATCGCAAAACCAATGCATGTGGGGCACCTTCGCAACACAATGATTGGGGATGCGTTGGCCCGCATCCACGAAGCACTTGGGTATACGGTGCTGCGCTGGAACTATCTGGGAGACTGGGGAACACAGTTTGGGAAACTCATCGTTGCATACAAGCGCTGGGGGAAGCGCGATGTAATAACGGCGGCTCCCATCGCAACGCTCTTGGAGCTCTACGTTAAATTTCATGAGGAATTAAAAATAAACCCCGAACTTGAAGAAGCCGCGCAGCGGGAGTTTAAAAAACTTGAGGATGGAGACGTTGAGAATAAGGAACTGTGGGAGTGGTTTCGAAAAGTTTCGCTGGATGAATTCAACCGCCTGTATGCACGGCTCGGCGTTCGTTTTGACGTTGTAGACGGTGAGAGCAATTACGAAAAAGATTTACAGCCGCTCATACAATCCCTGAAGAAACGCGGATTAATACAGGAAAGCAACGGAGCGTTCATTTTCGACCTTGCCTCCTATAATTTGCCACCCGCATTGGTGCAAAAAACTGATGGTGCAAGTCTCTACTTCACGCGCGAGATCGTCACATTACAAAAAAGATTAGAGCGGTATCATCCAGCCAAGATTTTGTACGTTGTGGGAAATGAGCAGTCTCTGCACTTTCAACAGCTGTTTGCTGTGGCCCAATTGCTTAACCTTACATCTGCAGAAGTAACGCATGTGAAGTACGGCCTCGTCCTTGGGTCAGCCGGCCAGAAAATGGCGACGCGAGAAGGCCGGATTATTCCGGCGGAAGAAGTAATTAATAAGGCAGTGCACCTTGCAAAGAAACTTGTTCAGGAAAAAAATCCGGCGTTGAGCAGCGAGGAGAAGGACAGCGTAGCTGAAAGCGTCGGCATTGGCGCATTAAAATACAATGATCTCATGGAACACCGTAATTCTGATATTGTATTTGACTGGGACCGGATGCTGGATTTTTCGGGCAACTCCGGACCATATCTGCAATACACGTACGCACGGCTTGCGAGCATCCGTCGAAAAGCAGGCGGATCATTGTTGCGCCGATTCTTTTCTCCCGACCTGAGTGTCCTGAGTCACGATGTTGAGGTGCGTATCATGCGAAAGCTCCTTGATTTTCCCGAAATGGTCCGTCGGAGTGCCGAACTCTACGTCACCAACAATCTGGCCCTCTATATATATGAGTTAGCAAACGAGGTAAATCGATACTACGAATCGGTCCGGATTTTGGACGACTCAGAGAAGCCGTATCGGGATGCGAGGGTGTTTCTTCTTGAATCAACGATGACGGTTCTCAAAAATGGATTAGAACTCCTTGGAATTAAGACGCTCGAGCGAATTTGATCTTCGGTAGAAAGCATAAAAAAGAGCAGCCCCGGCGATATCCAACAGCACATCAACCACGGTATCCAGCGGACCTCCGCCGCTGAAGTATTTGTATACGACAGAACCCGGTGCAAATGCGACACCGGAAAACCATTCGGCGATTTCCCACAGAATTCCTACGGCGACTGTGATACAAAGGGTCTTTTGAAATGAAACCCACTGTCCTCGGTGGCTTGCCCGTCCGACGACGAACCACGCGATGGTTGCACCACCGAGAAAGTGCATGACACTGTCGAAATGGGGGAAATCCTCGTAGATTGCCAAACGGCCGGATACGTAGATACCAAAGAAGAGAATAATGATTCCGGTAAAAAGCGGAAGAATGATTTTCATCCCGTATAAAATCTGAACAACCAAGAGCTATCAGATACACTGACAACCTGGTAGGACAGAGCATGGGTTATTGATAGTATGTGCATAGTGTGATTTCGTACGGGATTCATGAGCCTCCTTATTAAAGAGAAATTTTTATATTTTGGCAACGAGCCCTGATGATTAGAAGGATTGAAAAAAGGTCAGTTTTATTGCATAGTGATGATTACGAGTAATCATCTATGAGCGTTTTTGAATTCAAAAAAACCGAGGAACGGATACGGGAATACTGGAAATCGCAGCGAATTTTTGAAAAAAGCCTCGAACTGCGAAAAGACAACAAGCGTTTTGTCTTTTTTGAAGGCCCGCCGACGGCCAATGGTATGCCGGGTGTTCATCATATGCTGGTGCGCGCGTTCAAGGATCTCTACGGACGATACAAGACCATGCGGGGATATTTTGTGCTTCGAAAGGCGGGGTGGGATACCCATGGTCTTCCCGTAGAACTTGAAGTAGAAAAAGAGCTTGGATTTAAAAACAAAAAAGATATCGAGGCGTACGGCATTGCTGCATTCAACAAAAAAGCTAGAGAGAGCGTGTGGAAATATAAAAAGGAGTGGGAGGAGATGACAGAGCGGATGGCGTATTGGTTGGATTTACAGCATCCCTATGCTACCTATGAAACTCCGTACATAGAATCGCTCTGGCACATCATTAAGAAAATTGCTGATCGTGACTTGCTCTACCAAGCACACCGGGTAGTGCCCTTCTGTACGCGTTGTGGAACCGCGCTTTCCTCACATGAGGTTGCGCAGGGATATAAGGTGGTGAAAGAGAATTCAGTCTACCTGAAATTCAAACTCAAAGATGAGAAATATCCCAATACGTCAATTCTCGCATGGACGACAACTCCATGGACACTCCCAGGAAACCTTGCGCTGGCAGTCGGTAAGGATATTACGTACGTCCTAGCATCAACGGGAAGCGATAAAATTATTCTTGCAAAAGATCTTCTTGAAAAAGTAGCGGAAGGGTACAGCATCGAAAAAGAAATCTCTGGATCAGATCTTGTCGGTCTTGAATATGAGCCGCTATTCGATATTCCACAGCTGCGATCAGAAAAGTCATATCACGTGTACGCAGCGGATTTTGTTTCAACGCAAGACGGAACCGGCGTTGTGCATACCGCCGTGATGTATGGGGAAGACGATTATAAGCTAGGAACCGATTTGGGATTGCCCAAAGTGCACACCGTTGATGAGCAGGGGAAGTTTATGGGAGTCAGCCCTGATTTGGATGGAAAATACGTCAAAGCAAAGGCGACCGAAGAAATAATTCTCGAACACTTGCGCACAACCGGCGTTCTTTTTAAGGAAATGGAGTACGAACATGATTATCCGTTTTGCTGGCGCTGCGATACACCGCTGCTCTATTACGCAAAAACATCGTGGTTCATAAAAATGTCAGCCGTGAACGCTGATATGCTGGAAAATAATCAAGATATCAATTGGGTTCCCGCGCACTTGAAAGAAGGCCGTTTTGGTCAGTGGCTCAAGGAAGGAAAAGACTGGGCATTTTCACGAGAACGATACTGGGGAACTCCATTGCCGGTGTGGCAATGTACCAATGCCGACTGTAAAAAGCACTTCGTTGCGGGCAGTCTCAAGGATCTTCAGGATCACCGCTATAAAAAAGGAAACAGATTTTTTCTGCTCCGGCATGGGTTTACGAACCGTGGGGACGGGAAAGAAGGACTCACCGTGAGTTCGCGATTGGAAAATGATACGTATGAACTTACGCAGGAAGGACGGGAACAAATCAAAACCGTCGCAGCGGGTCTCAAAGGAGAAGACATCTCCATGATTGTTGCGTCGCCGTTTAAGAGAACACAGCAGAGTGCATACCTTGTAGGTGATGCGCTGGGCGTATCCGTTATCACCGAGCCCGGACTAGGAGAGTTAAACCATGGATTGGCCTGCGAAGGGCAATCTCATCTTACGTGCGCAATCGGAGACGGTTTTGATGAACGCGCTCAGGATGGTGAATCAAGGCGCCAAGCACAAGGCAGGATGGTAAACGTTCTGAAAGAATTGGATCGGGCACATGAAGGGAAAAATATTCTCATTGTTAGCCATGGCGACCCGCTGTGGCTCCTTCAAAGCGCCCTTTTGAATTACGCCGAAGAGGAAACATTTTCAAAACGCAATGAACTGTTTTTGTCACAGGGCGAATTTCACGTTGTAGAATTTCCGAATTATCCGTTTAATGACCAAGGACAGGTTGATCTTCATCGGCCATATGTAGATGACATCATTTTAAAATGTGAGGACTGTGACAGCCACATGAAAAAAGTTCCTGACCTCATTGATGGCTGGTTTGATTCAGGAAGTATGCCATATGCGCAGTGGCACTACCCGTTTGAAAGTAAGGACATGCTCAAGCAGCAGTTTCCGGCAGACTTTATTGTGGAAGGAGTAGATCAAACACGTGGGTGGTTCTACACTTTGCTGGCGGTATCAACGCTCCTTGGCAGGGGAGCTCCCTATAAGACGGTTATGTCCTTGGGACACGTCCTTGATGCGCAAGGCAAAAAGATGTCCAAATCGAAAGGAAATATTGTGCGCCCCAACGATCTCATGGATACCGTTGGCGTAGATGCCGGACGTTGGTATTTCTACACCATCAACTCGCCGGGAGACCCAACGCTTTTTGAAATGAAAGATGTGCAAGGGCGTTTGAAAGGATTTCTGACTACGTTAGAAAATTGTGTGCGTTTCTATGAGCTCTATGAATCCTCGGCACCACGCGGTGACATGGAGTTAACAAAACTTGATCACTGGCTTCTCTCCAAACTCAATAGAACGATTCTGGATGCCACAGAACGACTCGACGAATATGATCCAACCACCGCAGCGAGACTAATTGAAAAATTTATCGTTGAAGATATTTCAAAATGGTGGCTGCGACGATCCCGCAATCGTCCTGAAGCGATCGGAATGCTTCGGTACATTCTCTTTGTCATCTCAAAATTAACCGCACCGTTTATCCCATATACGGCAGAAGACATCTATACCCGCGTGGGAGGGCGAGAGTTGGGAGCTGTGAGTGTCCATTTGCAGGATTGGCCAAAAGGAGACAAAGGAATGATTGATGAGGATCTCGAAAAAACCATGGAGCAAGTCCAGTCATACATAACCACCGGTTTGGGTATCCGAAAAGAAAAACAAATCAAAGTTCGCCAGCCGTTGCAAGCCGTTACGCTTCCCGGGGAGCCATTGCATGCTGATTTAGAAATGCTCGTGAAAGATGAGTTAAATGTAAAGGAAGTACGGTATCAATCGTCTGGGGAAATACAGCTTGATTTGGTCGTTTCGCCTGAACTTCAGGCTGAAGGCTACGCCCGGGAAATGATCCGGCAGATTCAGGATATGCGCAAGGAAGCAAAATATGCATTCGACGATCGTGTATTGGCACGTTGGCATACTGAGGAAGGCGATCTTGCTGAAGCAATTAAACATTGGGAAGATATGATCGAAAAAGAAACGGTGTTGGCAGATCTGATTCAAGGAAAAGACAATAAGGACTATGACATCGAAAAAGAAGTCGAGCTTGTTCCCGGGAAGCGAGTATGGATTGGTGTGAAAAAATGACGCTCATACGTTTGTATTTTTAACACCGCCATATTGATTTGTTCATTAATGATCCCACCGCCTACCCGAGTGTTAAAAACGCAAACGTATTCACTATGACTGTTCAGAAAGATATTAATAATCTAATTAAGGAGGTACTAGAGAAAGGTTATCTTTTAAGCTTAGCCACTCAGGATGATGGAGGTATTTGGATGTGCGATGTTATTTATGTACATGATGAGAACCTGAATATTTACTGGATGTCTGATCCAGATGTGAGACATTCAAAAGCAATTTTAGAGAATCCAATTGTTGCGGGAACAATTACGGTCAGCGGTCCCGGTCAAGATAATCTTGGAATACAATTTTCAGGCGTAGCCGAAAAAATTGAAGGTCCAAGACATGATCTCGCACAAAAACATTTTTCAAAACGAAATAAACCAGAGCCTCAAAAATCTGATGATGTGCTTCAGGGTGACTCATGGTATATTTTGAAACCGACAATGATAGACCTGACGTATGAAAAAATGTTTGGTTTTGAAAAACAGAAACTCGAACTTTAATGCAAACAAAAGCTATTATTCTCAAAAAGCAGCCGACCAAGGAATATGACCAACTCGTCACCTGCTACAGTCAGGAACTGGGCAAGTGTACGGCGGTTGCGAAAAGTTCCCTGAAACCAACTTCAATTCAGGGAATGCATTTAGATACGCTTAATTTGGTAGAGTTTGACCTCATCAACGGCCGGACGATCCCGATTATTACTGGGGCGCACAGTATTGAAACATTTCAACGCATCAAATCGTCGCTGCCGCACACCGCAGTGGCTTCTTTTTTTCTGGAAGTAATTGACCGTATTGCGTATGATCATCAGAAGGATGAATACCTGTGGGATTTTCTTCTTTCTACGGTGCGCGAACTGGAAGGAGCTGAGCCTGCAACGGTGCTGCAATTTCTTAGGGAAAAGCAGTTGGTTTTTTTAAATGTGCTGGGGTATGCTCCAACGCTTCCGTGGGCCGCATCAGCCACTTCAGTGCAGCTGAATGAGGTATTTGAGTATACATTTGGAACCACGTTTCACTCACTGCAATTCCTGAATCAGGTGGTATAATGGAATAGTTTAATTATGGCATTTCTTGATACAATCAACTCTCCGCAATCCAATCGTGTTCTGAAAATTCTGATTCTTGTTGCTATTTTGCTGTTCATCGCAGCAATTTTGATTTTTTGGTTCGGGGGCTCGTCATTTAGCGAGCGAAGCGTGACGCTCCAGCTGGAAGGTCCTGAGCGCGCATTCTCCGGTGATGAAGTCACGTATACGGTGACATACTCAAATAACACGCGTACTGACCTGCAGGATTTAAAATTCAGGTTTGTTTATCCCGAAAATTCAATTGTCATTGATGCAGAAGGAAATTTCTCTGAAAATACCACCGTAACATTTGAAATCGAAAAGCTTGATGCGGGAAAGTCTGAGACAAAAGAATTCAAAGCATTCCTGGTAGGAGATAAGGGGAGTGTTTTGTATGGGAAAGTTGATATGACGTACCGAGCCGGCGGTATCAATTCAAGCTTTGAGAAAAAGCCGATAACGGTGGCGACCACCATCATTGGTATGCCCGTACCCCTCACCCTGAGTGCTCCACCGACCGCAGTAGCAGGCCAGGAGATTACGTACACACTCGATTATCGCAATGAAACTGAGAATGATATTTCTGACCTCCGGTTTCGTTTTGCCTACCCGGAAGGATTTACGCCAAAACGATTTACTCCGCAGCCATCTGAAGGGAATACGACCTGGAATGTGGCGACACTCAGAAAAGGTTCTGGCGCCCGCATCTCAATCACCGGTACCATTACCGGTAACGAGCGGGATAACCGGACCGTCGTCATGACGCTGCAGCGCAAAGTAAATAACACGTATATCAATTACGAAAAAGCTGAGGCAGCCACGCTCATTTCAAGTCCCTTGCTTAATGTGCGGACCGTGGTAAACGGTTCACGGGATTTCACGGCAAGCCCGGGAGAATTTCTTACATATACCATTACCTACCGAAATAATTCCACCTACACATTTTCGGGACTGAATCTTCTTGCCGCTCTTGAGGGTGAAATGTACGATCTCACTACGCTGGATCCCGCGGGAGGATTCTTTGATGATTCGCGCAAAACAATTATCTGGAATTCAGGGAGCGTGCCGAAGTTTAGCTCGCTGGGCCCCCAGCAGGGAGGAAATATTGAGTTTCGTGTCAGATTAAAGTCGGGATTCAGCGGGACGCTGGGTTCAAAAAACTTCTTTGTAAAAACCACAGCAACACTGATAACGCAGGATATCCCCACCGGCCTTGATGCTGATGAGGTATCAACGCAGGACTCGCTCATTACGAAAATCAGCACCGAGCCGACCATCAGTCAGCGGATGTACTATCAGCATGTTTCTTTTGGCTCTTCAGGACCCATGCCCCCGGTAGTGGGACAGAAAACAAAATTTACTGTTACGTGGCAGATTACCAACCCCGGAAATACCGTAAACAACGCAGTGGTGAAGGCGACACTTCCATCGGGAATTTCGTGGGAGAATGTCACCACGACACTTTCAAATCTTCCGCTGCCGACATTTGACCAGAATAAATCACAGGTCATTTGGAATCTGGGGAATATCCCGTACGGTACCGGTGTCACGGGTGAAAAGTATGAGGCAAGCTTCCAAATCAGTATCACGCCTTCGGCAACCCAGCGGGGTCAGAGTCCCACATTGATGCGCTTGGGAACATTCTCGGGCACGGATAGCTTTACGCAGCAGAACATCGTCATAAATCTCGATGATTTAACCACCGGTGATACCGTGGACCGTTCAGGCGAGGGGACAGTACAGTAACAAATAAAAAGTTAGAAGGATACATGGCTGATCAAAATCTACTGGAAAAAGTAGTTTCACTCTGCAAACGCCGGGGTTTTGTTTTTCCGGGCTCTGAAATTTATGGTGGACTGGCAAACTCGTGGGACTACGGTCCGCTTGGCGTTGAGCTCAAGAACAACATTAAACAGCTGTGGTGGAAGAAATTCGTGCATCAGAGAGATGATATGGTGGGCATTGATGCTGCGCTCATTATGAATCCCAAAGTCTGGGAAGCAAGTGGCCATGTCGCAGGGTTTACTGATCCACTTGTCGAATGTAAAAAATGTCATCAGCGGTTCCGTGAAGACCAAATTGGCGGGATCTGTCCAAGCTGTGGCAATAAAGAATTTAGTGAACCCAAACAGTTTAATCTTCTATTCCCAGTCCGGTTAGGGGCAACTGAGGATTCTTCAGCAGTCGCATATTTGCGTGGGGAAATTGCCCAAGCAATGTTTGTCGATTTTAAAAATGTACTTGATTCATCACGCGTGAAAGTTCCATTTGGCATTGCCTCTCAAGGGAAGGCTTTTCGAAATGAAATTACACCCGGTAACTTTATATTCAGAACGCGGGAGTTTGACCTTATGGAGTTTGAATATTTTATTAAGCCGGAAGAATGGGAGAAGTGGTTTGAGTACTGGCGTCAACAGATGCTTCAGTGGCTTGAGGAAATTGGAACGGATATGTCAAAAGTGCACGAGCATGATATTCCTGATGGTGAACGAGCTCACTATTCAAAACGAACAATCGACTTTGAATTCGATTATCCATTTGGACAGAAAGAGCTCTATGGTTTGGCATATCGCACTGATTTTGATTTGAAAAATCATTTTAAAGAACCACCATACAAGGATCCTGAAACTGGAGATGCATATTGGCCTCATGTGGTTGAGCCGTCATTTGGACTTGATCGTTCTCTTTTGGTGGTATTGTTGAGCGCGTATAAGGAAGAGGGTGAGAGAATAGTGCTGAAGCTTCCGTTCAAACTTGCACCGTTCAAGGCGGCAGTCTTTCCGTTATTGAAAAACAAGCCCGAACTCGTAGCGAAAGCGAAAGAGATCTACGATTCTCTTCGAAAAGATTTCACGATCGCGTGGGATGACCGGGGAAATATCGGCAAGCGCTACTACGCCCAGGATGAAATCGGTACGCCATACTGCATCACCGTTGATTTTCAGACACTGGAAGATAACACCGTTACGATTCGTGACCGAGACTCTATGGAACAAAAAAGAGTAGCCATCGCTTCATTGACATCTCATTTAAAAACTGTATAGTTTCTGTAGAACCATACTGCTTTCGTTGTGACGGGAAAATAAGGAGGACGTAATGAGGAATCTCGTGCTGGGAATCACACTCGTGCTGGCCTTTGCTCTCCCTGGCATGGCAGCCGAGCTTGCAGTCGTGGAGCCGGGATCCATCCTGGTGAGTATCGACAAGAT
>Ga0210377_10001301_pt1 | contig 22793 bp, 31 predicted proteins | sample PLM4_65_b1redo_FD_155480 | JGI IMG/M metagenome (GOLD analysis project Ga0210377, IMG submission 155480) | Groundwater sediment microbial communities from an aquifer in East River, Colorado, USA - PLM4_65_b1 redo | ecosystem: Environmental > Terrestrial > Soil > Riparian zone | place: USA: East...
CTGTTATTTTTAAGGGGATCCCTTAAGCTCGGCATTATTGGCTTTCCAGCCATAGCTCTTGTCAGGATCGTCCCAAATCGCAGCATCACCAGGGAAAATACTTTCTGCTTTTTGGATTTCTTCTTTTATTTTTTTGCAGAACTTTAGAACTTCAGCATCCTTTTTACCCAAGATCGGAATAACTACAGCTTTAATTGGAGCCAGTCTTGGAGGGATAACAAGGCCACTGTCGTCGCCGTGTGCAAGAATAAGCCCTCCAATCGAGCGGGTTGAAAGCCCCCAGGAAGTTTGATAAACAAACTCCGATTTCCCTTCTTTATCCTGAAAAGAAATATCGAACGCTTTCGAAAAATTCTGTCCCAAATGATGAGACGTACAGCCCTGAAGTGCTTTTCCATCAGGCATTAAAAACTCGATAGTATAAGTATGGTCGGCACCTGCAAATTTTTCTGCTTCGCTTTTTCTGCCAACTACTCCCGCCATTGCATAGACATCTTTATAGATTTTTTCATACTCTGAAAGTGCCGAGAGAGTCATTTCTTCAGCTTCGTCACTTGTTGCATGAGCGGTATGGCCTTCTTGCCAAAGAAACTCTAAGGTTCTTAAAAAGAAATAGGTTCTTTTTTCCCACCTGACTACGTTGTTCCACTGATTAATTTTTAAAGGTAGGTCACGCCAGCTTGAAATCCACTTCGAATACATCTCATACATTATCGTTTCAGATGTAGGCCTTACTGCTAGCGGCTCTGCAAGCTTTTCTCCCCCTCCATGAGTTACAACTGCAAGCTCAGGAGCAAAGCCTTTGACGTGAGTTTCTTCTTTTTGCAAAAGCTTCATTGGGATAAACAATGGGAAATATGCATTTTGTACACCCATTCTTTTGATGGCTTTATTAAAGTCTGCCTGGATATATTCCCAAATGGCATAACCATAAGGCATAATTACCACGGTTCCCCTGACTGGGCCATAATCAGCCATTCCTGATGCTAAAATTACATCCGTATACCAATCAGAAATATTTTCACTTTTTTTAGTGAGCGATTTCTTATCCATCTCAGGGCTATTTTACTATACTTTCTACAAAGTTATTAATACTTCCCGCTTTGAAGGCTTTTGGGATTTCCCTTGCAGTTATTAAAAGAATTAGAATCATTAAAAGTATCATCCCTGCCATATAGATAATGCTTTCTGCTTTTGGCAAAATCTTTTTTCCAAATAAGGTCTCTATTCCAATAAATAAGACTCTCGATCCATCAAGTGGAGGGAATGGCACAAGATTAATAATTGCAAGGTTAATTGAAACGACTCCAAGGAAATTAAGAAGTGGAATAGGTCCCAAACGCCAAACATATTCAATTAAAATTGCAATTCCAAATGGGCCGACAGTTCCAGACGGCATTTGGCCTTTCGAAACTTGACCAGCAATTCCAAAAAGCCCGAGGACCACGGCCTTACTGGTCTTAACTGCCTCCCCCGCCCCATACCAAGCCCCAACAAACGGTCTCTGCCAAATTGGCGCAAAGTAAGTCTCGGTTGAGTTTATGGCAACACCTAAGGGCCCCTCACCTTCGGGTGGCGCCTCTCTGGGAGTCAGAGTTACTTTCAAAGTTTCGACGAAATCTTTAGAAGTTCTTTCTACTTCAATTATTGTTCTTTTGCCTTTTTTGGATTCAATGAGCGAAATAAATGATTTTGTAGAATCAACCTTTTGACCATCGACAGTTTTTACAACGTCTCCAACCAATAGACCAGCCATTTGTGCTGGGGTACTTGTCGTTACATCAACAATTCTCACGTTTCCAGTTTCCCTGGGTACTCCAATAAACGAATAAACTATGGCAAAAGCGATAAGAGCCAAAATAAAATTTGCAACAACTCCAGCTAGGGATACTAATATCCTAGGAATTTTTCCTTTATTTACAAATGCCCGATCTGGATATCTAATCTCTTCGCCACCGGTCTCACCATGAAGCTTGACGAAACCACCAACTGGTAAAAAATTAAGTGAAAAAAGAGTCTCTCCAAATTTTTTCCCGAGTGCCCTGGGTGGGAGCCCAAGACCAAACTCTTCAACCCAGACGCCAAAAAGACGGGCAACAAGAAAATGTCCAAACTCATGCCCGACAATAAGAACCGATAAGAATACTATCGTCTTAAGAGCAATGGTTATAATTTTTAATACAATGTCTACCACTTCCACCCGTCCATTGTACCAGAAGAATTAAAGATGAAGTAGTTCCTGTTTTTTAGTCTCACCAACACTATCAATTTTACCAACAAATTCGTCAGTTATTTGCTGAATCTTTTTTTCTTTAGCAAAATGCTCGTCTTCTGTAATTACTTTTTTCTCAAAAGCTTGCTTAACCTCATGCATTGCTTCTCCTCTAATTTGTCTTATAAGTACTTTTCCGCCTTCAAGCTTAGTACTTAATAGTTTTGTGTATTTCTCACGATCCTCAGTAGTAAGCGGAGGAAGTGAAATTCTAAGTTTGGTCTCGTCAACTCCAGGATTAAGTCCAACATTTGCCTCGAGAATTCCCTTTCTAATATCTCCTATAATTGACTTGTCCCAGGGCTCAATAATAAGTGTCTGAGAGTCTGATACAGAAATGGTTGCCAATTCCAGAACTCTAAGTCTTTGAGTACCGCCATATGCTGGAACGACAATGTTTTCAACCAAAGCCGGTGAGACTCTTCCCGTTCTTATTGAGGCTATATCGGATCTTAAGAGGTCCAAGACCTGAGTCATCTTGGCACGTAGCGAGGATTCGTCCATTACTTACCTAATTCTACCCTAACAATCTTTCCAATGCGAATATTTTCCCCAGTCTTTGCAATAACCGCTTTAATAAGGTCATTTATTTTTTGACTTGGATCCTTAATAAAATCCATGCCTTCCAATTCCTTAGCATCTTTGGGATCCATTGAAGCTACCTGCATTGCCAGGTTTTTTCCAAGCTCCTCAAAAAGCTCGTTCCTGGCCACGAAATCAGTTTCGCAAAGTAGCTCAACGACACTTGTAATCTTACCCGAGTGGTGGGCATATGAGAAAACTTTTCCCTGGCTAGTCACACGCTCACCTTTGGTCTCAGCCTTTTCAAAGCCTTCCTTTTGCAGAATTGCAAAAGCGGCCTTGTAGTCTCCTTTTACTTCTTTGAGAACTTTTTGAACTCGAATAATTGGAGCACCAGTTTCTTCTCTTAACTTTTTTATTAGGTCCATTGAGATTTTCATTTTAGGGCTTCTTCAACTAATTCTAGTACATACTCAACAGAACTTGAAGCATCGTCATTCATGGGGATAATGTAGTCAACTAAATCAGGGTCACCGTTCGAATCAACTACTCCAACAACTGGAATATTTAGCTTTTGGGCTTCTTTAACGGCTCCAATTTCTCTATGGGTATCAACAATAAAAAGCATATCAGGAAGTTTTGTAAGGCTTAGAATTCCACCATAGATACTTTCCGATTTTATGATTTTGCGCTCTATAAGAAGTCTTTCCTTTTTGGTATATGTTCCAAACTCTCCGTTTTCAAAATCTTTTTTAAGTCCCAAAATGTGCTTGATTGATCGTAGTATCTGATCAAAGTTTGTAAGTGATCCTCCTAGGTAGCGCTCAGCAATATATGGCATGCCGGCTTTCTTGGCAACCTCTGTAAGTTTTTCTTTTGCCTGCTTTTTAGTTCCGATAAGTAAAATTACTTTACCTTCCTTTTTAGCTTTTTTAAGTGCAGCCAGAGACTCTTCTAATGCTTCTTTTGTTTTTGCCAAATCAAATACATGCACTCCGTCTTTGACGGTATACAAATATTTATCCATCTTTGGGTTCCAGCGTTTTGCCTGGTGTCCCAAATGGGCCCCAACTTCTAAAAGTTTTTCGAGTGTTACAGTTTTCATTTGATTTCCGTGTCTCCCTTAAGCCGCCATTTGTCAGAAGTTATCAGGGAGAGCCTGACAAATGTGTGTATTAAATATGTATTATAGCCTTCTTAACCCTATCTGTAAAGCGTTTATCCTTTATCATCACCAAGTTTATTTTTACATTCTCCAGGGCCGATGCCTTTGCAGCTTTACTTAAGTGAATTGCAGTTTTTGTGTCAGAATATGCATTTTTATTTCCAAATTTAATTAACTGCTTTGCTAACTTCTCAACCTCAACTGAAAGAAGTGCAACTTTTAGTGGAACGTCAGCTGCTTTTTTTAAAGATGATTTTCTTTTATTTGTTTTCCAATTTTTCATAACAAGGTTAAAGGCATCTACGTCATCATCGGCAAGTTTTTGAAATTCTTTTTTGTATTTAAGTGCTTTGGTTTTTAAAGTATTAGCTCTTTTGTCTTTAGTTAAGTTACAAACCATTTCAACTAAGGATGCTGCCATAGCCCCAGACATTGCAGCAACTGCTCCTCCGCCAGGAGTTGGATTTTTGCTTCCAAGCTCCTCTAAAAACCTCTTAAATGTTTTGTTTGAAATTTTACCGGCACTGCCGGCCAAGCTATACTTACTCATATAATCTTTTTTCTAAAACTTGATTGGATTTAAAATCTTTTGCTTTAAGCATATTTTTAACGGCAAGGACTAGGGCGTCCATTGGAATCATTCCATAAATCTCAGAGTCACGAATTCCAACTTTATACTTTTTAGAAAGTTTTTCAATTTCAGAATATGCTTTTTCAATATTTGTTTTTTCAAAGTCCACAAGATTCATTGAAACTTGTCCATAGCCATTAACATCAAACCCCAAGGCTTTAACTCCAGGAAGTCCTCCATCTTTTTCGCGTATTCTGCTCGCAATCTTTTTGGCAATATCTATATTTTTAGTATCAAGGTTTACATTGTATGCAACCAGGTATTTTCTTGCACCAATTACAACTGCACCTGCAGTTTTATGCATTTTACTTGGACCATAGTCAGGTTTTCTATCTTTATTTGTTTCAATTTCAACCTTTAATCCCTCGTATTCACCCTTTCTTACATCTGCAAGATTAATCCTATCTTTTCTTTTGGCTGAAGCTTCATACATATAAACAGGAATTTTAAGCTTAGTTGAAACCATTTTTGCTAGTTTATTTGACAACTCTATACACTCTTTAGTTGTAATCCCACTAACAGGAATAAAAGGTACAACATCAGTTGCACCAATTCTTGGATGCTCACCTTTGTGAGATCTCATATCAATAAGCTTTGTAGCTGTCTTAATCATTTCGAATGAGGCTTTAAGTACTGAAGCCGGATCACCGACAATAGTTACAAGTGAGCGGTTGTGAGACTTATCCCACTCGGTATCCAATACCTTAACTCCTTTAATTTTTTTCGCAGAATCAGCAATTTTTTTAATTTTTGCTAAATTCCTACCTTCAGAAAAATTAGGCACACACTCGACAATCTTTTGCATATTATGGGTATTATACTTGAGTTTCGTTTCGAATTCTATCTATAAGCGGATCTAAAACATCTCTTCCAGTAGCCATAGCTGTCTTGACCAACAATTTAAATCTATTTCGCTCTTCGTCATTTTTGAATCTTTTCCCAAGAACTGCCATACCAAGAACAGCGGCTGTTTCCATACCTTTTAAGCTAAAGTGTCCCGCAGTTCTAATCATTAAATCTATTTCAGCACTCATCAAACTCACCTCCTTTATTTATCATAGTTAGTTGCACCAGGTAGTCTATCTACGTTGTGTCCTTTTGGACCTCCATGGTCTTTTTCAGGGCACACAAAAACATTCATCCCAGGCACTCGAACGAATTTCCTAATAAGTGGGTGGTATGGGCAGTTTCCAGGACGTGTGATTGGGAGATTATCAAAAGAATTAACTTCCCCTTCTCTTTCTTTGTCTATACTCATTCAGAGAGATTATTTATCTTTTTACAAAACTAGTCAAGAACAACTTGTTGACTTGAATAAACTGTAAGTATAATATCTCCTCATTATGAGCTTCTCAATAATAGCTGCTATTGGAAAGAATAGAGAAATTGGAATAGAAGGCCAGCTCCCCTGGATGAATATTCCAGAAGATTTGAAGCATTTTAGAGATACTACATCAAGGCACACAGTGATAATGGGTAGAAAAACTTTTGAATCTGTCATTGGAAAGCTAGGTAAACCTTTGCCAAATAGAAATAATATTGTCGTTACCAGAGATAAAAATTATATAGTACCGTCTGGTTGTACTGTTGTTCACTCACTAGAAGTCGCCTTACTAAGTACAGCCGGTGAATCAGAAACATTTATAATAGGAGGGGCCGAAATCTACGATCAAGCGATGCTATATGTCGAAAAAATGTATTTAACAGTTATAGATCGTGATTTTGTAGCCGATACTTTCTTTCCAGAAATTAATTTATCGGAGTGGAGATTAATAAGATCACAATCTGGACACAGAAAAGAGGGCGAACCTATTAATTTTTCTTTTGTAGAATATGAAAGAATCAGAGTGAAATGATTGAATATCTAACTGGATTAGACTACATACTTACAAACGGTACACCGAGATGGGGTGAGAAGCCTGATAAAGTAATCAGCGTATTTGGCTACCAAATGAAATTTGATTTCAAAGACGGTTTTCCCTTACTAACCACTAGGGATATGACAGGAAACTGGAAAGGAATAATTAGAAAGGAGCTTCTTTGGATAATGTCTGGAAGCACAAGCTCGAGAGAAGCAGAAGAAAAATTTGGGTTGAAATTATGGAATCGCTGGGCAGAAGAATCAAGAAAGAAAATAGGTACTCCGGAGGGCGAATTAGGACCTGTTTATGGTCACCAGTTAAGGCACTGGCACGGTCAAACCGACCAATTAACTGAAGTTCTAGACATGTTAAAGCGCACGCCAGAAACCCGCCGAGCAATGATCACTCTTTGGGATCCAGAAGATGTAGAAATCGGTGGAGTCAAAAAAGTCAATGTAGCCAATTGTATTACGAACCTCCACTTTGAACGAATAAATTATAAGACCCAAAACGGGAGTTATGAACCTAAGCTCGATATGATAATGACATTACGTAGTGCTGACTTGCCGGCTGGAACTCCCATCGACATCGCTGTGTGGGGCTTATTCCAAATGCTGTTTGCAAAAGAGTTAAATATCCCCCCGGGGACCCTAACGGTTGACATTCATGATGGCCAAATTTACGAAATGCAAATCGAGAAAGTCAAAGAACTCTTAAAAAGAGAGCCTCTTTCTAGAGGAACTGTGACCATATCAGACTCACCTTCTGGAACAATTTACGATCACCGACCTGAAGATTTTGTACTGCATAACTATCAGCATCTCGAACCAATGCTCATTCCAACAGCTGACTAATTCTTTTTATACTGACATTACTTAATGTAAAAAGATTTCCAACTTCAACTAAACCATAAGAGTCCTCTTCAAAAACAATTTCTTCAACCCCAGCATTAACAAGACTTAAGGCGCAGGACCGACACGGAAACTTAGTTAGGTAAACAGTAGACCCCGCTAATGAAATCCCTTTCTTTGAGGCTTCGCTCACACCCACTCTTTCAGCGTGAAGTGAGTCGCAAAATATCATTCTTTGCCCTGAATCTAGTGGTAACTCCCGAAAATCGATAGGAATTTCACCACATCTCGAATCATTAAAGCTTGTAGATACACTTTCCATTAATATGGTGCCATCTTTAACGAAAGCGCAGCCGGCGGGGTCAAACCAGCAATTACTCTTTGTTACAAATTCTTTAACTCGATTGATCATTTCCCTGTCAAATGCGTCAGTTGTTTCAACTACTTCCGACTGGGCCGAACTTTCTTTTTGTGCAGTCATTGTCTCTACCTTACTCCAAGTGGGCGTATCTCTAACCAAGATGTATGCCCAGTCTTTTTCTAACTCCTGAGTTGCAGCTTCAAAGTTCACAGGCATTATTGCCCTTAGGTTATCTGTAACAGAAGCAAGTATTTGGGCTTTTGCCCAACCCCTTGAACCTTTTTTATACTGGTTATCTGGTATGCCCAAAACCACTTCTAATCCCGAGGTAATAATTTTTTCTTGTAACTCACGAAATGTCTTACAAGTTATCGAACTTTCGTCGCAGAGAAAAAGTGCCGACCTAGACCTTTGGCCGGCTTTTAAATCACTCGAGCTATAAATTTCAAGTTGTCGCATTTTTAGAAAAACCTCGTAATCTGGAAGCCAGGTCAGTTGGTTCCACAGTTATATCTTGATAATGCCAAGTATTTATCCCCTCTACATAAGGCATTATGTTTGTGTGTAAGTGTCGTATTGTCTTACCTGCTACCTCCCCGTCCCGCAATATTATCCAAACATTTTTAACTTCCAATACTTCTTTTAATAAACCTACCCCTTCTCTTGTTAGTTCATGTATTGCGAGTGCTTCCTCTGTGGCCAATTCTTCAAATCTTTCTATATGTCTATGCGGAACTACAAGTAGCTGACCATCTATATAAGGGAATATGTTGACTGTTAACGTGGCTTGTTCATTACTCATAACAACATATTTTTCTCGAAGATCACAAAACACACACTTTTTGGCTTCCTTGTCAGCCGTCTCATTCCAATATTCGCCACTCAATCTAGGATTGTCCACCATTTTCCATCAATTGCCTAAGCATCCTCAACTCTTCGTCCTTCTCTTTACCGACTAGGTCTGATATTTGGCTTATTATTGTAGTCGTCGAAAGTGTCGGTGATTGCCTGGGAGTATAGTATACCTGTCCTCCATTTTCTGCAATGGCAACAACTTCGTCTTTAGTAGCAATATCACCGTCCCAGCTACCCTCTACACAAAGATATTTGTTTGGCTTAAGAAGTCTAATAACTTCCGCACCAGTACTTTCTGGATAAATAGTTATATAGTCTACAAAAGATAGAAAACTAAGCATCTCGGCCCTTCTTTCCTCATTAAGAATCGGTCTATCGGGTCCTTTGAGTGCATGAACTGAATCATCTGAGTTTAAGCCAACAACTAAAACGTCTCCCAATGATCTTGCTAGCTGCATATATCTCGCATGTCCGATATGTATCATGTCAAAAACTCCAGTAGTAAATGATATCTCCAAGCTTCTTTTCCTCAAAAACTCACCTAATTCTAAAATTTCATCTCTAGGGACTAATTTTGCACGAAGGCTAGTAGTTTTTTCTACTTTGGAGAGTCCTTCAATAAAACTTATCTCTGTATCTACTCCATTAATCTTAATTACTCTTTCACCTGCCATGAGAATGCTCTATGTTTTTAGCAAGATAAAACTAAGAAGTCAACTGCGCATTTTCGTTTTCTTCTTTTTCCTTCCCAGGCTTTCTCCAACTCGCCCATTTGCAGTCAGGGTATCTGCTGCAGCCAAAGAAGTGTCTGCCTTTTCCGGTTCGCTTTATTATAACTTCTCCTTCCTTACAGTCAGGGCACTTCATTCCAAATTTTTCTATATATTTCTCGGTGTGTTTGCATTTTGGAAAGTTGGAGCAAGAAATAAACTTTCCAAATCTTCCAATTCTAATAACTAACTCTCCATCTTTACAATCTGGACATTTTTTTCCAATTTTTTCAGTTGGAATTGCAACTCTTTTTGAGTTCTTAGTAACTTCATCAAGTTTTTTCTTGAATGGCCCCCAGAAAGCTTTCATTTCGACTTGCCACTTTCGCTCACCATTTGCGATATTATCAAGGTCATTCTCCATCTCAGCCGTAAACTTATAGTCAACTACCTCTTTAAAATTGTTTACCAAAAAATCAGTTACTGCAGTTCCAATCGGAGTTGCAAAAAACTTTCCTTCTTTCTTTTCTACATAATTTCTAATTTGAATCGTTGTAATAATTGGCGCATAAGTTGAAGGCCTTCCAATTCCTAATTTTTCAAGAGTTTTAATTAAAGACGCCTCATTAAATCTTGCAGGAGGCTCAGTAAATTTCTGGATAGGGTCAAGCTTAACTAGATCTAATTTTTCATCTTTTTCAACTTCGGGGAGCTCTTTTGTTGGTGCATCATCTAGAGCTTTAAGTGGCATTACTTTCCTCCAACCATCAAAACGCATAATCTGACCGCTTGCACGAAGTAAGTATTTATCGCGGGCTACTGCTTCAACATCAATTGTTGTTTCGTCGTAAACACTGCCCGCCATCTGGCAGGCTATGAATCTTCTCCAAATAAGGTCGTAGAGTTTATTTACCCCATCAGGTTTTTTGTTCATATCGGTGGGTCTTATTGCCTCGTGGGCTTCCTGGGCAACTTTTGATTTTGTTTTGTAAAGCCTTATTGACTCTGGAAGATATTCATCTCCATACTCTTTTTTAATAAATTCGCGGGATTTTGAAATTGCAATTTGGGCTATATTTGTAGAATCTGTTCTGTGATAAGTAATAAGTCCCTCTTCATATAGGCCTTGGGCAACACTCATTGTCCTTTTGGCACTCCAGCCAAAAAGTCTGGCTCCAGCTTGTGTCATTGTTGAAGTTGTAAAAGGAGGATATGGATTTTTTCTTACTTCGCGCTTTTTAACAGTCAAGACTTTGTAGCTCGCACTTTTAAGGTCAGCCAAAATTTTGTCAGCCTGATCTTTGTTTTTTACCTCAACTTTAATAAGCTCAACGACAAACTCTTTTTTAGATTTTACAGTCGCATAAATTTCCCAATATTCAGTAGCCTTAAACTTTTCAATCTCACGCTCCCTCTCAACTATTAACCTAACAGTTACAGATTGGACCCTTCCCGCCGAAAGCCCTCTTCTTACTTTTTTCCAAAGAAGTGGGGAGAGGTTATAGCCAACTAATCTATCAAGAACCCTTCTTGAAGTTTGTGCATCAACCAAGTTCTCATCAATTTTGCGAGGTGTTGCAATTGCCTCTTTTACTGCTTCCTTTGTAATTTCATGAAAAACTATTCTTTCGGATTTTTCGGCTCCTACAATTTCTTCAGCGTGTTTTGCAATTGCCTCTCCTTCACGATCAGGGTCAGTTGCCAGAAATATTCTTTTGGCTTTTTTACCCTCGCTCTTAAGCTTCTTAATTACATCCGCTTTTTTCTCGACTGCTAGATAATCTGGAAGGAAATTATTATCTACATCAACGGAGAGTTTGCTTTTGGGAAGATCCTTAATATGGCCCATGGTTGCCTCAACCGTAAAAGCGTTCCCGAGAAACTTACTTAAGGTTCTGGCTTTGGTTGGCGATTCAACTATTATTAAGTCCATCTAAATACTCTAATATCTGCATGGGGCTATTTGCAACAGTAGCACCTTCACCTGTCAGATAATCTGCCAACTCGCTTCCTGGTAGGGCGAATACTTCGCGATTCATCCTTCCCGCCCAGTTGGCGATTGATAGTGTACCAGATATTCTTGCCCCTTCAATAACCAAAACAGCACGAGACAGCTCGGCAATAATTTTGTTTCTTGCCAAAAAGTTTTTGGGGAAAGGCTTAGTACCCCAAGGAAATGGGCTTACAACCGCTCCATTTTTTATAATATCCTCATACAAGGGCCTATTCTCAGGAGGGTAGACAACGTCAACCCCTGACCCTAAAACTGCAATCGTCCTACCTCCCGCTTCAAGTGCAGCTTTATGGGAAACAGTATCGATTCCCCTGGCCATCCCTGAAATTATGGTTATTCCTTTTGCTGCCAGATAGTAGGAAAACTCATAAGCTGCCTTCTCTCCATTCTCGGTTGGCCTTCTTGATCCAACAACAGCAATAGCATTTTTATCCTTTTCTAAAAGCCTTCCTTTTATAAAAAGTTCACTATTCATTAGGGGTTAGCCATAAGTAGCCAATACTTAAAGATTTCTTTAGCAATTGGAGCTGCAACGACTGACCCCTCTCCACCTTTTTCTACTAAGACTGTTATTACAATTTGTGGGTCAGTTGCTGGCATGAAAGCCGAGAACCAAGCGTGTGTTTTATCAGCTTCAATAGTCTCAGCTGTACCCGTTTTACAGGCAACCTGAGGTATAAAGTTAAAGAATACTGAGGCAGTTCCGCCACTACTGCAAGCTCCAATCATTCCTTCTCTTATAAGATCTATCGTTGACTTCTTTATGTTTAGATTCGTACATTTTGGATTTTCTTCAATTAAATGTGGTGTACAAAGCTTGCCACCACTTGCGACTACTGTTGTTACAGAATTCATTTGAATAGGAGTTGTAATAAGGTCTCCCTGGCCAATTGCCATATGGTAAGTGTTTCCCAAAAACCAGGCTTCGCCCTTAACTCTCTCTTTCCATTCGGGAGTAGCTACAAGGCCAAGCGACTCGCCGCTTAGGTCAATTCCTGTTTTCTTTCCAAGGCCAAATTTATCTGCCCAAGATGCAAGTGCCACGGGTCCTTCGAGCTCTCCTAATCTGTAAAAGAAAGTATCTGTTGACCGGGCAATTGCACGAGTCAGGTCAATTGTTCCCTCAAGCCTTCCATACTGAGAAAAATACCAATTAGAATATGAAAATTCGTTGACCTTAATAATTCCCGGGTCGTCATATGTAAAGCCCTTAGTAATTTTTTTGTCCTCAAGAACTGCTGTCGCCGTTACAATTTTAAAAATAGATCCAGGGTGATAAACCCCAGTTATCGATCTATCAAAAAGGGGGAGATTTTTGTCGTTTAAAAATTTCCCCACATTTGTAGGGTCAAAAGATGGAGATGAATATATAGCCAAAATTTCTCCCTTGGTGTCGCTAACAATAACGGCCCCAGGCTTATCAAAAACTTCACCGACCTTCCCCTGCAGCTCTATATTAATAGTGGTCTTCACATCCTCACCAGGAATTGGGTTTTTAACTCCCAAAGTTCTTACGGCATTGCCCTGTGTATCGACTTCGACCAATTCTTCGCCGTCAAACCCCCTAAGTTTGCAGTCATAGTAGGCTTCTAGACCGCTTCTTCCGACTAGGGACTTTGCCTGCCTTGGCCCTTTTTCAGGACACTGCGGGTCGGTTTTGCCTACCTCGTCACTATTGGCTTCAGCCACATAACCTCCAGCATGGGCAAAATATTTCCCCAGTAAGTAATCTCTCTTTTCATTTGTGTTTCCAACAAGTACCTCTCCACCCCTTGCAAGAATTCTTCCCCTTGGGGCATAAATAGGAATTCTTTTAATTCGGTTCTCATCGGCCAAGGCCTTAAAATAATTTCCTTTAATAATCTGAAGCTCAATAAGCCTCCCCGCCAGAAAAAGAAATCCTAAAAAAAGAAGTCCTCTCAAAAACCAAGATAGCCATGAATCATTTTTTGCTGAAACCAAACTTTCCATAACAACAAGAGTTTGTACTATTTATATACTTATTTCAACTCTTCGATAATTCGTTTTGTATATAACTTTTACTTTTGTCCCTTGCTAACTCTAATTCTCTTAAGAAGTCCGGGATTTTCAAGAAGAGCAGCACAACCCCTGACTACACAAGTTAAGGGATCCTCAGCAATCACAACAGGCATACGAGTTGCATCACTGATGGCTTTATCAATGCCATGAATTAGCGACCCTCCTCCTGCAAGTACAATTCCACGCTCCATAATGTCGCTTACAAGCTCCGGTGGCGACTCTTCAATTGCGTCTTTAATATTTGTAACAATTTCCTGAATAATAGGCCCCAGCGCTTCTTTAACCTCATATGAGGAAAGCTTAATTGACTTAGGAAGGCCGCTTTCAAGGTCCCTGCCTCTTACAACAAAGAAGCTTTCTTTGTCCCCACCGGATGCCGAGCCAATTGATATTTTTACAGCTTCAGCCGTGGGTTGTCCTAAAAGAAGCGAATACTTAAGCCGCATATAATTTATAATGGCTTCATCCATTTCATCTCCAGCAATTCTTACTGATCTATTGATAACAATTCCCCCCAAGGAAATTAGGGCAATTTCAGTAGTCCCTCCACCGATATCTACTATAAATGTGCCGCTCGGATCATCAACTAAAAGCCCAGCTCCAATTGCGGCTGCCATCGGCTCCTCAATCAGATAAGCCTCACGGGCACCGGCCGATACTGCTGCGTCAGTTACAGCCCTCCTTTCAACTTCGGTAACACCCGATGGAATTCCAATTGCCACTTTAGGTCTTGGAATTTTGGGAATTAAGGTTTGTCCTTCATGAACTTTTTTAATGTAGTGGGTAAGCATGGCTGAGGCCGCGTCGAAGTCTGCGATAACCCCGTCCTTTAAGGGCCTTATAGCTTCAATTGAAGCTGGCGTTCTTCCAACCATTTTTTTGGCACCAGATCCAATTGCCAAAATTTCCCGAGTCTTTTTATTCCTGGCAACAGCAGATGGCTCACGAATGACTATTCCTTTACCAACTACATAGACAAGAGTGTTGGCAGTCCCTAAATCAATTCCAATATCATATGAAAGCAAGCTGAAAAGTTTGTTAAGCATAGCGTCACCCAGTATAATAAATTTCATGAGAAAAGCCATAGCTATCTGCTTTAATTTGCTGCTTATTTTGACTCCGTTATTTTTTTACCCCAAGACTTCTGAAGTTTTTGAATTCAACAAGATGATAGTTACTTATATTTTTACGATCCTAATTACAGGATTTTGGATTGCACGAATGGTAATTGACAAAAAAATAATCTTTCGTCGCACAATACTTGATATACCACTATTCTTATTCTTTGGGTCACAGATTATAAGTACTCTTCTTTCAATTGATCCCCGAACATCATGGCTTGGATATTATTCAAGATTTAACGGAGGTCTTGCATCAACTATCTCCTACTTAGCACTTTACTGGGCATTCGTTTCAAACCTAGACAAAAAGGATACTTTATTAATAGTACGAAATTCACTAATTACAGCAGCTATAGTTGCCATATATGGAATTCTTGAACATTTTGGTCGTAGCCCGAGCTGCTTTATTTTGACTGGATACTTTAATGTTGATTGCTGGGTTCAGGACGTAAAAACAAGAGTTTTTGCAACCCTGGGCCAGCCTAATTGGTTGGCAGCTTATCTCGTGACGTTATTGCCATTAGCAATTAGCAATTTACAATTTACAATTTACAAAAACAAAAAGTTTTGGCTTTTAGCGTCTATCGTTATTTTCGTTGCGATTCTTTTTACCAAATCTCGCTCCGGTCTTTTGGGGATAGCAGTAGCTTTTGCAATATTCGGTCTTGCAAATTTACGCTCTATTAAATCATTTTTAGTTTTAATTATTGGAATGATTTTAGCAGTTGCAATTTTTGGTACACCATGGACGCCTTCAATTCCTACGCTTCTTAGTAACAGCCAAAAACTGACAGGGGCTAGCGCACCGCTTCCAGAGGAAGGTGGGACAGAATCAGGCGACATTAGAAAAATTGTCTGGAGGGGGGCAATTGATATTTTTAAAGCCTACCCAGTTTTTGGAACTGGTCCAGAAACTTTTGCATACGCTTATTATCAGTTTAGGCCGGTTGAGCATAACTTAGTTTCTGAGTGGGATTTCCTTTATAACAAAGCACACAATGAATACCTAAATTACCTTGCCAATTCTGGTGGAGTTGGCCTTGCAACTTATTCAATTTTGATTACCTTTGCTGTCTATCAAATTTACAAAAATAAAAGATTTGAGCTTTTGGCCGGATATGCTTCGATTTTAGTAACTAATTTCTTCGGCTTTTCGGTTGTAGTTATTCAAATTCTATTCTTCTTGCTCCCCGCCATTGCAGTTACTTATTCTGTTGCCGAGAAAAATGAAGATAATAAAAATTTACTTGACAACTTGCAAAAAATAAAACTTTTGGCTTTGTCTCTACTTACACTTCTTCTTCTCTACTCGGTCTATAGTTACTGGCTTGCAGATTATGAATATGCCAAGGCAAAAGCAGAGCTTGAACAAGGACTAGTGACGGAAGCGATTAAGCATTTTGGTGAGGCTTCAAAAATATCCCCCAATGAAGCTATTTATAAAAGTAAGCTGGGCCTCACCTACTCTAATATTGCTAAATATTTTGCCAACAATAAAGATCCCCAAAAGGCAACCGCTTCTGCAGAAGTTTCAGCCGTTTATATTGAAGAAGCAAAAGCCCTCTCTCCTAGAAATTTTCTTGTAAGCCAGGAAAGAGCTACTTCCTACTCTCAACTCGTTGCGGCTGATCCAGACTACATAATAAATACAATTCAAACCCTTGAAGAGCTGATCCCTTATGCACCTACTTATCCAAAGATATATTACAGGTTGGGAGTGTCCTACCTACTTATAAATGAGATTGAGCTAGCTACTACAAATATCAAAAAGGCAATCGAGCTTAAGCCCGATTATGGCGAGGCCTTAAGCGCACTTGAGAAAATAAATAAAATATCCCCATAGCGAATCGAAGATTCGATATATAAATCTCTGATTTCTATAATTTGGTATAATTGAGGCCATGATACTCAAAGTTGTCGGTGTTAAGGATCCTGTTTTGCGCCAAACTGCAAAGACTGTTGCCAAAGTTGACAAGAAAACCTTTCAGTTGGTAAAGGATATGAGGGAAACTCTTTATTCTCAAAAAGACCCTGAAGGTGTTGGGCTTGCTGCTCCTCAAGTGGGAAAGTCTTTGAGAATCTTTTTAATTAAGTACAAAAAGGAAGAAAGAGTTGTAATAAACCCTGAGGTAATAGAGAGAGTAAAAAAAGAAAAGAAAGCCACTAAGACAAAGCACAAAAGGGATATTCTAGAGGGCTGCCTTTCTCTTCCCCACTATTATGGCCCGGTTAAAAGAGACTTTGCGATTAAGCTTAAATACTTAAACGAAAAAGGAGAGGAAGTTATTGAACTCTTTGAAGGATTTTTGGCTCAAATCGTTGAGCATGAGTTTGACCACTTAAATGGAATATTATTTGTGGACCACATCTTAAAGCAAAAAGCTCCACTTTATAAATTTAAAGGAAAAGAATGGGAAGAGGTTGAGCTTGTATGAAAGTTATTTTCTTTGGAACCCCAGACTATGTCCTCCCAGTTCTTGATGCCTTATGGAAATATCACAAAGTTGTAGCAGTTGTTACCCAACCTCCAAGACCCATAGGACGCAACAAATTCATGAACTACTCTGCTGTTGATACTTGGGGCTACAAAAGAAAAGTAAAGATTGTAAGAAGCATAACCGAAGAACTGCCTGAGGCCGAGCTTGGTGTAGTTGCTGCATACGGGAAAATAATCCCTGAGGAGATAATTAACCACTTTAAGTATGGAATTCTAAACATCCACCCATCACTTCTTCCTAAATATAGAGGTGCAGCTCCAATTCAGGAAGCTATTAAAAACGGTGACACACTAACTGGTGTAACTGTTATTAAAATGGACAAAGAGGTGGACCATGGGCCAATAGTCTCCTACTTCAAAGAAGAAATCTTGCCAACAGACACAAATGAAACTTTAAGACAAAGACTATTCGCCCGGTCGGGTAAATTTTTAATCGACCTTATCCCCAACTATGTAAGCGAAAAAATAACTCCTAAAGCACAAGACCATAAAAAGGCAACTTACACCAAAATGATTAAAAGAGAAGATGGGTTTATAGACCTTAAGAAAGCTAAAGGAGCCGAAGCTGAACGATTCATAAGGGCAATGTCGCCTTGGCCAGGAGCCTGGACATTTGTTGAAATTGATGGAGCCAAAAAAAGGCTCAAAATATTAAGCTCAGAAATGGTTCAGTTGGAAGGGAAAAATCCTGTTACTTGGAAGCAATTTGAAGACGCTTACCAACTTTAGTTGGCCAAGCAAGCTTTCCTATCTTCCCAAGCTTCTTAAATTTACTTATACAAGAAGTACAAAGCTTCATTTTCGCCTTGACACCACTTGTTACCACAGTTGCCATTTGAAGGTTAACTCCAAAAACTCTAGAAATCGGGGTTGTTCTTTTAAGCCATCTTTTTCCAGCAACACCACGCCTGTGCCTGTGGTGCCTACCAACAACTCCCTTTTTGCCGCAATTCTCGCAAATTGTCATACCTGGGTATTATAATTGATTGAGAGGCTTGATTCAATGCTTACAACTTTATTTGAAAGTCCTATATTTTTTGTCATTTGGGTTGTCTCCCTACTGGTTGCAATCACAATTCACGAGTTCTCCCATGCCCTGGTAGCCGATAGACTGGGCGACCCAACGCCTAGGCTCCAGGGAAGACTCACTCTAAACCCACTCGCCCACCTTGATCCAATTGGCACCATCATGCTCATAATTGCCAACTTTGGCTGGGGAAAACCTGTGCAGTTTGATCCATATAATCTCAAAAATCCCAGGCGTGATGCGGCACTTATTTCAGTTGCAGGCCCTGTCTCAAACATTCTACTTGCTAGTATCCTGTCACTACTTTTCAGGCTTACAGCTTCACCCCTTCTAATTCCTTTTATAGTTTTAAATGTAAGCCTGGCTGTTTTTAATCTTGTCCCAATTCACCCTCTGGACGGAGGTAAAATACTAATAGGATTGGTATCCCCAGGAATGGCCAGAAACCTAGACAATTTTCTCTCTAGATACGGCATGTTTTTACTTTTATTCATGATTCTTCCACTCTTTGCCGGAAGATCACTAGTCTCAATAATAATTTCTCCCATCATTAATTTCCTTCTTTCCCTCTATATACCGGGGTTGACTACATTGCTATAATGAATACAGACCCTAAAAGGGTATTCGGATCAACTATCTTGATCAAATAGTTTTGAGGGAGAGCGGAGTCCGAAAATCATTTTGACTACGGCAGCTCACCCACCTGGAATCGAACAGGAGAGTTACCGAACACCCCAATAGGGTCTGTTTTCTGAAGCTAAATTCTTTGTGCTGAGGGATGGATTCGAACCATCGTAGCCCTTTCGAGCGCAACTTTTACAGAGTTGTGTATTTGTCCACTCTACCACCTCAGCCTGGAGCCTTCCCAGGAAATCGAATCCTGATCAGCGGTTTACAAAACCGTCGCTCTGCCATTGAGCTAGGAAGGCATTCAAACAGCTTCAATTATATCAGTTTTGGTAAAATTTGGTATAATTTCAAGGGTTATGCCCGATTAGTTCAACGGTAGAATGGATTCTTGGTAAGAATCAGACAAAAGTTCAATTCTTTTATCGGGCTCAAATCAACCTATAACAATCTATGTAGTTCATTTGCCCTTTCCATTATTCTATCCCCTACTTTCCCCCAGTCGAAATATTTTTTATAATCTTTTGGATCTATAAACTTAATTTCAGTTATTCCCGCTGGATCCGGATCTTTTTCAAATTTCCCGATCGGTTCAACTTCACAAACATATCTTAATTGATAAATTAGACTTCCACCGTCTTTCTCTACTTCCTGATACCCAATCGGCAAGAAGTTTAGAACCTTCATGTTAGATTCTTCAATAACTTCTCTCTTTAGGGTTTTCTCAAATAATTCACCTTTTTCTATTCCCCCGCCAATTGGTCCCCAATGTCCTTGGTTTCTTCTGCCAACAACTATCTTGTCCTTGTAAAAACATATTCCGTAACATTGAGTGCATTTCTCATATGGTAAATTATCAAAACTATCGGCATCTTTATAAATAAGTTCGTATGTCTTTCCCTTCCACTGTAAGTCTTGCTTTATTGTTATCAGTTTATTCATTTTTCAAAATCTCAAAAGCTTTTCTAATTACATCTCCCACTTCTTTTATTGAATATTTATTAATCTCACTCTTGTCAATCCAGGCAAAACTTTGATGCTCTGAGCTTAATTTTATATTTGAACTGCTTTTTAGTTTTACCAAAAAATTAATCTGAGTTGTGTCACGAATTTCGTCTGGTTTTTCAATTTGATACTCAAAAGTTGATACGGGCATGATTATTTCAACATCAATACCAACCTCTTCCATTATTTCTCTTTTTAATGCATCTACTGAACTTTCAAAAGGTTCTCTTTTTCCGCTAGGTAACTCCCACATATTGGGAAATATATCCTCGTCCGAGTTTCGTTGCAGAATGAGTGCTTTGTCATTCTCAAAAACAACTCCCGCAACCACAATTTTTTGAACTACTTTTTTATCGCTCATTTTGTAGTTTTTAGATATTTTTCAAACTCTTGATAGTTTTTAACTCCATGTTCTAAAACTGCTTTATAAATTAACTTGCCATTTATATTTCCTTTGTACTTCTCTCCATCTTTATAGTGATTTTTTAATTCTAGTATCGTCAATCTTTTTTCATCCGGATTGTCTTTAGTTAAAAGTTCTAAAAACTTTTCTGTGTAAGATTTATATTGATCTCTTACCATAAACCAAATATCTAACTTCCATCTGTTTTTTCCGATATTTACCTTGGGCTCTAAGTAATATCCAATGATTCCACTTTCTCTTGGAGTATCAAGCCAATTAGCAAAACAGACTTGTTGAAAGTAGTTTTTGGAGAAGACACTACCCAGAATGCTCATGAGTTTTTCGTAATTATGTTCATCGGTTAAAACATAGATATCCAAATCTGGTCTAGACATTACATCAAGAGCATAACTGCCAACCAACCGGACTTCCCCGTAACTTGAAAATATTTCGACAACATCAGAATCTTTTAGAATTTCATCTGCCTGTCTTTTCAATTCCTGAGATTTTAGGAGCAAATCTTCTTTAGTATCTCTATTTTTATTCATTTAGATTTCACTCCTAGTTGTTTATTTTTCATTTCTTGATTATATATTAACCAAACACGATAATATAACTATGAATGAAGAAAAACCTAATAATTATATTGCAGAAACAAAATGTTGGGAGGTTTATTTAAATCCTGATCAATATTACCCCGGAAGGTGCGTTATTGCAGCTAAAAGAGATGTTGGTGAAATGTCACTTCTAACTGATGACGAATGGTTGGATTTTGCAAGGTTGGCAAAAAAAATCGAGATAGGATTCAAAAAAGCATTTGATGCAACTATGTTTAACTGGACATGTTTGATGAATGATGCATACAACAATAACCCCCCAAATCCACATGTTCATTGGCATTTAAGGCCGAGATATAACAAAACAGTTGAGTTTGCAGGAATAAAATTTGAAGATAAAGAGTTCGGACACCATTACGCCAGAGGAACTGACCAAGCTGTCTCTCCAGAAGTTGAAGAAAAAATAATAAAAGAAGTTAGAAATATTTTAAAATAGCTTGTTTAAAGTTTCAATGGATTTGTTTTTTAAAGCTTCTTCAATTTCTTTTTTAAACTTAACTAAATAGCCATTAATTCCTGTTGATAATTTTAAATTTAGTGCTTCATCAATTGTAAAAAATCCTATTTCTTGACCCTCTCCTTTGCCAAGCTTAAAATTTTTTGCTTCTACATCACTCACAAAAGAGCAATAAAAGTAAGTAAAATGATCGCCTTGATCAAATCGACCCAAAAACTTTATATTGATTGGGGTATGAGTAACTTCTTCTTTTAATTCTCTCTTGACCGCTTCTAACGGGGTTTCTCCTTTTTCTATTCCACCGCCTGGAAATTGCCAACAGTCAGGTGCAGGAATTATCGGAATATTATCTCTATGAAAGAGGAGAATTTTATCTTTCCAACAAATTATTGCACTTGACGCATTCATTATGGGAACCAAAAGCAAACGCTCTGTTCAATAGTCTTTTTCATTTCCTGATTATATCATCGACAAGCTGAATTTGGCTTCAACGGCTTTATACAGTTCGGAAGTTCCCGGTGTGTCGTTGTGTGAATCCTGGTCTATTCCACTTTCTGAAATCATTTTTCTTGCTTCATTTTTCGAAAATTCGTGATTCTAATTTTAAAGCTTCTTTCTCAAAAAACCTGGCCATTTCCTCATTGTGTAGCAACTCTCTCGACCATAGTAGTTTAAGGGCCACATCTATAGCATCAACCTCAAAAACTGATTCTTTTTTATAAATCTTCATAAGTATAGTTATGTCTAAAGATTTACGTTTCATTAATGAATAAAGATCTGCATAATTTTTGGCTTTTCTTTCTACTAAAACAGCATCAAATTTACTCGAAGCTAATTTATTGAATGAAGTTCTGAAGTTTTTTTCTTTCGCAACCAATTCCAATAATTGCTTCTGTCGTTTCGTAAACCAGGTTCTTTTTTCCATTTTTTGTCCCATAAGAAAAATTCAAACACTTTGCGCCTATCTATATCCAGTCTATCTTTGATATTATGCCACTCTTTTAGTAATTCTTCACGGTCTATTTTTTCCCCCCAAAGGCCATAATTTATAAGTTGAGTAAGTCTCCATCTTTTGTACTCTACAGGGTTTTCCTTTTTAAGTGCTTTCTCGTCAGTATTCCAATTGATCATTTAGTAATTATACATTTTATTAATGTTCCCGTATTTCTCTTTCGCTCTCTAAGCACACTAGGCAGTTAGAACCTTCTTCACCTGTTAGTCTAATTATTTGATTGTAGCCGCTGTCTACTCTTACTTCTCTAAAAACTGCCTGCCGAAAAGGAACCCTTGCTATCTGGTTTCTTCCGTTATCAATTTGACCATCAACCCTCCGTAAAAAACAATAGTGATCTTCAGATCCATTAATATAATCTTTATATACTTTCCAGCGGCTACCATCTTCCAAAACTAAAACAGTATGTCTTGAATGGCCATTGAGCTCGCCAGCTGCAACTACGTCACTAATACTTATATTTCTTCTTTCAAATTCACTCATAATAAAGATAATTTATTCTTTGTAGCCCCATTTTGTCAATGATGGAAATATGATAAGCAAAGCTTGGCCACAAACATAATTTGTGGTAAAATACAAACTCATATGGCTAAAAAAGGAGCAAGAGAATTAGTTGGGCTTGTCTGTCCAGACTGTAAAAATACAAATTATGTAACCCAGCGTAATAAAGTTAATATGGATACAAAAGGAAAAGGCAAGCTCCAGCTTAAAAAATACTGCAAGCACTGTAGAAAAATAACTCTC
>Ga0210377_10001302_pt1 | contig 22783 bp, 23 predicted proteins | sample PLM4_65_b1redo_FD_155480 | JGI IMG/M metagenome (GOLD analysis project Ga0210377, IMG submission 155480) | Groundwater sediment microbial communities from an aquifer in East River, Colorado, USA - PLM4_65_b1 redo | ecosystem: Environmental > Terrestrial > Soil > Riparian zone | place: USA: East...
ACCGAGAAGTACACGTGACCGCCGATCGAGTCGGATCGCGCCCCGCGTTGACTCGTCCGACGGACTTGTGCTACAAATCCCGCGGGATCGCGTCCGCTCGGCGGGAGCGGACGAGCACGGAGTCCGAACATGTCCGGTCATTCCAAGTGGGCGACCACCAAACATAAGAAAGCCGCGGCGGACTCCAAGCGCGGGAAGAGCTTCACCAAGCTCATCAAAGAGATCACCGTGTCCGCCCGCCTGGGCGGGGGCGATCCCGACGGCAACCCGCGCCTCCGCGCGGCCATCCAAAAATCCAAAGAGCAGAACATGCCCGCCGACAACATCAAGCGGGCGATCATGAAAGGCACCGGCGAGTTGCCGGGTGTCTCGTACGAGGAAATCCTGTACGAGGGGTACGGCCCCGGCGGCACGGCGATGCTCGTGGAGATCATGACCGACAACAAGAATCGAACGGTCTCCGAGATCCGTCACATCCTCTCCAGGCACGGCGGGCATCTGGGCGAGGCCGGCTGCGTCGGCTGGATGTTCCACAAGGGAGGCGACATCGTCGTCGACAAGAACAAGGCGGACGAGGATACGCTGCTGACGTTGGCGTTGGAGGCCGGCGCCGACGACATGAAAAGCGACGATCCCGACCAGTTTGAAATCCTCACGGCGCCGGGCGGGATGGAGGGGGTGAAGAAGGTCCTGGAGGCGAAGGGGATCCCCATCGCGCTCGCCGAGGTGACGCAGATTCCGCAGACCTACGTGAAGCTCGAGGGCCGGGACGCCGAGCAGATGCTCAAATTGATGGAAGCCCTCGAGGATCACGACGACGTGCAGAAGGTCCACGCCAATTTCGACATCGCGCAAGAGGTGATGGAGAAGGTGCTGGGGTGAGCCCGGACGGGCCGCCCCGTGCCCGGGTGTTCGCCGCGTCGATACGTCCGGTTGGATGGAGCCGACCATGCGCGTCTTGGGGATCGATCCCGGTTTGAGGGCGACCGGCTACGGCGTGGTGGAAGCCGAGCGGGGCGACCTTCGCCACGTCGCGTCGGGCACGATCACCATTCCGTCGACTCCTCCCCTGCCGGCCCGCCTCAAGGCGCTGTTCGACGCCCTGACCGAGATCTGCATTCGGTATCAGCCGGCCGAGATGGCGGTGGAGCAGACGTTCCTCGCGAAGAACTTCGCCGTCGCGCTCAAGCTGGGTCAGGCCCAGGGCCTCGCCCTGCTCGTGGCCGAGCAGGCCCGGTTGCCCGTGACGGAGTATTCCGCCAGCGAAATCAAGGTCGCCGTGACGGGCTACGGGGGAGCGGCCAAGGAGCAGGTCCAGCAGATGGTCGGCCGTCTGCTGCGGCTGGCGGTGGAGCCCACGACCCACCATGCCACCGACGCCCTCGCGGCGGCGATCTGCCATCTCCACTCGGCCGCGCCGTGCCACGGCGTCGGGGTGATGCGCGACGCGGGCGCGCCGACGCGATGATCGCGGCCCTGACCGGCACGCTCGTCGGCAAGAGCCCTCAATCGCTGATCCTCGACGTCCACGGGGTCGGGTACGAGGTCTTCACCTCGCTGCAAACGTACTACCGCCTCCCCGAGCCGAAGGAGACCGTCCACCTCCACATCCACACCCACGTGCGTGAGGATGCCCTGAACCTCTACGGCTTTCTGGGGAGCGAGGAGAAGGCGGCCTTTCTGTTTGTCACCTCCGTGTCCGGCATCGGGCCGCGGCTGGCGCTCGCGCTCCTGTCCGGCCTCACCGTCCGCGAGCTGGCCTCCGCGATCCGCGCGAGCGACGCGAAGCGGCTGTGTGCGGTGCCGGGGGTCGGCCAGAAGACCGCCGCGCGGCTGATCCTCGAGTTGCAGGACAAGATGGCGACGCTTGCCGCGACCGAGGCGCCCGCCTCGGCGGCGCGCGAACCGGCGGCCACCGCCGCGGACGACGCCCTGTCCGCGTTGGTCAACCTGGGCTATCAGCCGGCGGCGGCGAGGGAGGCGATCCGCCAGATCGAGCAATCGGCGCCGCCGGGCGGGACGCTGCCGGTCGAGGCGCTGCTGCGCGAGGCGCTCCGGCGCTTGTCCCGATGATGACGCCCCCGTCCTCTCCGCCCTCCGACCACGACTCGATCGCATCCCGCGTCACCGTGTCCACCCGTCTCGCGGAGGACGAACGCGGGTACGAATCGAGCCTCCGGCCCCTGTCGCTGGACGAGTACGTCGGCCAGGAGACGATCAAGGCCAACCTGCGCGTCTACATCGAGGCGGCGCGGCGGCGGGGCGAGGTGCTCGACCACGTCATCTTTTACGGGCCGCCGGGTCTGGGCAAGACCACGCTCGCCCACATCATCGCAAAGGAGCTGGGGGTGCAGATCAAGGCGACCTCCGGTCCCGCGCTCGAACACGCGGGCGACCTCGCCGCGATCCTCAGCAACCTGGGACCGCGCGACGTCTTCTTCATCGACGAGATCCACCGGCTGCACCCCGCGATCGAAGAAGTCCTGTATCCCGCGATGGAGGACTTCCAGCTCGACATCATCATCGGGCAGGGCCCGTCCGCCCGTACGATCAAGCTCGACCTCCCCCCGTTTACGCTGGTGGGCGCGACCACGCGCGCCGGCCTGTTGACGTCGCCCCTGCGCGAGCGCTTCGGGGTCATCAGCCGGCTCGAATACTACAAGCCCGAGGAGTTGGAGCGGATCATCCTGCGGTCCGCGCGCCTGCTCAAGGTGCCCATCGAGCCGGCCGGCGCCGCCGAGATCGCCCGCCGCGCCCGCGGCACGCCCCGCATTGCGAACCGGCTCCTGCGGCGGGTCCGCGATTTCGCCGAGGTCAAGGGCGAGGGCGTGATCACCCCCGAGGCCGCGCACGCCGCGTTGGGCATGATGGAGATCGACGCCCAGGGCTTCGACGTGATGGATCGCAAGCTCCTGTCCGCGATCATCGACAAATTCGGCGGCGGCCCGGTGGGCGTCGACACGCTCGCCTCCGCGATCGGCGAAGAACGGGAGACGATCGAAGACGTCTACGAACCGTTCCTCCTCCAGGGCGGCTACTTAGACCGCACGCCGCGCGGCCGCTTGGCGACGCCGCTGGCATACCAGCACCTCAACCGGCCGCTGCCGTCCCAGTCGGATCAGAAACCGTTGTGGTAAACAACCCCAAGGTGCCGCACGGAACTCTGGCTGAGATGAAGGTAGGGAAGGGGCCACATAACTATAAGGGAGGCATAGAATGAGTTTTTCAAAGCAGATTTCGCGATCAGCACTCGCTTGGGCTCTGATCTTGGTGTTGCCAGGGCTAGCGGCCGGCGCCTCGTCAAGCGCCGGCCAAGCGCGGGTGCTCTTTACCTCACCCGCTGATGGGGCGACCGTCAGTAGTCCGGTGAAGGTCACCATGGGGGCTGTCAACTTGATCGTCGAACCCGCCGGTGAAGTGAAGGCCGGGGCGGGTCACCTCCATATCATGGTGGACACCGACTGCCTGGCAGCCGGACAGGTTGTGCCAAAGGACGACACTCACTTGCACTACGGCAAGGGCCAGCTGGAAGCTGAACTGGCATTGCCCCCCGGCCCGCATACCCTGTGCTTGCAGGCCGCCGACGGTGCTCACATTGCGCTGGCGGGGGAGGGGATGACGCAGAGAATCACCATCACGGTGAAGTGACGTATTTCACCGTCTCGGGTGTGGCGGCACGCCACAGGGGACGTCTAGGACAAAATAAATCTGAGCTACCCCCGTTTTTGTTTTAGAGTGCTGGCGTGTTTCCAGACCCCGATACTTCATGACCTGGAAGTGGTTACAGGCTACAGGAGAAAGGGGGAAAGCATGAAACTCTGGTGGAAGTATGGTTCCATGCCTGTTGCTGCTGTTATAACGGTGTTATCCGGTTTAACATTCCTTACTGCCTGCCAGTCATCGTCTCCGCCCCCCGATCCCCGGAGCGCACTCATCGCCAAGGGGAGAGAGATTTTTTTCAATGAAACGTTTAACGGCAACGGCAGAACCTGCGGCACCTGCCACAGAGAGGAAAGAAATTTCACCATCGACCCTGCCTTTATCGCCACGCTCCCGGCCGACGATCCCCTCTTTGTGGCGGAATTCAACCCTGCCCTCAACGAGAACTTTGAAAAGCCGAGGCTGATGCGGGAGTTCGGCCTCATTCTGGAAAACCTGGACGGGTTCGATGACCTGGAGCACACGTTCGTCCTGAGGGGTGTGCCGCACGTGCTGGCCCAGCGCACGTCGGTGAACAGCCCGCGGGGGCCACGCACCGGGTGGTCGGGTGACGGTGCGCCGGGCGATGGATCACTTCGGTCCTTTGCCACAGGAGCGGTGATTCAGCACTTCACCAAAACCCTGAACCGGGTTGCCGGTGTTGATTTTCGACTCCCCATCAATGAGGAACTCGATGCCCTGGAGGTATTCATGCTGTCGCTCGGAAGACAGCAGGATCTGACGTTGCCCCTCCCGTTGAAAGGAACCGTCGCAAAACGGGGACAAGAGATATTCCTCGACGCGTCGCTTGGCAAGTGCACCCTGTGCCACGTGAATGCCGGAGCGACGGCGAATTTCGGCAACGCCAATCTCGGGAACGCCAACTTCAACACCGGCGTCGAGGATCTTCCCGACCAGCCGGCGCGCTTGACCGGCGAGCGGGTTCCGAGGGATGACGGGTTCGGGACTCCCGGCGACGGCACATTCAACACCCCTCCGCTCGTAGAGGCCGCCGATACCGGGCCGTTCTTCCATAACAACGCGATCGAAACCATCGAGGGTGCCGTCGCCTTTTACGACGGCGAATCCTTTAATGACTCCCCGGCGGGCCGGGCCCTGGCGGGACTCGACCCGGAAGGCAGCTCCATCGAGCTTGACGGAACGCAGATCGTGGCCGTGGCCGCATTCCTGAGAGTGATCAATGCCCTCGAAAATATCCGAGAAAGTCTTGCGCTCCTGGAAACCGGCGCCCGGACAGGATTCTTCCAGCGTCAACAGGCGAGGGAACTGCTCAGGCGTGCTGCCCATGAAACGGATGACAGCATCAGGGTATTAACCGGCGGCGGTCTCCATCCGCGGGCCGTGGCGCATCTCGATGAAGCCAAGCGGCTGACACAGCGAGCAGAAAAGAGTTTCTTTGCCCGGCGCCGCATCATCGAGCGAGCCATCGTTGAACAAGAGAAGGCGCGCAGTGAGCTGGTGGAACACTCGTAACCAGATTTGTCGGAAAGTCAGGACGGAAGGGAGGGACGCAATCATGCGGAAAGCCGTGCTTGTCGTAACCGGAGTACTCATCACGCTTCTGTGCAACAGTTCTTTCAGTCACGGGCAAAAGCAGACCGAGCGCTTCATTCCTTTGGGACAGTCGCCCGGGATCTCCGGCAAATATACGACGATCGGGAAGATTCAAGCCGTCAATGGCCAATCACGGACCCTCGTCATTGCGAATGAGTCCGGGACCTACACGGTAAAGATCACGGATCGGACGAAAATCTGGTTGGACCGGAGCAAGAGCAAGTTAAGCACCATTCACGTGAGCATGACCGACCTTAAGCCCGGCAATCTGGCAGAGGTCAAGTATGAAGACGAGAACACGCACATCGCCGAGTGGATCAAAGTCCAGGCCGCAGAATAATAGGGTCTGATCCCGGGCATTCCCCTGCCCGGCGGAGCATGGTATAAATTACCTGTGCGCCTCCTGCTCCGCGTCCTGACGTACCTGTCGCCCTACCGTGGCATTGCCGTGGCCACGCTCGCGTGCGCGATGGTCGCGACGCTCGTCGATCTCGCACCGCCGTGGATCATCAAGCTCGTCATCGACACCGTCGTGCGCCCCGGCGACCTTGGGCCCCTGCCGTGGCTGATGATGTCGCTGGTGGGCATCTTCGTGGCGCGCAACCTCCTGTCCGGCGCGCGGATCTGGTTCAACAACCGCCTCGAACAGAGCGTGATCTACGACCTGCGCAAGGCGGTGTACGAGAAGCTCCAGTCGCTGTCGGTGCGCTATTACGACCAGCGCGCCACGGGCGAGCTGGTGTCGCGGGTCACCAGCGACACCAACAACCTGGAACGGATCCTCATCGACGGCGTCGAATCGCTCATGATGGCCGGGCTGACGCTCATCGGCATCACGGCCGTCCTGTTCGCCATGCACTGGCGGCTTGCGCTGCTCGCCTTCATCCCGATTCCGTTCCTGATCTTCGGCGCCTCGGCCTTCACCCGCCGGATCCACGGCCTGTACCGCATCATCCGCCGCGAGTCGGGCCAGCTCAACGCGGTCCTGCAGGATCAGCTCTCCGGGATCCGCGAGGTCCTCGCGTTCAACCGCGAGGCGCACGCGGCGGCGCGATTTGACGCGCACAACCGCGCCTACGCCCGCGAGCAGCTCCGCGCGGCGCGCGTGTGGTCGCTCTACTCGCCCACGATGGTCTTCCTGGGTTCGCTGGGGACATTGTTGATCCTCTGGGTCGGGGCGCGCGAGGTCGTGGCGGGGGCGATGACGCTGGGGGAACTCGTGGCGTTCCTCTCGTACCTCGGACTGTTCTACGTGCCGATCAACCAGATCCACTCGGTCAATCACATGCTGCAACACGCCCTGGCCTCCGGCGAGCGCGTCTTCGAGGTGCTGGACGCCGAGCCCGACGTGATCGACCGGCCCGGCGCCGCCACGCTCTCCCTCGCGGCGGGGCGGATCCGATTCGAGGCCGTGTCGTTCGCGTACCGGCCCGACGTCCCGGTGTTGCACGACCTCGACTTTGGGGCTGAGCCTGGCGAGACGATCGCGCTGGTGGGGCCCAGCGGCGCGGGGAAGAGCACGGTGATCAAACTGCTCCTGCGGTACTACGACGTGGGGGCGGGGCGGATCCTGCTCGACGGCCGGGATATCCGGGACGTGACGCTGGCGAGCCTGCGCGACCAGATCGGGATCGTGGCCCAGGACCCGTTTCTGTTCAACGGCACGGTGCGGGAGAATCTGCACTTCGGCCGCCTGGACGCGACGGCCGCCGAGGTGGAAGCCGCCGCGCGCGCCGCGCACGCCCACGAGTTCATCGCCGCGATGCCCGAGGGCTACGACACGCTCATCGGCGAGCGCGGGGTGAAGCTCTCCGGCGGCCAGAAGCAGCGCGTGGCCATCGCCCGCGCCCTGCTCAAGGACCCGCCGATCATCATCCTCGACGAAGCCACGTCGAACGTGGACAGCGAGACGGAAGCCAAGATCCACGACGCGCTGGAGCGCCTGATCAAGGGCCGCACGACGCTGATCATCGCCCACCGCCTGTCAACCTTGCGCTCGGTGGACCGGCTGATCGTGCTGGACCACGGCCGGATCGTCGAGACCGGACGGCACGACGAGCTGCTCGCGCGCGGCGGTCTCTACGCCGCGCTGTACGACGCGCAGGCGCGGGTGTAGCGCGCGGGCGTCGATATCATGCGATGGCGAGCGCGAGCCCGATGGCGCGGGCGTCTCGCGATATGCCTCCGCGATCCAGCCTTGCCGACCAGGCCTTCCCATTGCAAAACTCATTGAAATACTTGTATGATACGACGTTTATGTGAACGTGTCGGAATACCATGACGGATAAGACCCTCCAAACGCTTCGTGATCGGATCGACGAGATCGATGACACGATCCTCGGTCTCCTCAACCGCCGCGCGTCGATCGTCACCGAGGTGGGGCGCGTCAAGAAGCAGGAACAGGTCCGGGTCCACGCGCCGCAGCGGGAGCAGGAGATTTTCGAACGGCTCGAGAAGCAGAACCCGGGGCCGTTCCCCAACGAAGGCGTCCGCGCGGTGTTCCGCGAGATCATGTCGGCGTCGCTCGCGCTCGAGGGACCGTTGAAGGTCGCGTACCTCGGGCCCGCGGGGACGTTCACCCACGTCGCGTGCCTGAAGCAGTTCGGCACGTCGGCTCTGGCGGTGGCGGCGAACAGCATCAAGGACGTGTTCACCGAGGTGGAGCGCGGGCGGTCGGATTACGGGGTCGTCCCGATCGAGAACTCGACCGAGGGCGTGGTCACCCACACCCTCGATCTCCTTGCCGAGTCGCCGCTGACGATCGCCGGCGAGATCCTGCAGGAGGTGTCGCACCACCTGCTGTCGCGCTCCGGCGTGCTCGAGGACGTGAAGCGGATCTACTCGCACCCGCAGCCGGTGGCCCAGTGCCGGGCATGGCTGGAGCGCCACGCGCCGACCGTGCCGATCGTCGAGGTCTACAGCACCGCGCGCGCCGCCGAGCTGGCCCGGGACGAGCCGGAGGCCGCGGCGATCGCGTCCGATCTGGCGGCCCGGCTGTATGGTCTGGCCTTCGTGCAGACGCGAATCGAGGACAACCCGTCGAATTCCACGCGGTTTTTGATCATCGCGCCCCGCGCCCCGGAGCGGTCGGGCCGCGACAAGACCTCGCTGATGTTCTCGATCAAGGACCGCGTCGGCGCGTTGTACGACCTGCTCAAGCCGTTCGCCGAACACGGCATCAACCTGTCCAAGATCGAGTCGCGGCCGTCGAAACGCAAGGCCTGGGAATACCTGTTTTACGTGGACGTGGAGGGGCACGTGGACGACCAACCGGTGAAGGCCGCGCTCGACGCGCTGCGGCCGCACTGTCACGTGCTCAAGGTGCTCGGTTCCTATCCTATATCGGGATGAGTCTTTCGTGTCGCACGGCGCCGTGACCTATCGCATCAGGCCCCAGATCCTCGAGATCGAGCCCTACGTGCCGGGGAAGCCGATCGCCGAGGTCGAGCGCGAGCTCGGCATCGCGGGGGCCGTCAAGCTTGCGTCGAACGAGAACCCGCTCGGTCCGTCGCCGGCCGCGCTGGAGGCGGTCAGGCAATCACTGGGCGGGCTGCACCGGTACCCGGACGGCGGCGGAACCGCCCTGCGCGGGGCGATTGCCGCACGGCTCAAGGTCGCGCCCGAGGCGGTGATCCTGGGCAATGGGTCGGACGAGGTGGTCGACCTGCTGGCCAAGACGCTGCTGGTCGCGGGGGACGAGGCGGTCATGGCCGCGCCGACCTTCGGCATCTACCGGATCGCGGTTCTCGCCCACCAGGGGCGTCCGATCGAGGTGCCGCTGGCCGCGGGACGGCACGACCTGGACGCGATGGCGAGGGCCGTCACGCCCCGGACCCGCCTGTTCTTCCTGTGCAACCCCAACAGCCCGACCGGGACCGCGGTGTCGCGCCACGAGGTGGACGCCCTGCTCGCGCGGCTGCCCGACCACGTCGTGGTGGTGTGTGATCACGCGTACGAAGAGTACGCGGTCGCCGCCGATTTTCCCCAGACCGCCGCGCTGGTCGCAAATGGGCGGGTCGTCGTCCTTCGGACCTTTTCGAAAATTTACGGCCTGGCGGGTCTGCGGATCGGCTACGGAGTCGGACCGCCGGACCTGATCGGGGTGCTCAATCGCGTCCGCCTGCCGTTCAACGCCAGCACGGTCGCGCAGGTGGCGGCGGTCGCCGCGCTGGGGGACGAAGCCCACGTCCGTGCGAGCCGCATGGTCAACGCGGCGGGCAAGACGTATTTGACCGCGGCGTTCGCGAAGCTGGGGCTGGCGTTCTACCCGACCGAGGCGAATTTTCTGTACGTGGACGTCGGGCGGGACGGCCGGGCTGTCTTCGAGCGGCTGTTGCGCGAGGGCGTCATCGTCCGCCATATCGAGGGCGCCCGGCTGCGGATCACGATCGGATTGCCCGAGGAAAACCAGAAGTGCGTCGCGGCGCTGGAGCGCGTGCTGGCGGAGATCTCAAGGAGCAGGATATGATCATCGTCTTAAAACCGGGGGCCACCGAGGCCGAGATCGAGCACCTCACCCAGAAGATCAAAGAGCGCGGCCTGACGCCGCACCTGACCACTGGCAAGGAGCGTCGGCTGATCGGCGTGATCGGCGACGAGCGGGCGATCCAGAACCTTCCGCTCTCGATCTTCCCGGGGGTTGAGAGCGTGCTCCCGATCCTGGCGCCGTACAAGCTCGTCAGCCGCGAATTTCGCCAGGAGGATTCGGTCATCACGCTCGGCGAGGGGGTCACGATCGGCGGCAAGCAGGTGCCGGTCATGGCGGGGCCGTGCGCGGTGGAAACGCAGCGCCAGGTGCTCGACATTGCGAAGGCGGTGAAGGCCGCCGGCGCCCGCCTCCTGCGCGGGGGCGCGTTCAAGCCGCGGACGTCGCCGTACGCCTTTCAGGGATTGGGCGAGGAGGGGTTGCAATACCTCGCCGAGGCCAAGAAGATCACCGGCCTGCCCGTGATCACCGAGATCGTCGACCCGCGAGACCTCGAGCTCGTCGCGCAGTACGCCGACGTCCTCCAGATCGGCGCGCGCAACATGCAGAACTTCCGCCTGCTCACCGAGGTCGGCAAGTATCAGAAGCCCGTGCTGCTCAAGCGGGGCCTGTCCGCGACGATCAAGGAGTTCCTGCTGTCCGCGGAGTACATCATGGCCGGCGGCAATCACCGCGTGATCCTCTGCGAGCGCGGGATCCGCACGTTCGAGACCCAGACCCGCAACACCCTGGATCTCGCGGCGGTCCCGCTGATCCAGAGCCTGTCGCACCTGCCGGTGGTGGTCGATCCGAGCCACGCGACCGGTCGGTGGGACCTTGTGGCGCCGATGGCGCTGGCCGCGGTGGCGGCGGGCGCCGACGGGTTGCTGATCGAGGTCCACGACAATCCCGAAGAGGCGTTGTCCGACGGCGAGGAGTCGCTCAAACCCGCCAAGTTCGCGGCCCTGATGACCGAGATGCGCAAGGTCGCGCAGGCGGTGGGCCGGGAGATCTGACATTTCCCGCGGCCCCCTCTTCCGCCGGCTGGCTGTCGTCGGCGTCGGCCTGATCGGCGGTTCCGTGGCGTGGGGGGCCAAGCGCCGTGGCCTGGCGGCCCAGGTCGTCGGCGCCGATCGGGATCCCGCCTCGCTGCGGCACGCCCTGGGCGCCGGGATGATCGACGCCGTGGCTGACGCGGCCGACCTGGTGGTGTTGGCGGTCCCGGTGGGCGAGCTGACGGGTTTGGCCGACGAGTTGGCGCCGCGGCTGGATCCGCGGACGGTGGTGACGGACGTCGGGAGCGTCAAGCGTTCCGTGGTCGAGCGCGTCGGCTGGGGCATCCCGCGCTTCGTCGGCGGGCACCCGATGGCCGGCGGCGAGCAGTCGGGAGCGGCGGCGGCGACGCCCGATCTGTTCGAGGGGGCGACGTGCCTGCTGACCCCGACCGAGCGGACCGACCCGACGGCGCTCCAGGCGGTGGAGCGATTGTGGCACGCGCTCGGGGCGACAGTCGTGCGGATGGACGCGGCGGTCCACGACGAGATCGTGGCGGCGGTCAGCCATCTGCCACACCTCGCCGCCTGCGCCTTGGTCAACACGGTGGCGGGCTCCGATCCAAGCGGCCGGACGCTGCCCTTCGCCGCGGGGGGATTTCGTGACATGACGCGGATCGCGGCCAGTTCGCCCGAGCTGTGGCGGGATATCTGCCTGATGAATCGCGCCCCGCTGCTCGACGCGCTGGCCCGCTATACTACGGCGGTGGTGCGGCTGCGGGACCTGATCGAGAAGGGCGACGGACCGGGGCTGCTCGATGAATTCGCCCGCGCGCGCGATGTCCGCCGGAGCCTCCGGGAGGGGGTGCGATGACGACCGCGGTGGTCGGTCCCGGGCGTCCGCTCCACGGGCGCATTGCGGTGCCGGGCGACAAGTCGATCACTCATCGCGCGGTGATCCTTGGCGGGATCGCGCGGGGCGAGACCATGGTCCGGGGGTATTTGGCGTCGGACGATTGCCTGCGGACGGTCGCGGCGCTGCGTGCGATGGGGTGCGCGATCGAGGAGACGCAGTCGGATGGACGTCCGGCGTTGCGCCTCCTCGGGGCGGGCGTCGACGCGTTGTGCGAGCCGGGGGACGTGCTCGACTGCGGCAACTCGGGCACGAGCCTTCGCCTGTTGACGGGGCTGTTGGCGGGGCGCCCGATGTTTTCGGTGCTGACCGGCGACGCGTCGCTGCGGCGGCGCCCGATGGGGCGCGTCGTCGAGCCGCTTCGCGCGATGGGCGCGCAGATCGTCGGGCGCGAGGACGGCCGTTTCGCGCCGCTCGCGATCGTGGGCCGGCGGCTCAAGGGCGCCGAGGCCCGGCTGCCGGTGGCGAGCGCGCAGGTCAAGTCGGCGCTGCTCCTGGCGGGGCTGTCGGCCGAGGGGCGCACGTCGGTGACGGAACCCCAGCGCTCGCGCGATCACACCGAGCGGATGCTGCGCGCGTTCGGCGCGGCCGTGGACGTCCGGGGCCCGACGGTGTCGCTGCAGGGGCCGCAGTCGTTGACCGCCGCCGACGTGGATGTGCCGGGCGACCTCTCGTCCGCCGCGTTCTTCATCGCGGCCGCGCTGCTGGCGCCGGGGTCGGAGCTGCGGATCGAGCGCGTCGGCGTGAACCCGACGCGGACCGGTTTCCTCGACGTGCTACGCGCCATGGGGGCGTCGGTGAGCGTGGAGAACGCGCGGGAGGCGTCGGGGGAACCGGTGGCCGACGTGATCGTCCGGGCGAGCGCGCTGCGCGGGACGGTCATCACGGGAGCACTGATCCCGCGGACGATCGACGAGTTTCCGATCCTGTGCGTGCTGGCGGCGCGGGCGGAGGGGGAGACCGTGATCGACGAGGCGCAGGAGTTGCGGGTGAAGGAGAGCGACCGGATCGCGGTCATGGCCGGGGAGTTGAGGCGGATGGGCGTGTCGGTGGACGAAACGCCCGCGGGGATGCGGATCGCCGGGCCCCAGGCGTTCGTCGGCGCGGAGTGCGACAGCCACGGCGACCATCGCGTCGCGATGGCCCTCGCGGTGGCCGCGCTGACCGCGAGGGGTCAGACGACGATCCGCGACGTGGCGTGCGTGGGCACGTCGTTCCCGGGTTTTTTCGAGCTGTTGGAGCGTGTCAGCAGATGAAGCGGTCGAGCGCGGACGATTGTGAACCGGTGGACGCGATGAGGGCGCGGGGACTCATCGTCGCCATCGACGGCCCCTCGGCGGCGGGGAAGAGCAGCGCGGGGACGCTCGTGGCGCGGCGCCTCGGCTATCTCTACGTCGAGAGCGGGGCGTTCTACCGGGCGCTGGCGTGGAAGGTGCGCGAGCGCGGCTTGGATCCGACCCACGACGCGGCGCTCCGCGCGCTCTGCGAGACGACCGTGATCGAAGTGAGGCGCACGCCCGCGGGTGTGAGGATTCTGGTCGATCGGCGCGATGTCACCGACGAGCTGCGCGCGCCGGAGATGAGCCGGATCGCGGCGCAGATCGCGGCTAATCCCATCGTCCGCGAGCCGATGTTGCGGCTCCAGCGCACGATGGCCAAGGACGGCGGGGTGGTGATGGAGGGACGGGACATCGGCACCGTGGTGTTTCCGGGCGCCGACGTGAAGTTCTATCTGGACGCCGACATGAACGTCCGGGGCGAACGCCGGCACAAGGAGCTGGTGGCCAAGGGGTTGGCGGTGGACCTGCAGAGCACGATCGACGAGATCGTGGCCCGGGACCGCAAGGACATGAACCGCGCCGTGGCGCCCCTTCGGAAGGCGGACGACGCGATCGCCATCGACTCCACGGGCTTGACCTTGGATGAGGTGGTCGATAGAATGGTGGGGTTCGTAGAGCGGCGACGAGCCGCCGCCCCCCGGTAGGACGTGCTGTACGAGGTCGCGTGCCTGGTGGTCTCGTGGGTGGCGCGGCGGTGTTGCTCGCTGGAGGTGGTGGGGCGCGAGAAGGTGCCGGCCGACGGCGGGGTGATCGTCGCCGCCAACCACGTCAGCTATCTCGACATTCCGATTCTGGGGTGCGCGCTCGCCAGGCGGGCGGATTTCCTGGCGAAGGCCGAACTGTTCAGAAATCCGCTCGTGGGATGGCTGTTCCGGCGGCTGGGCGGGGTGCCCATCCGCCGCGGCGCCCTCGATCGCGCCGCGCTGATGGAGGTGCGGCGGCGGTTGGCCCAGGGTCGGCTCGTGGTGGTGTACCCCGAGGGGACGCGAAGCCCCGACGAGCGCCTGGGGGATCCCAAGCCCGGCATCGGGATGCTGGCGGCGCGGGCCGGCGTCCCCGTCGTCCCGGCGTATCTGGCGGGGACGGGCGAGGCGTGGCCGCCCGGCGCGCGGTGGTTGCGTTGCCGGCCGATCACCGTGATCTTCGGCGATCCGATGACGTGGACCGGTCCCCGGGCTGGGGGAGATGAGGACGACGTGACGAAACGACGATACCAGCGAATCAGCGACGATATCATGGCGAGCATCGCGGCGTTGCAGCGACAGGCGCGCACGCGGCGGATCATTCACCCTTCACCGCAAGCGAACTAGCTAGAGAGGACAGACGGTATGGCGAGCACGCAATCGGATACGGAGTCGGTCAGGAAGCCCTTCCAAAAAGGCACCGAATTGACGGAGATGGAGCTGATGTATGCCGAAACCTTCAAGGAGTTGGAGGAAGGCAGCATCCTGGAAGGGAGCGTCGTGGCCATCCAGGCCGAGGGCGTGGTCGTCGACATCGGATACAAATCGGAGGGCATCGTGCCCCGCGAGGAGTTCGTCCCGGAGGAACTCAACGCGCTGAAGGTCGGCGACCGCTTCCTGGTGTACCTGGAGGAGCGGGAGGACGCCGAGGGGAACATGATCCTCTCCAAGGAAAAAGCCGACCGGATGAAAATCTGGGGGGACCTCGAGCGGATCTTTGAGAAGGGCGAGGTGATCGAGGGCAAGGTCCTGACCAAGATCAAGGGCGGCATGATGGTGGACATCGGGATCAAGGCGTTCCTGCCGGGGTCGCAGATCGACCTGCGGCCGGTCCGGGATCTTGACTCTCTCGTCGGCAAGATCTTCCAGATGAAGATCATCAAGATGAATCACCGCCGCAGCAACGTCGTCGTCTCGCGCCGCGTGGTGCTCGAGGATACCCGCGACCGCCGGAAGCAACAGGCGATGGCCACCCTGCAGGAAGGCCAGATCATCGACGGCCAGGTGAAGAACATCACCGATTACGGCGCGTTCGTCGACCTGGGCGGCATCGACGGCCTGCTCCATATCACCGACATGTCGTGGGGCCGCGTGGCGCATCCCTCCGAGCTGTTCATGGTTGGCGACCGGGCCAAGGTCATGATCCTCAAGTACGACCGCGAAACCGGGCGCATCTCGCTGGGCGTCAAGCAGCTCAAGCCCGATCCGTGGCTCCACGTCGAGGAGCGATATCCCATCGGATCGCGGGTGCGGGGTAAAGTGGTCAGCCTGGTGGACTACGGGGCGTTCGTGGAGTTGGAGCCGGGGATCGAGGGACTCGTCCACATCTCGGAGATGACGTGGTCGCACGAGATCAAGCACCCGTCCAAGCTGGTGGCCGTGGGCGATCAGGTGGAGGCCCAGGTGCTCAACGTCGAACGCAAGGGCCGGAAGATCTCGCTCGGCATGAAGCAGGTCGCGGCCAATCCGTGGGAGGTGGTGGAATCGAAGTACCCGGTCGGGTCGACCATCGAGGGCAAGGTCAAGAGCATCACCGAGTTCGGGGTCTTCGTCGGTCTCGATGAGGGGATCGACGGCCTGATCCACGTCTCGGATCTCTCCTGGACCAAGCGCGTGACGCACCCCGGGGACCTCTTCAAGAAGGGGCAGACGGTCAAGGCCGTGGTCCTGCGCGTGGACAAGGAGAAGGAGCGGCTCTCGCTGGGGTACAAGCAGCTCTCGCCGGACCCGTGGGAGCACGAGATCCCGAAGCGCTATCAGGTCGGCCAGGAGGTGCACGGGAAGGTCGTGAAGATCACCGACTTCGGCGCGTTCGTGGAGTGCGAGGACGGGGTCGAGGGGCTGATCCACATGAGCGAGATGAACCTCGAGGGCCAGCGCATCGAAGACCGCTACAAGGTCGGCGACGAGGTGACCGCGCGCGTCATCCGGGTGGACCCCGGCGAGCGCAAGATCGCGCTCAGCATCCGCGAGCACGCGGGCGACTGGGGCCTGTCCGGGGGCGAAGAGCGCCACCCGCCGAAGCCGCGGTAAGCCGGGGAACGCTCCGATGGCGCGACGTCCGTTGGCGACCGGGTTGCTCGTCTTCATTCTCCTCGCGGTGGCGTTCTTTCTCGGGACCTATCTGACCGCGTGGTTCATCGAGAGCCCCCCCTCGGGGTCCGGCCAGATCGCGCTCGTGCGGATCGAAGGCGTCATCATGGACGCCGACGAGCCGGTCGAGCAACTCCGCACGTTCGCCGAGAACCCCGCCATCAAGGCCATCCTGATCCGGATCGACAGCCCCGGCGGCGCCGTCGTGCCCTCGCAGGAGATCTACGACGAGGTGAAGAAGATCCGGGCCGCGGGCAAGCAGAAGGTCGTCGTCTCGATGGGGACGATCGCGGCGTCGGGCGGCTACTACATCGCGAGCGCGTCGGACCGGATCGTCGCCAATCCCGGCTCGCTGACCGGCAGCATCGGCGTCATCATGGAGCTGCCGAACGTCGAAGGGCTCATGAAGAAGATCGGCGTCGCGAGCACGGTGATCAAGAGCGGGGCGCACAAGGACCTGATCTCGCCGTTCCGCAAGATGGGCGAGGAAGAGCGCCAGATCCTCCAGCGCGTGATGGACGACGTCCACGATCAGTTCATCCAGGCGGTGTCCGACGGCCGCGGGTTGGAGAAGGCGACCGTCACGGCGTTGGCCGACGGCCAGGTCTTCACCGGGCGCCAGGCGAAGGCCAAGGGCCTGGTCGACGAGCTGGGCAGCTTCGAGGACGCGATCGCGCTGACGGGCGAGCTGGCCGGCATCGTCGGGCGGCCGACGGTGGTGGAGCCGAAGCGCCGCTTCTCGCTCACCGAGTGGCTCTCGTCGGAATTCCGAGGGCGAATCGGGGCGTGGGCGAACCCCGCCGCGCCGAGTATCCGTCTCAATTATCTCTGGACATGGGGATAGGACGATGACCAAGGCTGAACTCATCGAAGAAGTCGCCGGCAAGGTGAAGGGGTTCACCAAGCGGCAGACCGAGATCATCATCAACGGGATCCTGGACGGCATCAAGGAGACGCTGGCGCGCGGCGACAAGATCGAGATCCGCGGCTTCGGCAGCTTCCGCCTCAGGAACCGCCGCACCCGCGAGGGGCGCAACCCCAAGACCGGCGCGACCGTGCAGGTGCCCGCCAAACGCGTGCCGTTCTTCAAGGCCGGCAAGGAACTCAAAGAACTCGTCGACCGGTAGGGCCACGAGCCGACGGTCCACGCTCTCTCCCCCTCGCCGTCTTCTACAGCTTATTCTCCCACCTGCACCAACAATCCCCGCCGACGGGCTACCCGAAACATCCAGAGGAACACGGCCATTCCGGCCGCCACGTAGAGCGCGTTGAGCCCCACCGCGTTCCAGAAGAGGCCGGCGTCGAAGCGCTGTTCCAGCATCACGGTCCGCATGCCCTCGAAGACGTGGGCCGCGGGCGTGGCCAGGGCGATGGGGCGCAGCCACGGCGGCAGGACGGAGACGGGATAGAAGACCGCCGCGACGGGCTGAAAGAGGAAGATCACGGCCCACGCCAAACTCTCGGCGCCTTGGCCGAAGCGTAAAATCAACGCGGATACCACGAGGCCGATGGCCCACCCCATCACCAGCAGATTGCAGAAGAACGCGACCAGCGGGAGGCCCATGCCGAAGAGGTTGTAGTGATACAGGGTGAGGGCCAGAGCGGTCATGAATCCCGCCGTGACCACGGTGCGGATGAGCCCCACGATCACCTGTCCGATCATGAATTCGAGCGGCGTGAGGGGACTGACGAAGAGATTGGCGAGGTTGCGCGACCAGACTTCCTCGAGAAACGCCAGCGAGACGCCGATTTGAGCCCGGAACAGAATATCCCAGAGAATGAGCGCGCCGAGGAAGAGCGCGACGACGTTCGGCAGGCCGGGGCCCAGGTCGCGCAGGTAGAGAGTCAAAAAGCCCCACAGGAGCAATTCCATCGCCGGCCAGTAGACCAGCTCGACCACGCGGGTCCACGAGCTGCGGTACAGGTAGTAGTGCCGCAGCACGAGCGCGAAGACCCTCGAGGCGCTCCCCGCGCGTCTCATACGATGCGCTCCGATCCGGGGGAAGGGGGTGCGGTCCTGGCGATGTCCAGGAAGACGTCCTCCAACGTCGCGCGCCCATAACGACGGAGCAGGGCGGCGGGGGTGCCCTCGGCCACGGTTTGCCCCTGCTTGAGCACGATCACGCGGTCGCACAGCCGCTCCACCTCGGGCATGTTGTGCGAGCTGACGAGCAGGGCCGCTCCGGTGCGCGTGCGGTAGTCGGTCAGCCAGCTCCGCACCCGGTCGGCGACGTCGGGGTCGAGGCTGGCGGTGGGCTCGTCCAGGAGCAGCAGTTCGGGATCGTTGATCAAGGCCTTCGCCAGCGCGACCCGCGTCTTCTGCCCGGAGGACAGGTGGCCGTATCGCGTGTCCAGGAGATCCTCGATCTCCAGGTGCTTGCACAGGGCGGCGACCTTCTCGGCGAGCTGGGGCACGCCGTACAGGCGTCCGTACACGGTGAGGTTCTGCCGCACGGTCAGGCGATGGGGCAGGTCGACGTATGGCGACGAGAAGTTCACCCGCGAGAGAGTTGCGTGCCGCGCTCGGGCGACGTCGAGGCCGAAGAGGCGAATTCGCCCCGCGGTCGGCGTGACGAGATCGAGGAGCATGGCGATCGTGGTGGTCTTACCCGCGCCGTTGGCGCCCAGCAGGCCGAGGATTTCGTTCCGGCGGATGGTGAAGGAGAGATCACGCACCGCCCACGCGTGCTCAAATCGCTTGCTCACGCGCTCGACCCGCACGATCTCCTCGTTCATCGAGCGCGAACAGTGGCCATCTCAAGCACGGCTGACCTCGGTGGTGGAGTGTGGGGGGGTATCCGAGTGAGGGTTTTGTTGTAGCAAAGGGCGCGCCCGGGGTCAAGATCGGCTCGCGCCCGATTGCCTGCTCGGCCGGTGATGGGCTATATATGTGGTTCCTTGGGAGACCAACGATGAGAATCAGGAGGATGGGATACCTGGTTGTGGCCGTGATCGGGTTGTTCTGTGCGGACGCCGTCGGCGCGCCGCCGGATCCGGATGAAGCGATCAACATTCGGGTCTACAGCGGGGCTCGTGACAGCGTCGTGAACATCACCAACGTCGCGATCGACTACGACATTTTCTTCGAACCGTACGCCAGCGCGTCGACGGGGTCCGGCGTGGTGATCGACACGCAGGGCCACATCGTCACCAATAACCACGTGGTCGCGAAGGCGTCGCAGCTCGAAGTGACGCTTGCCGATGAGAGCAAGTGGCCGGCGAAGGTCATCGGCACCGACCCCTCCACCGATCTGGCTGTCATCGGCATCAAAGCGCCGGCCGATCGGCTCCACCCGCTCCCCTTCGGCGACTCCGCCGATCTCAAGGTCGGCCAGAAGGTGCTCGCGATCGGCAACCCCTTCGGACTCGAACAGTCGCTCACCACTGGCATCATCAGCTCGATCCGCCGCTATCTCAAGATCAACGAGATCGAGATGGAAAACGTGATCCAGACCGATGCGGCCATCAACCCCGGTAATTCCGGCGGGCCGCTCTTGGACAGCGACGGGCGTTTGGTCGGGATCAATACCGCGATTTTCAGCCCTTCCGGCGGCAATGTGGGAATCGGTTTCGCGGTGCCGGTCGACACGGTGAAGGGCGTGGCCAAGGAACTGATGGACAAGGGGTATGTCTCATACGCGTGGTTGGGTGTGGAGATGCAGACGGTGATTCCGCGCTTTGCCGAAGCCCTCAAACTGCCGGTCGAGCGCGGTGTGATGATCGGCCGCCTCGTCCGCAAGGGGCCGGCGGACCAGGCTGGCCTTCGTGGAGGTTCGGCCCGGGTGATCGTCGGCAACACGCGCCTGATCGTGGGCGGCGACATCATCGCCGAGGCCGATGGCCACGCCATCGCCTCATCGGAAGAACTGCAGCGGGTGTTGCGCGGCAAAAAGCCTGGGGACACGATGCGGCTCACGGTGTTTCGCGACGGGAAGCGGACAGCCCTGTCGGTGACGCTCGGCGAGCGTCCGGTGGGGTAGGAGTCAGTGCAGAGCTCACAGCCAACCACACGTATTCTCACACACGCCCTGGCCGGTACTGTCAGGCGGTGAGGTTTGCCAGTGCCGCGGCGATGCGCGCGATTGCCGGCTCCGCGATAGCGGGGTCCGAGACCGTGCTCAGCACGAGATGGGTGGGGTCGAGGTCGTAGAAGAAGCCGGGGTGAACCAGACAGCCCGCCGACCGGAGCAGATGAAGCGCCATCTCCTCGTCGTCGCGCCGGGAGCCGGTCACTCGGACCACGGCGTAAAACCCGCCGCGCGGTGGGACGAGGGTCAGACTCGATACGCGGGCCAGCCCCGCGAGCGTGGCCGCTGTTCTCCTCGCGATCTCGCGTCGGTACCGGCCTAAGAACTCCTCGCCCTCCTCAAAGATCATCGGCACGGCCGCCTGGACGATTTCGTTGACTGGGAGGAACGCGTCCGACATCGCCTCCAACGCGCTCAGCACCGGACGCACCCATTCGTCGTCGCCCGAGAGCGCCATCCAGCCGAGTTTGATGCCGGGCAGGGCGAACATCTTGGAGAAGCCGTTCAGCGCGATGACGAGCGGCGCGCGGGTTGCGGCGGGCCGCGGGAGGCGGTCGAGCCCGAATAGAAACTCGCTGAAGACCTCGTCGGCGATGATCGGCAGCGCGTGCCGCGTGGCGATCTCGGCGAGGGCGTCGAGCTCGGTGGCCGACACCACTGCGCCCGTGGGGTTGTGCGGCGAGATCAGCACGATCGCGCGGGTGCGGGGCGAAATGCGGTCTTCGAGGTCGGCGAGGTCGATCGCCCAGCCGCGCGACTCGTCCAGTCGGTACGCCACCGTGCGCACGCCCGCGATCCGGGCGATCTCGTCGAAGAGCGGGTACGAGGGGCGGGGCGTGAGGATCTCATCCCCGGGATCACACAAGGCCAGAAAGGCGTACCAGTACGCGAGGCTTGTGCCCGGCGTGAGAAGAATCTGTTCAGGCGGGATGGCCAGGCCGTGCGAGCGGTAGTACGCGCTGATTGCCGCTCGCGCCTCGGGCTGACCCAATGGATGGGGTCGATACACGCGCGCCCGCCGCGCGGCGTCGGTCAGGATGCTCTCCAGGACGGCGTGTGGATACGTGAGCCCGTGCTCGGTGACGTTGCCGGAAATAAGGTCCACAACCGGTTCGCTTCGCGCGAGCATGGCATCTCGTTCGCGGTAGAGCGGATTGGTCCGGGTGTGGAAACTGGCGGCGAGCCGGGAGAAGGACAGGGTCACGGCCGTACGATACACGCCCGAAGCGGACCAATGCAAAGCAGAGAACGAGGACAGCATTCGTTGTCGCTTGCGTTGCCACTCACCCCGTGCTAGAGTCGCGCGCGTGTGACCACAGAGTCGGGGGACGAGCGGCGATGGGGTGGGAACCGAAGGATCTTGGCGGCGGCAAGGCGGATTTCGAACGAGGCTTGGCTGAGCTTCAGCAGCAGCTCCGGCGCTTCGGTAATTTTCGTGGCTGGATGCCGATCATCGGCCTGCTCATCGCCCTCGTGATCGCGTGGCAGGGGTTCTACATCGTCGCGCCCGACGAACAGGGCGTGGTCAAGCGCTTCGGCCGCATCGTCCGCACCACCCCGCCGGGTCCCCATTTCAAAATTCCGGTCATCGAATCCGTGCTCATTCCGAAGATCACCAAGCTCCATCGTATCGAAGTCGGCTTTCGCACCAATCCCCAAGGCGGGACGACGACGGTGCCACGGGAAGCCCTCATGGTCACCGGAGACGAGAACATCCTGAGCGTCGAGCTGATCGTCCAGTTCCGGATCAAAGACGCCCAGGAGTTCCTCTTCAACGTCGCCGACATGGGCGAGACGATCATGAAGGCCACCGAGGCGGCGACCCGCCAAGTCGTCGGTCAGAGTCGGATCGACGAGGCCCTGACCACGGGCAAGGCGGAGATTCAGCAGAACACGCAAACCCTGTTGCAGCAGATCTTGGACGATTACGGGGCCGGGGTTCAGGTGGCGGCGATCCAGCTCCAGGACGTCGATCCGCCCGATCAGGTCGTCTCGGCTTTTAAGGACGTGGCCAGCGCGAAGGAAGACAAGGAAAAGCTGATCAACGAATCCCAGGGTTACCGGAACGACATCATTCCCAAGGCGAAGGGCGAAGCCGCGCAAATGATCAACCAGGCCCAGGGCTACGCGCAGTCGCGGGTGCGGCGCGCCGAGGGGGAAGCGGATCGGTTCCTCAAGATGTTGAAAGAATACCAGCAGGCCAAACCGATCATCCGGAAGCGGATGTATCTCGAAACGATGGAAACGGTGTTGCCGGGGATCAACAAGATAATCATCGAGGGGAAAGCGGGTGACCGGATGCTGCCGTACCTGCCGCTCACCCGGGAACCGAAGCCCGCCGGCGCCGGCGGGGGAAGCGCCGCCCCATGACGAAACGACTCATCGCGCTGTGGACGATCGTTGTTGTCGTCGCTCTGCTCCTGTTGGGTGTGTCGCCGTTCTTCGTCGTCGATGTGACCCAGACCGCGATCGTCATCCAGTTGGGCAAGCCGGTGCGCACGATCACCGAGCCCGGGTTGCGGCTAAAAATCCCGTTCGTGCAGAACGTGGTCTACTTCGACAAGCGCTTGCTCGATTACGATGCGGTATCGCAGGACGTGATCACGACCGACAAGAAGACATTGTTGATCGACAATTTCTCGAAGTGGCGGATCAAGGACCCACTCAAGGTGTACGAGGCATTTCAGACCCAGCAGGCGGCGCTGGCCCGGCTGG
>Ga0210377_10001303_pt1 | contig 22772 bp, 15 predicted proteins | sample PLM4_65_b1redo_FD_155480 | JGI IMG/M metagenome (GOLD analysis project Ga0210377, IMG submission 155480) | Groundwater sediment microbial communities from an aquifer in East River, Colorado, USA - PLM4_65_b1 redo | ecosystem: Environmental > Terrestrial > Soil > Riparian zone | place: USA: East...
ACGGGTGAGCATCGATGAGCAGATTGCGGCGTCCCGACGGGACGACCTTATCGCCCCAGAGCGCGATGTCGCCGGCGAACGCGTCGAGTTCGGGCCTGAGCGCGAGGTCGGTAACCGTGCCGGTCGAAAGCACGAGAAAATCCAGCAGGTGGTCACCTTGGGGTGTTGTGACGCGCGCCTGATCGCCCTCCAGGCTGACATTCCGCCACGGCGCTCCAAGATGGAGACGAAATCCCGGATGGCCGGCGGCGCGGCGGAAGGTGTCGTTGGTTGGCGGTTGGTTCAGCGTCAGGAAATGATCAAGCGCTGCATACTTCTCCTGATCGCTCAGCAAGGCGTAGCGCTTGGTAAGGCCGGCGCGCTCCATATGACGGATCGGATTGATGCGAGGCAGGGCCGTCCGCCGGGCAAACACATGGACTTCAACGACGCCGGCGGACAGGGCATGTTGCGCATTGTCGAAAGCTGACGCGCCTGATCCCAGAATGCCGATGCGCTTGCCAGTGAGCCGTTCAAAGTCGATGTGCTCGCTAGTGTGCGCGTACATCCCACGAGGCAAGGCATCCTGAACAAGACGAGGTGTATGCCACTCGCCGCCGCCCTGTATGCCGGTCGCCAGAACGACCTTGCGCGCCATCAGCTTTTCAGCCGCGCCCTCAACCGAAACGCTGAACAGCCCATCGCTCTCCCGCGCGATTGAAGAAACGCGGGCATTGTTGCGCACCGGCAGATCGAGCACGCGGCGCAGCCAGCGCAGGTAGGCCATCCACTCGCCGCGAGGGACCTTATCGATCGCATCCCAGGCGGCAGCGCCATGCTGCGCTTCATGCCAGGCGCGGAATGTAAGCGACGGGATGCCAGTTTCGACGCCCGTAAGGTGCTTCGGGGTCCGCAAGGTGATCATGCGTGCGTAGGTTACCCATGGCCCTTCAGCACCCTCGGCATTCTCATCCAGCACGAGGACGTTGCTGACGCCTTCGCGGCGAAGCGCGAATGCAGCGCCAAGGCCGCTCTGGCCTCCGCCGACAATCAGCACATCATGGACATGCGCACCGGAAGCATGCGTACGAGCCCGAACCCATGACGTTGCAGGGTCGGCCAGCAGCAACAGGTCGTGCTTCACCCGCGCTTCAAGCGATGCAAGGCCGGCTTCCCGATCGAGCCGGGACAGCAGGTCGGCGAGCCGGAGGCGGGCGATGTCGTGGATCTGCGCGATCGCCTCCCGCATCTCGGATTCCACCGCGTTACCGAGTCGCCTGTTCAGGGCGGAAAGGATTTCCGCCTTGGCATGAAGCCGCACGCAGATGACGAAAGGAAAGCCAAACCGTTCGCGGTAAGTCGAGTTGAGCCTCGTCCATTCGGCAATCTCGTCGCCTGTCAGCCGGTCGAGACCGATGCTCGCCTGCTCCGCCATCGAGCTGTCGGTGAGCGCCCTTGCACGCAGCTTTTCTCCGGCAAGCTCCGGATGCGCGCGGATCAGCGCAAGCTTCTCTGAATTGCTCGCCCGGTCGACGACCTCCGCCAGCGTTGCCGAAAGCGCGGCCTCGTCCGCAAACGGCACGTAGCCAAACGCTCGTTCCGCAGCCCAGGGAGAATGCTCGTACAGTGGCCCCAGCAACGCGACGAAACCGGCGCGGTCGAGTGCGTTGATCTTCTCCAGTGCAGAAACGGTCATGCTGCTTTGGCTTCAGGATTGACGGGGGGCATCCCCGCGACCGGATGACGATTGCTTGTATGGATGCCGTGCGAGCCAGTGACGGGCAATGTCGATCCGCCGTGCGACCCAGACCCCATCCCGGGCGGCAATATGCTCAAGGAAGCGGCGCAGGCCGAGGATTCGGCCCGGTTTTGCGACGATCCGGCAGTGCAGGCCGACCGACATCATTTTCGACGCCGTTGCGCCTTCGGCATGGAGCGCCTCGAGAGCGTCGATCAGATAGTCCGAAAACTGTTCGCCTGTCTGGAATCCATTCAGCGCCACGAACTTCATGTCGTTGGCGTCGAGCGTATACGGCACGATCAGCTGCGGCTTCCCATGACGCGTGTCGTAGTAGGGCAGGTCGTCGGCGTACGAGTCCGCGTCGTAGACAAAGCCACCTTCCTCCACGACCAGGCGCGCAGTGTTGGGGCTGGTGCGCCCCTGATACCAGCCGAGCGGGCGAGATCCTGTCAGCCGGGTATGAATCTCGATAGCCCGGGCCATGTGTTCGCGTTCGATCATCTCCGGGACGTTCTGATAGTCGATCCAACGATAGCCGTGCGTCGCAATCTCCCATCCGGCTTTCAGCATGGCTTCCACCGCCGTTGGGTTTTTTTCCATCGCGCTGGCTACGCCGAACACTGTCACCGGCATGCCGAACTCGCTGAATAGTCTGTGCAGCCGCCAGAACCCGGCGCGCGAGCCATACTCGTAGAGCGACTCCATCGCCATCGCCCGCATGCCATCATGGCTCTGCGCGCCGATCATCTCCGACAGGAACGCCTCCGATCCCTTGTCGCCATGGAGGATGGAATTTTCGCCGCCTTCTTCGTAGTTCATGACGAGCTGCACGGCGACGCGCGCGCCGCCCGGCCAGCTTGCGATCGGCGGATTGCGTCCATATCCAACAAGGTCCCGAGGATATGTCATATGGCAACCAGATCGCAAAAGCCCGGCGCCGGTTCAATCGCTGCGCGCGATGTGTGTGGCGGATCGATTTCGCCGAAGGGATCCAGCGTCAGACCGCTCATGATGCGTGCTCCGCTGCGAGCAGGTCGATGAACGCCAGCATTACACCAAGCGCTGCTTCGCAGTCTTCAGATCTGACCGATTCCGCAGGGTTGTGACTGACGCCACCGGCGCATCTGATGAACAGCATCGCTGTGGGAGCGAAATCCGCGATCATCATGGCGTCATGGCCCGCACCGCTCATCAGCTCGGGCGCTGCATGGCCGGTTTGTTTGGCCGCCCGCTTCAGCAAAGACTGGAGCTGTGTGTCCATTCTGGCTGCAGGCAGGTTTTGCACACGGTCGATTTCAGCCCCCACGCCGCGTCGCACGGCGATCTCCGCGATCTCCGCTTCGACCTGCTGGAGGCCCTGGTCGCGCACGTTGTCGGTTCCGGCGCGCACGTCGAAGGTGATTTCTGCAAAACCGGGGATCACGTTCGGCGCGCCGGGCTTTACCGTAACCTGGCCGACAGTTGCCACGAGTCCAGCTGGATTTTTCGTCGCGATGCGCTCGGCGGCCAGCATCGCCTCCGCCGCTGCCGCCAATGCATCATTGCGCAGGCGCATCGGAGTTGTTCCCGCGTGGCCCGCTCGTCCGATAAAGCGCACCTTGAGCCGCCACTGACCCGCAATCGATGTCACAATCCCGAGCGCCGCGCCTGCCGCTTCGAGGACCGGACCTTGCTCGATATGTGGTTCGATGAAGGCCAGCACCGAACCCGCTTCACGTGCGGCGGCGCCAAACTTGTTCGGATCCTTCCCGAACATTGTGAGTGCGTCTGTCAGGGTAATTCCATCGCGGTCACGAACGTCCAGCTTTACCTCGCTGAGTCTTCGGGAGAATGCGCGGCTGGCATTCATCGACGCCTGGAAGCGCGAGCCCTCTTCGTCGCCAAAGGCCACAACTTCGATAGCGAAAGGAAGGCGCTTGCCGGACGCCGCCAGCGCCTCGACGCATGCGAGGCCCAGCATCACACCCAGCGGCCCGTCATAGCACCCAGCATCGCGCACGCTGTCGATGTGAGACCCGATCACCAGCGCAGGCCCCGCCTGTGCTCCCTCCAGCCGGCCGATTAAGGTTGCTGCTTCATCCTCGCGCACACTCAGTCCAGCGGCGCGCATCCATTCAGCTATCCGATCCATCGCAGCGCGATGCGGAGGCGTAAGATAGGTGCGGGTCAGCGCATTAGCGTCCTCGCTGTAGGGAGGCCGGGAGAGTTCACGGCACCGCGCTTCGGCTCGGGCGCCCAGGCCGCCTGCAGTCAGAACCATGCTGCGCCCCCTTTACGGTGCGGATCGCTTGCGCCGTCGAGCGTATCATCGGCGTGGCGCGAAACAGCCCCTGCATGGCCCATCAGATCGGAATAGTCCTCCACCATCTGGACAGGATGGCCCGCGTTGCAGAGCGCGTCGATGGCATTCTTGCCGGACCCGGATTGGGTCTGCCGAAAGTGCAAGACCGCCGGTTGGCGCTTGGCCCGAGGAAGGTCATTATGGTCGTAAATTGTGCGAGGGTTCGATGGGCCGGTTGACGACTCACGTATTGAACACAGCCGAGGGAATTCCCGCCGTCGGCATGGCCGTGCGCCTGCTTCGGGGGGATACGCGTACGCCAATCCTTGAAACGCGAACCAACACCGATGGTCGCTCTGATGCGCCGTTGCTGGAAGGCGCCGCGTTCACGACCGGGAAGTACATTCTGGCTTTTTCTGCTGCGGACTATTTTCGCGGCCGGAAAGCGCAGCTTGCGGACCCGCCCTTTCTGGATGTGATCGAGATCGCGTTCGGTATCGGCGACGCTGGCGTTCACTATCATGTGCCGTTGCTGGTTTCGCCTTGGGCCTATTCCACCTACCGCGGCAGCTAGGCCTCCCCGACCGGAACAACATCCACTGCCTGGCTGCTAGCCTGGCTGCCTGCGGTTCGGACAACACCTCGCACCGGCGCTACATCGCCGTAGTCGCGTCCATGGGCGACTACGATATGATCGGTCCCGATGAACATGCCATTGGTGGGATCATACTCGATCCAACCGGTCTCGCGTCCACACCAGACCCTCACCCAGGCATGCATCGCATCCGCGCCTTCGAGTCGTGGTTGGCCAGGCGGCGGATTTGTTCGCAGGAAGCCGCTGACGTAAGCCGCCGGCACGCCGATCGCGCGTAGGCAACCAATCATGATGTGGCTGAAGTCCTGGCAAACGCCATGGCGCCGCGCGAACGCTTCCTGCGGCCGCGTGTCGACATTTGTGGCGTCGGGATCGTACGTCATGTCGCGATCGAGCGCCTTGCCGATCGCCTCAGCGGCGGCAAGCACAGTCATGCTTGATGTGATCTGGCTGCGCGCATAGGCGCCGAACTCAGGCGAGGCCTGTACGCGAGGCGAATTGGCCACGAAATGTGTCGGCGCCTCCGGCGCCAGCGAGCGCACGTCAGCTATCTCGGCGGGAAGCAGATCAAGCGGCGGCGAAACATCGGGTCCGCGAACTTCGGTCAACCGGTCCAGCCGCGAGCGCAGGCGGAACTCGATCTTTGCGTGCGGCGCACGAAAAGCCACCTGCACAAGCGTATTGCCGTAGAAGTCCGTGCCCGCAATGCGCTCGTCGGGCGTCGGCCGGATGTCGAGCAGGGATGTGATGGGCCGCTGGCGGCCGGGCAGGTCGGCCGGGGTCATGTAGAGCACATGGCGACCGCCAGCCGCCGGGCTCTGGTAGCTGTACATGATGCGAAGGCCGACGTCGTATAGCATGACTCAGCGCAGGTATGTCGAAGTGACAATATCGGCCAGGCCAGAAAGATCGCCGCGAATGGCCAGCAGCGCAGCAGTGTCCAGCGATTCCGGCGTCTTCACCGCCAGGTCGGCGTGCATCTTCATCACCGCGCGCGACAGTGGCGACAATTGCCCGTGCAACCCCGCGCCGGGAAGAAACGCGACCTGGTCCTTGATTTCGGCAAGGTGATACTGGATCGAGCGCGGGTTGTTGGCATCGCACGCCAGAAGGTCGATCACTGTCGGGCGCGTGGTTGCGACTGCATACAGCCTGCGGTGTGACAGCGCGCTGTCGCCGACCTCGACGACAAGATCGAGCGCGCCTTCGGGCGCATTCTCTGCGCCAAACCACGACAGCAGTTGCGCCATCGTGCTGGCGCGTTCGATCGACCGGCCGATCGAAAGGAAACGCCAGCCCGCAAAGCGATACATGTTGTCGTGCACAAGGCCGGAGAACCCGGTGATCTGACGCAACAAAAGACCAAGCGCGCGCGCGGATACATCGCCGGCCGATACGTTGGAAAGCGCGATCCTCGCACTGTCCGCCAACTCGTTAAGAGCGGTCCATCCATCAACGGAGAATCGATCCCGCACCTGGCTCGCGCTAGCGGTGGCGGAAGCGATGGCGTCGAAAAGATCCGGCGGGACCTCAAGCGCCGGATCGCGGCCGGCGAATCCCGGAAATTTCGTTGCGAACTCAAGCAGAGGTGTATCTGCGCGCCCGGATTCGGCGCGGCGGACGTGCCAGGCCCGCAACAGGCGGATCAGGCCTTCCGATCGTTCGACATAGCGCCCCATCCAGAAGAGGTTGTCCGCCGCTCGGCTGGGCAACACACTGGGCTGCGCGCGTACATAAGGCGATGCGGGCGAGGGCAGCATCGTCTCGTTCCGCACTGGTGTGTCTGAAACGATCCAGACATCCGACACCGACCCGCCGCGCTGCAGCGCTATGGCGGTCGCGTCCTGCGATCGCCCAATCCGCGCGTAGCCGCCCGGCATCAGCCGCCAGCCGCGGGACGTGCGTGCAAGGAACACGCGCAGGCTCATTGGCCGGGGCGCAAGTTGACCATCGATATAGGCCGGCGTCGTCGAAAGAGTGACTGCTTCCTGCGCCACCAGCAGATGCGCCTCGCTGTCCAGCAGCGCGTCTACCACGCCGCCAGGCTCGCGCTGCAGGTTCGACCCCAGAACCGTCGTGCCGTCCATGTCGAAGGGCAGGCGGGTCGAAAGCGCCGATCCGATCATCATGTTATGGGCGTTTTCCCGAACATGGGCGCGCTCGGTCTCCTGACCGCACCACCATGTCGCAATATTCGGCATCATCAGCGGCTCGCCGTGCAGCGCCTGCGAAATGCGCGGCAGAAAGGCGAGCAACGCGCGCGTTTCCAGAACGCCGGAGCCAAGCGCATTGACCACCGCAAGCTGTCCGCGCCGGATCGCATCGACAAGCCCGGGTGTCCCGAGGCGAGATGTCTCGTCGAGCTCCAGCGGATCAGCGTAGGATGCGTCGATCCTGCGCCAAAGTACGCTGATGGGAGAGAGGCCTTCGATCGTGCGCACCATGACCTGGCCGTTCTGCACAGTCAGATCGTCACCCTCAAGAAGCATGAAGCCTAGATAACGGGCGATGTAGGCGTGTTCAAAATAGGTGTCGTTTAGCCGGCCAGGCGTAAGGATGCCGACACGGCTTTCACTGTCGCCGCGCAGATCATTCATCGCGTCGCGGAATGCCCGGAAGAAGCCAGCTAGGCGATGGACATTTGCTCCGGCGTAGAAATCCGAAAACACGCGCGCCGTAGCGACGCGGTTCTCCAGCGCAAAACCGGCGCCCGATGGCGCCTGCACGCGATCGCCCAGCACCCACCACTGACCATCCGGTCCGCGGCCGATCTCGAAAGCGATGAAGTTGAGAAAATGGCCCGAGCGTGGCCGCACGCCCACCATCGGCCGTAACCATTCCGGGCTCATCGCGATCAGCGAAGCAGGAAGATGTCCTTCGGCGACGAGATTTGCTTGGCCGTAGAGGTCAGCGCAGGTGCGTTCCAGCAAGTCCGCGCGTTGGATCAAGCCTTGCGATATCGTCGCCCATTCGCTTTCATGAATAAGAACTGGAACGTGCGACAGCGGCCACGCGCGCTCTATCGATCCCGTCTCACCGTACTGCCGGAAGAATACGCCCGCGTCGCGGAGATGCTGGTCACCCTGTTCGAATCGCGCGGTGAGCTTGTCCGGCGCCAGCCCAGCAAAGTAATCGAGAAACTGTCGCCAGACCGGCCGCACGTTTCCAGACGAGTCGAGCAGCTCGTCCGCCACGCCCGGCAGAGGCTGATATCCGGCCAGAAGGCGCGTAACCGGATTTTCCTGCGGCTGGCTTTTCGCGGGCACATTCCGTCCTTTGTATTCCAGCCGTTCGCCTAAAGTCTGGCCGGCCGCCTGAGGTCCAGTGTAAGCGGAAACTCAGCATGCGGCGACTCGTTCGCAAGTTGGTATAGCCCCGGCGAGTGTCCATGGGGCTCGAAGCGGGCGAGCCTGCGGGCCTCCGCCTCGTTGCCGTTTACCGGAAAGGTTTCGTAGTTGCGCCCGCCGGGGTGGGCGACGTGATAAACGCATCCGCCGAGTGTGCGATCCGTCCATGTGTCGAAAACATCGAAGGTCAGCGGCGCGTTGACTGGCAGCACGGGGTGGAGCGATTCTGGCGGTTTCCACGCCTTGTAGCGCACGCCTGCCACGGCCACGCCGTTGCTCACCTGCGCTAGCGGCACTCGCCGCTGATTGCAGGCCACGGCGTAGCGACCAGGATCGCCCGCCGTCAGTTTTACCTGCACACGCTCGGCAGAGGAATCCGCGAAACGCACGGTTCCGCCGATGGCGCCCGTCTCGCCCAGCACATGCCATGGCTCCAGCGCCTGTCGGATTTCCAATTTTACGCCTTCCACCTCGACCTCGCCGCAGAACGGGAAGCGGAACTCGCACTGCGCTTCATACCATTCCGGCCGCAGCTCGAAGCCGTGCGCCGAGAGGTCGCGCAGAACATCGAGGAAATCCTCCCACACAAAATGCGGCAGCATGAACTGGTCGTTGAGCGCGGTCCCCCAGCGCACGAGACTGCCCGACAGCGGCGCCTGCCACAGCCGCGCGATGACCGCCCGCACCAGCACCTGCTGCGCCAAGCTCATGCGCGGGTCCGGCGGCATCTCGAACCCGCGGAACTCCACCAGCCCCAAGCGCCCCGTCGGTCCGTCCGGCGAGAACAGCTTGTCGATGCAGATCTCCGTGCGGTGCGTATTCCCCGAAACATCGATCAGAATGTTACGCAGCAGCCGATCCACCAGCCAGGGCGGCGTCTGCGGACCCGCTCCCGGTGCATGAATCTGCGACAGCGCGATCTCAAGCTCATAGAGCGCGTCGTGTCGCCCCTCGTCGATGCGCGGCGCCTGACTCGTCGGTCCGATGAACATGCCGGAGAAGAGATAGGAGAGAGACGGCCGCCGTTGCCACATGAGCAGCAGACTCTTCATCAGGTCCGGCCGGCGCAGGAACGGACTGTCGCCCGGGGTCGCCCCGCCGACGACCACATGATTTCCTCCGCCAGTTCCCGTATGCCGCCCGTCGATCATGAACTTGTCGGCGCCCAGCCGGCATTGCCGCGCCTCGTCATAGATCGCTTCGGTCGTTGCAACGCACTCCCGCCAGTTCGACGCCGGATGGATGTTGACCTCGATTACGCCCGGGTCCGGCGCCACGCGGATGACGTTCATGCGTGGATCATGCGGCGGCGAATACCCCTCGATATGCACCGGCAGTCCGACCGCCGCCGCCGCGCTCTCCGCTGCCGCCACCAGCTCGAGATAATCCTCTATTCGCTCCACCGGCGGCATGAAAACACAGAGCCGCCCGTCGCGCGCCTCAACTGTCATCGCGGTGCGCACCGAGCCCGCAACTTCGCTGAACGATTGTTCCTGCCGCCCCTGCTGTCCGCCCTCCGATGCAGTGAAGCGTGCACGAGCTTGCGGCCCCTGTTCTCGCGGAGTGAAATCAGGCAATGGTCCGCGCTCTTCGCCCGGGTCCGCGGGGTTCACATAGGGATAGTTCCTCGGTGCGATCCAGGGCAGGGACTCCAGCGGTAGGCGATACCCAACAGCGCTGTCGCCCGGCGCCAGGAACATGTGCCCCCGCCGTAGTTTCCAGCGCTCCGACTTCCAGCGCTTGCCTGAAGCCTTCGCTTGCCAGCGCTGAATCGGCAGCACATAGCCCGAAGGCTCCGTCAGCCCACGCCCAAACACCTTCGCGATCCGGCTGCGTTCCTCCGGATCCTTCAGCTTGGAGTTTTCAGGCGTTACATTCTCCGGAAGATTGCCTTCCTTGAGGATCCAGTTGGCGGGGTCCTCATATGCCGGGATGACCATCTCCGGCCCGACCCCCAGCTCCGTCGCCATCAGCTGCAGAAGTTTCTCGGCCTCTTTCTTCGTTGCCCCGCTGTCCTTGCCTTCCTCGGCCACCAGCGCCGGATTGGTCCAGATCGGCTTGCCGTCCCGCCGCCAATAGAGACTGAACGTCCAGCGCGGCAGCGTTTCGCCCGGATACCACTTGCCCTGGCCGTAGTGCAGGAAGCCGCCTGGCGCGAAGCGATCCCGCAGCCGCCTGATCAGCTTGTCTCCCAGCACGCGCTTGGTCGGTCCGTCCGCTCCCGTGTTCCACTCGGCGGATTCGAAATCGTCGATCGAGACGAATGTCGGCTCCCCGCCCATGGTCAGTCGCACGTCACCCGCTTTCAGCGCCGCATCGACCATCCGTCCCAGCGCATCGAGCGCCGACCACGACTCGTCCGAAAACGGCTTGGTGATGCGCGGATGCTCGGCAACGCGCGTCACCTTCATATCGAATGCGAAGTCGACAGACGCCGCGCTCGCCACGCCGGAGATCGGCGCCGCGTTGCGATAGTGCGGCGTCGCCGCCAGAGGAATGTGGCTCTCGCCCGTCAGCAGCCCCGATGTCGGATCAAGTCCGATCCACCCCGCGCCCGGCAAATAGACTTCGCACCAGGCATGCAGATCGGTGAAATCGATGCTCGTCCCCGGCGGGCCATCCAGGGCCACAAGGTCCGCCTTCAGTTGGATCAAGTAGCCCGACACAAACCGTGCGGCGAGCCCGAGATGGCGCAGGGCATTCACCAGCAGCCAGCTCGAATCCCGACATGAGCCCGACGCTTTCTCGAACGTCTCCTCCGGCGTCTGCACGCCCGGCTCCATGCGGATGAGATAGTTGATCTCCCGCGAGACGCGCGCATTCAGGTTGACGACGAAATCGACGGTGCGGACCTTTTCGCGCGACACGCCCGCAAGAAACTTCTTTAGATGCGGCCCTAGTGGTTCGGTTTTGAGATAGATGGCCAGATCGTCCGCAATCTCCTCCGAATACTCGAACGGCCAAGTCTCCGCCGTATCTTCCACGAAGAAGTCGAACGGGTTGTAGATCGTCATGTCCGCGACGAGATCGACTTCGATCTTCAGCTCGCGTACCGGCTCCGGAAACACGAACCGCGCCAGCCAGTTGCCGTATGGGTCTTGCTGGTAGTTCACGAAATGCTTGTCGGGCGCTACTTTCAGCGAATGCGAGATCACGCGGGTACGCGAATGCGGCGCCGGTCGCAGCCGTATGACTTGCGGTCCTAGCGTGACCGGTCGGTCATACCTGTAGTGCGTCAGATGGTAGATGCTTGCCTTTATTGACATTGGCCTGTTCAGCAACAGCAGAAGTAGATTTTCTCACGTTTCACCCGGCATGTACTGTGGGAGCAAGTCCAGGCGCGGTAACTCTACGCTGCGGTAGCATTTTGAGCGGACACGGCGCTCGGCGAGCAATTTGCGGGCGCCCACTGCGCGATGCCGCGATGCTTTGTATAGCCGCGTCCATAGGCGAGTGGTGGCCTCTTCGCCGACCGCGCCGCAATCTCTCGACCGACCATGGCTCGTTCAGGTTCGCCGGACCATCGAAAAACCAAACTGCCCTGGGGCTTTGGCGTTTACATTGCAGTGGGTTACAACAACTCTAGGCTGCTCCGATGTTCTTTGATCGCTGCGATGTTCTTGATTTTGTGGTACCGCCACCCCGGTTTGAACGGGGGACCTCTAGATCCACAATCTAGCGCTCTAACCAACTGAGCTATGGCGGCATTCCGTTACGGCCCGCGAGGGGCCGCCCTGCGGAAGGCCGTCCTATTACGCCGAAGCCTCCCCGCGGGCAAGACAGCGCTTCAGCCCGCTATCGAGGCGCAAAAAAAGCGGCTATCCGACCGCCATGGCACGGTTCGGATCAACCGCCGCAGCGTTTGGGCTGGCGGCCGCTTTGGGAGGTTCGCCGGCCGTCGGCGACGCGGCCAAGCCGCAGCGCATCGTCTCCATGAACCAGTGCACCGACCTTTTCGTGCTCATGCTGGCCGAACCGGATCGCATCGCATCGGTTTCCTTCGTCACGCATCAGCCGCAATGGACGCCTCCCGAGTACAAGGAAGAACTCGCTAGCATACCATCCAACCACGCGCTGGCCGAGGAAGTCCTCCAGATCAGGCCAGATCTCGTGGTGACCACGCCTTATACCGGCGTCGCGGCGATGCAGTTGCTGCGGAGGCTGGGCTATCGCGTCGAGACGTTCGAACCAGAAATGACCTTCGCCGACATTCGGAAAAACATCCTGAAGATGGGCGATCTTCTGGGCGAACAGGAGAGGGCGCAACAGGCCGTCGCAGCGTTCGACGCGCGGCTCACGGCGATCAAGGCGCAAGGCGGCAGGCCGGACAAAGTGATAGCCAGCTTCGGCGTCAATGGATTCACGGCCGGCAAGGATACGTTGGCGGCGGAAGCTGCAAACGCTGCAGGTTTCCGAACCCTCGGCGAAAAAATGGGATACTCCGGCTTCCGCTTCGTGCCACTCGAGCAGGTGATCGCCGAGGCTCCCGATGTGCTTGCGCCATCAAATGCCTGGACCGAGCCGCCATCGATGGCGACGGATGCATTCAATCACCCGGCGATGCGGAAGTTTGCAAAGCAGGGCGCCGTGGTGAACATTCCAGAGCGCTTGCTGGTGTGCGGTTCACCCGCCGCACTCGACGCAGCCGAATTGATGGCGCGCGCCAGAAAATGAAGCAGGGGATCGTCTATCCGGTTCTGATCTTTCTGCTGCTGGCGGGCGTCGCCATCGCGGCTACGCTCTCGATGCTGATCGGCCCATCCGGCATCGGATTCTCACAGTTGCTTGGCGTGATTGGTCGCGGCGACGACGGCATCGCGTGGACGATCATCAGCGAAATCAGATTGCCGCGTACGATCCTCGCCGTGATGGTCGGCGCGACGCTCGGTCTTTCTGGAGCCACGCTGCAGGGGTTTCTGCGCAATCCGCTGGCCGATCCCGGCCTGGTCGGCGTGTCGTCCATGGCGGCTTTGGGCGCCGTCCTCGCCCTCTACACGGGCATCTCCGCCGTCTTTCCCCTTGCGCTGCCATTGATGGCGATCGGCGGCGGACTTGCCTGTGTGGTCCTGTTGCAGGGACTCGCGGGCAGGGGCGGCATGCTGACGCTGATCCTCGCTGGCGTCGCGATTTCTTCGCTCGCCGGAGCGCTGACATCGCTCGCGCTCAACCTTTCCCCCAATCCCTATGCTGCTCTGGAAATCGTGTTCTGGCTGCTCGGTTCGGTCACCGACCGCAGCATGGACCATGTGCTGCTTGCGGCGCCATTCATGCTCGCTGGTTGGCTGGTGCTGGCCTGGACTGCGCCTGCGTTGAACGCCCTTACACTTGGCGAAGAGGCGGCAGTCAGTCTCGGTGTCGATCTCAGACGCACGCGCGCGCTGGTAGTGACCGGTACGGCGCTGTCGGTCGGCGCTGCAGTTGCAGTCTCAGGGGCGATCGGATTCGTCGGACTGGTGACGCCGCACCTGCTGCGCCCTCTGGTGGGGCATAGTCCAGCAAGGCTGTTACCGGCGAGCGCGCTCGGTGGCGCCTTGCTGCTGACGGCGGCGGATGTGCTGGTGCGCGTGATCACGCCGGGATCCGAATTGCGCCTCGGCGTTGCGACCGCCCTCATCGGGGCGCCTTTCTTCATCTGGCTGGTGATCCGGGCGCGCACGGAGCTCGAGTCATGAAGCTCGAAGCGAAGTCCATCACCGTCATCGCCGGAGAGACAAAGATCGTCTCGGATGCAGCCCTTCAAATCGGCGAAGGCGAGTTCGTTGGCCTGATCGGGCCGAACGGCGCCGGCAAGTCGACGCTCCTGCGGGCCATGGTCGGGGTCAGGCCCCGCAATGCGGGCGAGGTGATGCTCGACGGCCGTCCCTTTGAAAGCTTCACTCCTCGCGAGCGCGCAAGACGCATCGCCTTCCTGCCGCAGGAGCGCCGCGTCGAGTGGCGCCTGCCGGTGCGCGATGTGGTTATGCTCGGGCGGTATCCGCACCATGCCGGCTTTGGCGGTCCAACCACCGCGGATCGCGTCGCCGTCGAGCAGGCGATCGCAGCCGTCGATGTTACGGGGCTTGAGGATCGGCCCGCGGCCGTGTTGTCGGCGGGAGAGAAGGCGAGGGTGCTGCTGGCGCGCGCGCTGGCGGTGGAGGCGCCTATCCTGATCGCTGACGAGCCGATAGCAGCGCTCGACCCATACCATCAGCTTCATGTGATGGAGATCCTGCGCGATCAGGCGAGAGCAGGCCGCGCTGTGCTGGTCGTCCTGCACGACCTGATGCTGGCCTCGCGCTTCATGGACCGGTTGGCGTTGATGTCGGATGGCAAAATCGTCGCGGAGGGGACACCCGCCGACGTGTTGTCCGACAGTCGCCTCAGAGACGTCTATCGAGTCGACGCCATTCGAGGTGTCGAGGCTGGCGCCGCCTGGCTTTCGCCCTGGTCGCGCGCCAGCGAGCGGGCCTGAAACAGCTCAAAAAAGTTATCCCACACCCCTTGGACCTGACTCGATCATCCCACGCTGTCCGCATTCTGCGGCCAGCCATGGGAGACATACATGAGTCAATCGAACAACAAGGCGGCCATCGTTTCCAAGACGCTCCGCTTCCTCACCGCTGGCGGGCTTACGCTGGGAATCGCCGTCGCGCAGGAGGTCCTGAAGCCCAGTCCGGACTGGAACATCGTGCTCACGATCGCGGCTGGCATTCTCGTCGGCATCGGTGGCGGCGCCTACGGGCGCGTGGTCGCGCAGGGGCCGGTGACGTCGATCCTGCCGCAAGAGCAGTAAGACGGCTTACCGGCCCAGCAGCTTGTCGAGAGCTTTCTGTGCTTCTGCCTTCGCCTTTTCCTCGACGGTTTGAGGCTTTGAGGCCGGAGGCGTAGCGGGCGGTTGTGCAGGCTGCGCCGCCTGGTCCGCGGGGGCTGGAGCAGGTTGCTGTGCGGGAGCAGGCGCTGGCGTCGATGCCGGCGCCTGCGTTCCGCCCTTGATGCCCAGCAGGTTCGAGAAATCACCGCCGAGCTGCTTCTTTAGCTCATCCTGGATTTCGTTGGTGACTTTCTCTTTGACACCGGACGTCGCCTTCTTCGCCAGCCAATCCCAGTCGAGTGCGAGGTTCACGCCATCCCATCCGCCGGCGAGCTTGATCGGCAGGCCGTAGCCGTTGAGCCCTGCCTTCTTGTCCTTGAACTCAGGGAACAGGCTAAGGCTGAGCTTCTGCTTGCCGATATCGAGCGAACCGCCCCCGGCAACGTTGAATGCACCGGCGTCGAGCTTGAGATCGGCCATAGCGGCAACGCCGTCCTTCATCGAGAAGGACGCGCCTAGGTTGTTGAACTTGGTCTGCTGGTCCGAGCCAAATGCAGCAAGCGAAATGCTCTTGGATGTCAGGGCGGTCTTGGCGGCATTGCCCAGCTCGGTGAGGTTGACGCCCTTGATCAGCCCTTCGTCGAACGCGAACTTCCCGTTGCCCGCCAGCGAACTCATCATGCTTTGCAGGTCGGCGCCCGAACCGGCGATGTCGATATTGACGTCACCCTTGCCCTCGATCATGTCGAACCCGGCCGCCGCTACCATGAACGGCTTCAGCGCCAGGCTTTCGATGTTGGCTTTGACGGCAACCGCAGGAACCTGGCCGCTGCCGTCGGCCGTAAAGATTGCGCCGCCCGCGCCGCCGAACAGCGATGTCTGCTTGAGATCGGCGGTCAGGCGGCCGTTCTTCAGCGTCACCGCAATGTTGGACGGACCGAAGTCGAACTTCTCGTATTTGACGCCGCTGGCCTTGAGATTGAGGCCGGCGTCGGCAAGACGTAGCGGCGAGAGATCGATCGGGGTCGAACCCCAGCCGCCGGACTTCTTCGGTTGCTCCGCTGGCGCGCCCGATGCCTTGGCATAGGGCGTGATGTCGATGTTACCCGCCGCCAGAGAGCCGGAGAGGCGCGGACGCGGCGCAAACGAAAGCGCTGCTTCGCCAGTCGCCCTGACCTTGTCGAACTCCACAACCGCGTTTTTCAGCAGAACATCGTTCGCGCCACCTGATGTATCGCCGGTGAGCGAAAAGGACTTGTAGACATCGCCCTCGGGCAGTTTGGCGCCGGCCGCAGAAGCGAGCTGGCGCAAATCCGGCGCATTGATGACGAGATGCCCGTCATAGGTCAGCTCGTTGCGCAGCCGCGCCGCCCCAGTGAAGACAATGCCCAGCAGGCCGCTGTCATGCCGGAAGTTCACATCGGTAAACTGCAGATCGCCGAGCTTTCCCGAGATCTTCGTGGTTGCACTGGCCTTGCCAAGCGCCTGACCCGCCGGGGCCTCGATATTCATGGCGGTCGCCAGATCCGCCAGCCGAGGCGCGTCGGCGGCAGCTTCCAGCTGGAGGGTGATGAAGTCCGCTACTCGCACCTCGCCTTTGAGATCGGCGTTGAGCAGCGGGCTCTCGTGCCGCGCCTCGGCAAGTTTGAGCGTGATGTCCGATGGTGACCCGAATGCCTGTCCCGAGGCCGACAATTTGCCGAGCACATTGCGGGCAGGCAGATCCTTGACCTGGAACGCGTCGGCGAGTTCGACCGCCGATGGAATCTGCCCATCGAACTTGAAGTCGAACGCGGGCTTGTCGCCAAGCGCTAGCGTGCCGTCGAGTTTGGTCTTGATGAGATCGGTGTCGAGATCGATCGCCACTTTGGAGGCGAGACCATCCATCATCGATTTCGGATTCTCGATCCGTGTGTTCAGCTTGAACGACAGCTGATTGGCCAGGCCAGACGCATTGATTGAGAACGGCTTGTCGAGCGCCTTCATGTCCGCCTTGAGCTCGAGCTTGCTCAGGGTCTGCAGCATCTTCGAGGCGCGGTCATCATACGAGACCGAGCCGTTGATGATCCGCACATCGCCCAGCGAGGCGCCCATCGCCTCGCTGGGCTTTTGTCCAGGCTCCTGCTCGGACCCGGCTATGTTGAACGTCCAGTTGTTGGTTCCATTTTCGAGATTGATCAGCCCGATATTGGGGTCGACCAGCACGAACTCGTCGATCTCCACCTTGCGGAAGATCAACGGGATCAGCTTCACTGCCGCGCGCAGTTCTTTCATCGAAGCAAACGGCGCGTCGCCGAAGCCTTGGGGGTTGGCGATGGTCGCGCCCTCGGCGCGCGCCTCGATCCTCGGAAAGACGCTGACGCCGATCTTGCCGGTGACCTTCACCTCGCGCCCGAGCGCTTCGCTTGCTGCAGCTTCGATCCGCTCGCGATAGACGTCGGACGGAATCAGCATCGGCACGATCATGACGGCGGCGACGAGGACGGCGACAATGACGCCGGCGATGATGAAAATGCGTTTCATCGATTCCTCTTTGTTTCCCGCAGCAAAACATGGAAGCCGGGTGTGGCGCCAGAATGACGTCCAGTAACGACTTGGCCAACCCTCGTTGACCTGACGCGAAGCTCAACTTAACACGGGTTCCGACGGTTCCTCCCCGACAAGGGAGGCCAAGAGGGAACCCGGTGCGGCTCTGTGTATGGGCCAAGTCCGGGGCTGTACCCGCAACTGTAGGCGGCGAGCCAAGGCCGATTTGCCACTGGGAACTACCCCACACTTGGGGCCCGGGAAGGCGGTCCGAGGCGAAGACCCGCTAGCCAGGAGACCTGCCGTCACCGTCGCTTCGCCCCGGCCGGGAACAGCCAGCGGGTGTGCGGGGACTTCTTCCGTTGACGCGACGAATTGGAAGCGCGCCTGGCCAAACGGCCAGCGCTCAACATTTGTCCGCGCGCGTCGCGGCAGGAGGACGTTATGGGACTGAAGATTTCACTGGCCGGGATTCTGTGCGCCGGCACCACGCTCAGCGGTGTGGCCTTCGCGCAGGAGACCGCAACCGACACGGTCGTCATCGAGGCAACCCGCCTCGGCCAGATCGAAGCTGAAGCCGGCACCGCGATCAGCGTCATCACTTCTGAAGATCTCGACCGCCGAGCGCTCAGCCAGGCGGCTGATGCACTCGCTATCGCGCCCGGCGTCACCGTCGGTCAGGCGGGCGCCTTCGGCGGCGTCGCCTATGCTCGCATTCGCGGCAACAATGCCGGCCAGACCCTGGTGCTGGTCGACGGCGTACCGGTCAACGACGTGGCGTCTCCCGGCGGCGGGTACGACTTCGCGACGCTCGATCTCAGCGATGTCGACCGCATCGAAGTTCTGCGCGGCCCGCAATCGGCACTCTGGGGCTCCGACGCCATCGGCGGCGTAATCTCAATCGTCACGCGCGCGCCGGAACGCGGTCTTGGCTGGCGTGGGTTTGCTGAAGCCGGATCGTTCGCAACGCTTCGTGCGGGCGGATCCATCTCCGGCGGCGGCGATAACGCCGACGGCCGCCTCTCGGTCGTGTGGAATTCGACCGATGGCATTTCCTCTGCTGACAGCCGTGACGGCAATTCCGAAAAGGACGGCTTCGAGAGCTTCACCGTCTCAGGCCGCGGCGGCGTGCGGCTAGCCGAAGGTGTGCGTCTCGACGGCACAGTCCGCTGGACCGACGCCGACATCGAATTCGACGGCTTCCCGCCGCCGCTGTTTGATCTCGCCGACACCAACGACCGAACCGAGTCCGAGGAGTTGTCGGGTTCCGCCAATCTCACGGCGCAATCCTTCGGTGGCCATCTCACCAACGTCCTGCAGATAACCCACGCCTCGCTCGACCGCGACAACTTCGCGGGGCAGACATTGACCTCAGCCAACGAGGGCGAGCGCACTGGCTATCGCTATTCCGGCGACGCGAAGCTCGCCGAAGGTCATCGCCTGGCATTCGGCGCCGAGCGAGAAGAAAGCGAGGCCAACAATGAAGAGGCCGAAGCCAACAGCGTCTTCGCACTCTACGAATGGTCGCCCGTCGCTGCGCTGACGCTCACAGGCGGGCTGCGTTACGACGATGACGATCGCTATGGCTCGGAGACGACCGGTCGCGCCGCGGCCAGCTGGCAGGTGTCGAACGACATCCGCCTGCGTGCGACATGGGGTCAGGGTTTCAAGGCGCCGACCATCTTCCAGTCGACCTTCATCTGCAGCTTCTGCGGCCTCACGGCGCCCAACCCGAACCTCAAGGCCGAAACCAGCGAGTCGTTCGACGCCGGCGTCGACTGGTCTATCGGCGCCGTCGATATCTCCCTGACGGCGTTCGACCAGGAGACCGAAAACCTGATCGATTTCTCGTTCACCCAAGGCTACGCCAATATAGCGCTGGCTAAACAGCAGGGTGTCGAAGTCGAGATCGCCGCACCGCTTGCCAGTTGGCTCGAGGTGCGTGCGGGCTACGGCTATATCGACGCCGAGGACGGCAATGGCGCCGAACTGCCCCGGGTTCCGGAACAGTCGGGCGATGCCGAACTGGTCTTAACGCCCCAGGGTCCGTTCAGCGCTTCGATCGCTGTACGACACAATGGCGACCAGTCCGACGGTTTCGGCCCCCGCGTTCCGGCGTGGACCCGGACGGACTTGGCCGCTGCCTGGAAGTTCGGTCCTCACTCGGAGTTCTATGGCCGGGTCGAGAACCTGTTCGGCGAGGATTACCAGCAGGTAGGCGGGTACGGCACGCCGAGTATTTCGGGCCTGATCGGCATCCGGGTCCGGAATTAGCCTGTAAAAACCACTGTTAAGGTGGGGTAGGGCCTGAGTTGAGGCGGGCGCGCTTTACCGGTGCGCCCGCCGCCCCTAAGTCGAGCCTTCACGCCAGCCTGAGGACGGTCCCGGCTTTGACACTGGACGCAGAACTCTCCGCATACGCACAGCGTTTCCAGACGCGGCCGTCGCGCAAGTGGCCGCTGCCGGCGCATCTGCAGCGCCTTGAAGCCGAGAGCATTTTCATCATGCGGGAAGTGGCCGCCGGGTTCGAGAATCCGGTGATGCTCTATTCCATCGGCAAGGACAGCTCAGTGATGCTGCACCTCGCCATGAAGGCCTTCTGGCCCTCGCGCCCGCCTTTCCCGTTCATGCATGTCGACACCACCTGGAAGTTCCGGGAGATGGTCGAGTTCCGCGACCTGATCACCAAGAAGCTCGGCCTCGACCTCATCGTCCACATCAACCAGGACGGTCTGAAGCGCGGCATCAACCCGTACGCTTCCGGATCCAATCTCCACACCCAGGTCATGAAGACCGAAGGCCTCCGCCAGGCGATGGACCTTCACAAGTTCGACGCAGCCTTCGGCGGCGCGCGCCGCGATGAAGAGAAGTCCCGCGCCAAGGAGCGCATCTTCTCCTTCCGGAACGAGAACCATGGCTGGGATCCCAAGAACCAGCGGCCGGAACTCTGGAGCCTCTACAACACGCGCAAGGCGCCGGGTGAATCGATTCGCGTCTTCCCGCTGTCCAATTGGACCGAGCTCGATATCTGGGCCTACATCGCCGAGGAAGAAATCCCGATCGTCCCGCTCTACTTCGGCAAGACGCGCCCGACCGTCATCCGCAACGGCCAGATCTTCATGGTCGATGACGACCGCACGCCGATGGAACCGGGCGAGCGTCCTGTCGATCGCGTCATCCGCTTCCGCACACTAGGTGACTATCCGCTGACGGCCGCTTTCGAAAGCGACGCCGCTACGTTGGACGACATCGTCGCCGAAATGCTGATAGCCCGCACCTCCGAGCGTTCCGGCCGCCTGATCGACCATGACGAAAGCGGCTCGATGGAGAAGAAAAAGCGCGAGGGCTATTTCTGATGGCCGCCAAGGTCACGCCATTCCGCAAGCCGTCCGAGCATCGCGCCTCGGTCCGCGAACTTGCCGCCGCCGAAAAAGGCGTGCTGCGCTTCCTTACCTGCGGTTCCGTCGACGACGGCAAGTCGACCCTGATCGGCCGGCTGCTCTACGACACCAAGCTGATTTTCGAAGACCAGCTCGCCGCCCTGAAACGCGACAGCGTCAAGCACGGAACCCAGGGCGAGCACATGGACTTCGCCCTGCTGCTAGACGGCCTCGAGGCCGAGCGCGAGCAAGGCATCACGATCGATGTCGCCTACCGCTTCTTCTCGACCGACAAGCGCAAGTTCATCGTCGCCGACACGCCCGGCCATGAACAGTACACGCGCAACATGGCGACCGGCGCCTCGACCGCCGATCTCGCCGTCATCCTGATCGATGCGCGTAAAGGCGTTCTCACCCAGACCAAGCGCCACACCTACATCGCCGACATGCTCGGTGTCCGCCACATCATCCTGGCGGTCAACAAGATGGATCTAGTCGAGTACAGCCGTGCGCGCTTCCACGAGATCGTCGCTAGCTATCTCGGCATCGCGGAGCATCTCGGCTTCGAGAGCATCACCCCGATCCCGATGTCGGCTCTCAAGGGCGAGAACGTCACCAAGAAAGCCGAGACGATGGCCTGGCACGACGGGCCGACGCTGCTCGAGCATCTCGAGGCTGTCGAGATCGCGGATGAGCGCGCCAGCGCGCCGTTCCGCATGCCGGTTCAGTGGGTCAATCGCCCCAACCTCGATTTCCGCGGCTTCTCGGGAACCGTGACCTCCGGTTCGGTGAAGCCGGGCGACAGCGTCGTGGTCGCCAAATCCGGCAAGGCCTCGCGTGTCAAAGCCATCGTCACCGCCGATGGCGACCAGCTGCGCGCCCAGGCAGGCGACGCCGTCACGCTGGTGATCGAGGACGAGATCGACGCCTCGCGCGGCGACGTGTTCGCATCCGCCGATGGACGTCCCGAAGTCTCCAACCAGTTCACCGCCAACATCCTCTGGATGACGGAAGACGAACTCACCACCGGCCACACCTATCTGCTCAAGATCGGCACGCAGACCGTGCAGGCCACCGTCACCGGCATCCGGCACAAGATCGACATCAACACGCTGGACAAGACACAGGGCCACGCCCTCGGCCTCAACGAGATCGGCTTCTGCAATCTCTCCACCAACCAGCCGATCGCCTTCGACCCCTACCGCAACATCCGCGAGTCCGGCGCCTTCATCCTGATAGACCGCTTCACCAACCAGACGGTCGGCGCTGGCATGATCGAGTTCTCGCTGATGCGCGCCACCAACGTGCATCGCCAGGCGATGGACGTCACCAAGGCATCCCGCTCACTGCTCAAGGGACACAGGCCGGCGATCCTGTGGTTCACCGGTCTTTCCGGCGCTGGCAAGTCCACCATCGCCAACCTGGTCGAGCGGCGCCTCGCCGACATGGGCGCGCACACATATTCGCTGGATGGCGACAATATCCGTCAGGGTCTCAACAAGGACCTCGGCTTCACCGACACCGACCGCGTCGAGAACATCCGCCGCATCGGCGAAGTCGCGAAGCTCTTCATCGATAGCGGGTTGATCGTCACCGCGTCCTTCATTTCGCCGTTCCGCGCAGAACGCGACATGGTCCGCGGCCTGGTCGACAAGGGCGAGTTCATCGAGGTCTTCGTCGATGCGCCGCTTGAAGTCGCCGAGCAGCGCGACCCGAAAGGCCTCTACAAAAAGGCGCGCGCCGGCCAGATCCGCAACTTCACCGGCATCGACAGCCCGTACGAGGCGCCAGTCTCGCCTGAGCTTAAGCTCGACACCTCTGCCCATAATGCCGAGGCGCTGGCCGACCAGGTCATCGAGCATCTCCGCAAGACGGGCGTCATCGGCTCCGCCGCGGACCAGTCGCTCGACTTTTCGATCTAGCGATTCCTCATCTCGCTGCCGCGACGGCGCAAGTCGAGGACGGGCTTGCCCGATCCGATGTTATAATGTAACGACTGACAATGTTCAGCGAGGAAGCAGCCATCGTCATCGGCGCGGCGGCCCTGTCGGTCGCGGGCGTAGCTTTCGCGCTTCTTGCCGCCTCGATCGCGAAGCGGGTCGCGGACCTCGTCGGATTTGCGGGCGGCGTCAT
>Ga0210377_10001304_pt1 | contig 22766 bp, 20 predicted proteins | sample PLM4_65_b1redo_FD_155480 | JGI IMG/M metagenome (GOLD analysis project Ga0210377, IMG submission 155480) | Groundwater sediment microbial communities from an aquifer in East River, Colorado, USA - PLM4_65_b1 redo | ecosystem: Environmental > Terrestrial > Soil > Riparian zone | place: USA: East...
GCCCGTGGAACAAATGCCGTTCGAAGAGGTCGAATACTGGGACGAATTGACTCGCATCCTGGATTGGACCGAGACGAACGTTGAGTCCACATTTCATATCTGCTGGGGAGCGCAGGCTGGACTCTATCATCGCTACGGCATCCCAAAGTATGACCTCCCCCACAAGATGTTCGGAGTCTATGAGCACCGCATCCTTTCGCGGACCGAGAGCCTGCTGCGCGGATTCGATGACATTTTCCTCGCCCCGCACTCCCGTCACACCGAAATCCGCCGCGCAGATGTGGAGAAAGTCAGCGACTTGAACATCCTCGCCGAATCAGATGAGGCAGGTCTTTACATCCTTGGCACAAAAGACGGGCGTCATCTCTTCATCACGGGTCACTCTGAATATGATCCGCTCACGCTCAAAGGAGAATATGACCGTGATATCAACAAGGGATTGCCCATTCACGTGCCACAGAATTATTATCCCAGGGACGACCCGACCCAAACGCCCAATGTCCGCTGGCGGGGGCATGCAAATCTATTGTACTCAAACTGGCTGAATTATTACGTGTATCAGGTCACGCCGTATGATGTAAATCAAATCCCTTAAACAAGCAGGTCACATTTGCGAAGTCCCCGAATGGGGGAAACGCGACCTGTTACAGCCAATCAATCTGTTCGTCGTATTGCGTTCAGTCCTCAAGCCAATGCGTGATGAATTCCTTATTGGCGTGGATATCAATCTGTCTCAGTTGTCCATCATCCTTATTCATAAACTTATGAGGCGTATCCGCAGGGACAAGGATGATCTGTCCTGCGTGCGCTTGAAGCGCGGTGGAGTCTACTGTAAAAGTGGCAATCCCCCCCGGTATGATAAAAATCTCTTTATAGGGATGCTTATGCAAGCGGACTGCGCCTCCTGGCGGCATATCCACCCAAATAAACGAGACTTCAGTATCCTGATACTGAAAACCCTCGAATTCATAGGTATTTCCATCACGCGGCAATTCGTCTCTGTTAAGAATAATGTAGTTCACACTGATTTTCCTTTCATCATCGTGGCTGCGCGCTCGAGAAGCAACTCGCGCTCGCGTGCATTTCGTGTGAGTGAAGCCGCGCGCTTGAACTCTGCGTGTGCCTCGCTGAAACGACCAAGTTTTGCAAGCAGGTCACCGCGCACACTCGGCAGGAGATGATAAGTCTTGAGAGATGGTTCTGTAGTCAATGTATCAACGATCTCAAGTCCCGCCGCCGGACCAAACGCCATTGAGATTGCAACCGCACGATTTAACTCCACGATGGGTGATGGTGCAAGCTGGACAAGCGCGTCGTAAAGCGCTGCGATGCGTTCCCAGTCGGTTTCCTCTGGCGTACGCGCCTGGGCGTGACAAGCGGCGATTGCAGCTTGCAATCTGTACGGTCCAAGTGCACCGCCGACCGCCTCTGCACGCAACAACGCAGCGAAACCACGCTGGATGAGAAGTTGGTCCCAGCGACCGCGATTTTGTTCCAGCAACGGAATCGCCTCTCCGGAGGGACCGATCCGCGCGCGTAAACGGGATGCCTGAATTTCCATCAAAGCAACGAGACCGTGGACTTCCGGCTCATTGGGAATAAGTTCTGCAAGGACGCGTCCAAGACGGAGCGCGTCTTCGCAAAGCGCGGGGCGCATCCAATCGTCACCGGAGGTTGCAGAATAGCCTTCATTGAATATCAGATAAATGACCTCCAGCACTGATGACAGTCGCATCGCGCGTTCGCTTCCCATTGGGACCTCAAACGGAACGCGCGCCTCAGAGAGGGTCCGCTTTGCCCGGACGATTCGTTGTGCGATGGTCGGCTCGGGGACGAGGAATGCCCGGGCGATCTCGTCGGTCGTTAGTCCACCGAGCAGGCGCAAGGTGAGAGCGAGGCGTGCTTCCTTCGAGAGTACCGGATGACAGGCGATAAAGATGAGACGCAGGAGGTCATCCCCCATATCTTCGTCAGAGTCCACATCCAGATCCGGGACTCCCAACTCCTGCCCGATTTCAAGTTCACGACCAAGCTCCTCCTGCTTGCGCTCAAGGCGGACGTTTCGGCGAATCTGATCAATCGCATGATGCTTCGCGGTCGTCATGAGCCATGCACCCGGTTTGTCTGGAATGCCAGACTGGGGCCATTGCTCGAGCGCGGCGACGAGCGCACCCTGGGCGAGGTCTTCCGCGAGACCAACGTCGCGCACGATGCGTGTGAGACTCGCGATCAGTCTGGCGGATTCGATCCGCCAGACTGCATCAATGGTGCGATGGATATCAGGAATTGTCATGACAAGCAATTCGGAATGACAGTCCCAGGGTTAGAACACTTCGTAAATCTCGCCCTGACCATCTCCGACAACCTGCCAGAAGCGTTTCGACAATTCAATCGCCTCCTCCTTTGACTTGGCCTCGACCAGCGCAAAGCCAACGACCGCCTCTTTCGCTTCTGTGAAAGGTCCGTCAGTAACAGTGATCTTGCCACCAGAGGATTTGATGCGCGTGGGGTTGGGACTCAACCCGCCGGTCGCCAGCAGGACACCCGCTTTGCTCATCTCTTCGATCAATTTGCCCATTGCGGCATAGAGTTCCGGGCTGGGAGGGGTTCCCGCAGAACTCGCGTCATCCTTGGTCATCATCATATATCTCATTTTCGTATCTCCTTATAAGTAGTGATAAACAGGCAAACTTAAGATTTTTGCCCGTACAATTTTACTGCTTGCGAGGCAACTGCCATCAACCATCCGCTATAGGCAGCGATCAGGATTCGGTTGGGCCAGCCAATCAACACGTCCGGTCCGAACTCGCCGCCACTGCGAGAGAGTCCGATGAACAACATTGTCACCATCAACACAAAGCTGATCCAGGGCAGGTTGGCTGTCCATAGAAGCAATCGCCGCGTCGAGGACCAGATTGGTTTGCGGCTCAAACTTACGCCGACAATTAGCGCGGCGATTGCGATGCCGGGAATCCCGATCAGGGCGGCCAGGCCATGCAGATTGTGTGTTACATCAAACACGGATGCCATGGCCATACCAACACTGGCCGCAAGCAGAAAAAACAACCCGATTCTACCGCCAACTGTCTGTATCTGAGACTTGACCGCAAAGAATAGTGCGACACAGCTCAGAGCCTGCGCAAGGAACATGAGCGACAAAAGCCCGCCATAGTTCCCAAGCGCATACTCGCTCACCATGCGCCACGAGGGATCGAACTCCGGGCTGAGTATGTGCAATGTGGTGAGGCAGAGCAGGGATGCGGCTCCTGCCCCGAATGACAGACGCGCCGCCAATGACGTTTGGTTAGCTGCAACAACAGCGCCGTTTTTTGAAATTACTTTTTGCATATTTTCTCCTAGTCCTGAACTCACGTTAACTAACTTTCAACCCATGTCTCAAGTGCGAGAGCGATACCGAGATCCAGGTAAAGCCGAGCACTACCGCGATGGCGAAGAAGGCACTGACAGGTCCCTTGGAGCCCGAAGCGATACCGACAAAGGCAACGAGGAAGAGGATGCCAGTGATCATCGAGTACCATGTCCAACCTGGTTTCTGGAGGGACTTAAATCGGCGGGCGAAGATGAAGCAGGCACTAATAAACCCGGTGAAGCCAATCGTGCCCACGATGAAATGAAGCATACCGTGCCAACTGATGGGGTTGTTCTCCAGTGGGGTTCCGGGAGGAAAGCCAAGGGCTGGGTCGGCACTGAAGATGCCGGCACCCATCAGGCCCAGGCCATAGAGACCGAGCATGAGCGGTGCCCATTTGCTGCCCGGGCCAATCTGTAGCGCACGCCTCACACCGACTGCGCCAGCGATCAGAAATATGCCGGTAACGAGGAAGTTGAGGATTTGAATCCATCCCAGGTCTCCGTTAGCCAGCAAGCTGAGCGAGTGTCGAGTGATATCGAACCCTGGACGGATGGCCATTTGAATCAATCCCACGATGACATATAGCGGGCCGGCGATAATGCCGCAAGCCAGCAGTGCTTTTGTCACCTTCGCGTAATCTGTGGAAGTTACGGTTGTCATATACTTCTCCTTTTATCTGAGATTTGAGCAAACTTCAGAGCGCCTTTTGCTGTTCTGAATTTTCGCTCTATTAATACGTCGAACAAGAGACGGCAGAATCGACATATTTAACCGGGATCTTTAGCACTGTTCATCGAATTCCTCCTAACGTACTTGAACCGCCTGCCAGCCCAAAACGACGAGCCACACTATAGACTTAGGACTCGCGCAAAAATAAGTTCCGTGTTTGGGATGCAGTTGGACTGCATCCCAAACACGATGCAACTGCTCGCGAAGTCAGGCATCTGGACGCTATTTACACAACAATTCGTTATTTCTTTTTGGCTTTCCCGCTTTTCGGCTTCTTACCGTCGAGCTTCAACGTGCCCGAAGCATCGCGGTGGGTTCCGGTCGTTTGCCGCAACTCAAACTCCGCGCCGTTACGGATGACATATGCTATTGCGCGCGCATGCCCCAAGCCCAATCCATAATCCTTCTTTAGCCAAACGATGATATCTTTGAATTCCGTGAGCTTTTTCTTTTTCGCCTCGGCAATAAAATCATTAGGGGTCTTGCCGGTTTTTTCTTCGACATTGTCTAAATAAGCCTGAAATGACATGGTTTTTCTCCTTCGAATTTGAAATTGATCGCTCTGTTAATACGTCGAACGGGAGACGCTGGAATCGACACGGCTTTGCTAGTCTACCGGCAATTTTATCAAGATCACCGCTTGCTCGAAGACTCAAAAGGGCGGAGTTTTAGTCTAGACAGATTTGCCGAATTACGCTTTCATTAAATCAACACACTTGCACCACCCTCTGTGACTCATTACAAATTATCTGAAACTTTCAGGGGTAAAGAACCGTCTCTTAATTTACAATAAAGACCATGAAGACCCCTCGCTTATTATCGAAGAAAACCATTCTCTACTCTCTGATCGGCTTTTTGGTCATCACTGTTGGGCTACTTTTCTACACCTTTTGGGATTCGCCTTCGGTTGATTCTCTTCCAGATTCCTACATGACTCCCAGCGTCCGCATCACGGACCGGAACGGGCATCTGCTTTACGAGATCATCCCACAGGAGGGTGGGCGAAATACCGTCTTGTCCTTCGATAGCATCCCTCAATGTTTGAAAGATGCCACCATCGCAGTCGAAGACAAGCATTTCTATACCAATCCTGGCGTTGACATCACCGGCATCGCCCGTGCATTATGGATCAACATCAAAGGTGGAGAGACCATTGCAGGCGGAAGCACGATCACGCAGCAAATCGCTCGCAACCTATTAATGAGTCAAGATGAAAGGGCGGAACGCACGCTGCGCCGTAAACTCCGCGAAGCCCTCCTTGCGTGGCAGATGACGCGGAAACTCTCGAAAGATGAAATCCTGGCTTTGTATTTGAATCAAATCAATTATGGCGGGATGGCGTATGGCGTGGAAGCCGCCTCACAAACTTACTTTGGCAAACCCGCCAACGATTTACTTTTACCCGAATGTGCTTTGATTGCCGGGCTGCCTCAGGCGCCCGGAGTCTACAATCCATTCACGAATCCAGATTTGGCAAAGGGAAGACAAAGCATCGTCCTTGGGTTGATGGAAAAGGAAGGCTACATCACACATGAGGAACGCGTCAATGCAGAATCAACTCCATTGAGCTACAACCCAGCCCCCTATCCAATTGAGGCGCCGCACTTTATCTGGATCATCAAGGATCAAATTGACAAATTAATTTCAGCAGGGACTCTCAACCCGAGTCATAGTCTGGTAGTGCGCACAACACTTGATCTCGATGCCCAACATCTGGCGGAGGAGACGTTGAAACGCCGCATCGATGGCTTCAAAAACGAGGACGCCGCGCTCAGCCACAATGTCAATAATGCCGCGCTGGTGGTGATCGATCCGCATAACGGAGAGATCCTTGCACTCGTCGGCAGTGCGGATTTCTTCGACGAGTCCATTGACGGTGCGTTGGATATGGCAATCTCGCCGCGCCAGACTGGCTCCGCATTCAAGCCGTTCATCTACGCCCTCGCGCTTGACCCAACCCGCCCCACCGCATGGACGGCTGCGACTCCCATTTTCGATGTTTCGACAACCTTCACCATACGCGATGGCACACCTTATACGCCGCTCAATTACGATGAACGGGAACACGGACCCGTCCCCGTCCGCACGGCGCTTGGCTCGTCGTTGAACATCCCCGCGGTGAAATCGTTGCAGGCAGTTGGCATTGACGACACGGTCAACCTCGCGCATCGTCTTGGCATCACTTCGTTGAGCCAGACCGGTCAATACGATTTATCACTCGCGCTGGGTGGCGGACAGATCAGCCTGCTTCAACTTTCAACCGCATACGCGACACTCGCGAACAATGGATATTTCACTGGCAATACTTCAATATTGGATATTCATGACGCGGACGGCAATCTGCTTTACGCGTACGCGCAGGAGAAAAACCTGCCGCTTCAAATCTTTGACCCGCGCGTCGCCTGGCTCATCAGCGACATCCTCAGCGACGACTCCGCGCGTGGGACCGGATTCGGTCTCAACAGCACATTGAGGCTCGACCGCACTGCCGCGGTCAAAACCGGGACGACCACCAACTTCCACGATAACTGGACGATTGGCTATACTCCCGATCTATTAGTGGGAGTCTGGGTGGGCAACAGCGGTTACGAAGCCATGCACAATGTGACGGGCCTCACCGGCGCGGCGCCCATCTGGCATGAAGTGATGCGCGGACTCTTGCAGGGACGCCCCGACCATCCCTTCGAACGACCCGATGGCTTGACTCAAGTGGAAGTGTGTGACCTCTCGGGTCTTCTCCCCTCTTCAACCTGCCAGCACACACGCATGGAATGGTTCATCACTGGAACCGAACCCACGCAAACGGACTCAACCTATCAGCAAGTTTGGATCGATACACTGACGAATTCCCTCGCAAACGATTCGACCCCCATCGAACGACGTAAATTGATCACTGTTTTGAATCTTCCCGTGGAAGCACAAGCCTGGGCACGCGCACAGGGACTGCCTTTGCTGACAGATTATTCTCAAACCACAGAAATTATTTCGGGAGGAGAAAATCAACTCGTTCTACTTTCCCCGCATCCCAATACCATCTATCGCATGGACCCGAACTTTGACGCCTCCGCACAACAGATTCAAATCGAAGTCGCGGCGGGAGGGGGAATCTCGCAAGTCACGATCTGGGTGGATGGGAATTTGCTCACAACACTATCCTCCCCGCCCTACCAAGCCTGGTGGGCTCTTTCCGCAGGCGAGCATCGCTTCCGGGCGGAAGGGGTGAACGTAAATGAGGAGATAGTAAAAAGTGAAATTGTGACCGTTACGGTGCTCGGCAAGTGAGCTTGTTACACACAAAATGCCTGGAAATAGAATCACAGTCTTTGATATTTGGGTACGGCAATTTCATCAAGTATCGCAGATACAGTCTCATCAAGTCGATTCTTCTCAAATAAAATGGGGGCATTGCGCTCATTGGGCGATATGGCTAAATAAACTTCGCTGATACGTCTCAACGGCAGTGCCAAAACGGCGTTCGCCCTTCCTTTTCCGCCATTCTGAGCATCATTCAATGCAAGCCTATATAGATCTTGATGAGACAAGCTCTCGCTGTTTTCCAGCATGGTGATTGCCAGGGAAGGGTCTGTGATATGCGTCTCAAAAATACGATACACCCTGACTGTCAGCAGACCTTGAGCGTGGATATTTTCTGTGGGCGCCGCTTCATTCTCAACGATAGTTGCTACTGGCTTGTGGATATATTGATCTGGCTTCAAGTTGATCTTCAACGCGTCAGCAAATTCTTCAGTCAATTCCCGCCCTGGATCGGTTTCGAGAATGGGGTCATCCACGCGGCTGAAATGTTCGATGCAGAACTCTCGGACTGCTGACCAGTCTGATGGTCGAATAAAGATGCGGAAGTCCTGTTCGGAGCGTGAGCGTTCACTATCAAAGTGAAAGTCGCTGATTAACTTATGCAGCGCTCCCAAATTGAGAATACGGATCGCTCCGCCGAAGGGCTGGGACTTTACTTCGATGACGCGTCCGTTTTCAGCTTCGTGCAGAGTCGCTTTGCGTTCCAGAGCCAGCATCAAATGGCCATCTCTGGGATGCTCGAAAAGGACTCTTACCAGTGTAGCGACGCTCACACGCAAACTTAAATCCTCCGTCGCACCTACCCCGATTTCATCATGATTTACCGCTTGTCTCATTAATAAGTCAACTTTTCTCATGGATTTGTAGGTTGAAATTCAAATATCAAGTTAAGTAAATTATGCGGCACTCTGTAGCTTCATTCAGATAAATCGGCCAGAAGCGCACTGGCTTCTTTTAGGTCGGCCGTTGTGAAGCCTTCGGTTACTTTTGAATGGGCCTCATTTAGTACTTTTCGGGCTTGTTCCTTGTTGCCTTGCTTGTGCCATAAGCGGCTCAATCTCATAGCAGCTCGCAGCTCAAGCATTGGGGCATGCACTTCCTGCGCATTAAGTACAGCTTGTTCATACAGAGCCTCTGCTTCAGCCGCGTTATCAGATGAGAGCGCCAGGAGAAGCGCGCCTTTCAGGATGAGGAACTCTGACGCTCCTGTTCTTGCTGGACTTGAAGAGCCGATTTCCAGCGCTTCGTCCATCATATGTAGTCCGACTTCCGGTTTCGACGCTGCATGGTATGCGCCTGCACAAAGATGAAGCAGCATGGGCCAAAAGACCGGAGGGGTCTTGATGCCACGGTAAGCATTCAGCCCCTGTTCGATCAGGGCGAGACCTTTCTCTGCTGAACTCAAGCCCACCAGTGCTGCGCCGAGCAGGCATGAGCCAACTGCGTTCCAGATCCGAAATCCGTGGGCCTCGGCAAGCTCCAGAACTGCCTGTGCACTCTCCCGAGCAATTTCATAATTCTTCAGCCATACGTTGAGCAAACCGTTATGGAACAGGGCATAGGCGAGGCTATAGGGGTGATCCATCTTGCGCGCGAGCAGGATCGAATCGGCTGCGCGTTTGTGGGCGCGATCGGGATATCCGAGCATCCAGAGGAATAAGGCGGATACTGTGAGACTAATAACTCCCGGATAAGTGCCAAGACCGAGACGCCGCACGCGCTGGCGTTGGAGATCGTACGAGGCGACCGCTCTTTCAAGATGTTCCAGGCCAGCCTGGGGATCATCCAGGAACGCCTGGTTATAGCCGCGAAACATAATCCCCTCGACCTTCATATCTTCATCATCGAGTTGCTCCGCAAGCTGCAATATGCGCTCACCCATCTGAGCGGCTTTTTCATGTTCCGAGCGAAGGACATAATAAGAAGCCAGTCCGCGAAGGACGGGGAACAATTGAGGCACCTCACCTTCGCTCTCACAAAGTGCAAGGGCGCGCGCGTATGCTCGCTCGACTTCTTCGGTATATCCCTTGGTCGTCAACAGCGCCCGGGCCAGGCTGGTCTGTAACATAATCTCCTGTTGAGCGCGTTCCGGTGTGGATGGGGTGGAAGCCAGGACGTTCAGCAAATCATTGGTGAGGCTGACGGTATCATGGTACCAGCCGCGGGCATCGTACAACAACCAGAGGCTGTTTACGAACCTGGTGAGCTGCTCCAAATCCCTTTCCTCCACCCAGAAGCGCCAGGCGGTGCGCACATTCTCGATTTCAGATTCCATCTCCTTTAGCGCAGCTTCTCTCCCCTGGCCCGTCAGGCGTTCCCATTGACGTTGGGTGAAGTCCGCGAAGTAGGCTGCGTATGCCCGGCGAGCGGCGGCGCTGAACTCGGAGTCCTGTTCCAGCCGTTCTGCAGCGTATTCCCTGATCGTTTCCAGCATGATCAGCCGGGGCTCTCCAGCCGCTTGATTCACCTGCCGAATCAGGCTCTTATCCACAAGGGAAACCAGCCCATCGAGAATGTCCATCCTCATCCTATGCAACTGATTGATGCCCGCGGCCACCGCTTCGGCTTCTTCGAACGTGCAACTGGCGAATATGGAAAGCAATCCAAACAATCGCCGTTCATCAGTATCGAGCAGCTCATAGCTCCAATCAATCGTGTCGCGCAATGTTTGTTGCCGAACCGGCAGGTCACGCGCCCCTCCGCGAAGCAGATTCAACCGACTGCCCACTCGCTCAAGCAGGGCCTGCGGTGAAAACAGCCTCATCCGCGCTGCCGCGAGTTCGATTGCAAGAGGCAAGCCGTCCAACCGGAAACAGATCTCAGCGACCGCAGGTGCGTTCTCATTCGTCACTTCGAAGTCTGGCTTCACTGCCAGGACCCGTTCGATGAACAAGCGGACCGCCTCATACTGAGTCAATTGTTCGATCGACTGCTGTTTAAGATCAGCGCCCGGGAGCCCGAGCGGCGGCACGGGATGGATATACTCACCGCGCAAGTGCAGTGCTTCCCGGCTGGTTACCAGTAGTTTCAGATGAGGGCAGTCCTGGAGCAGTTCCCCCATCATTGGTGCCGCAGAAGTGACTTGTTCAAAGTTATCGAGGAGCAACAACATCGTCCGAGCCCGCAACTGTGCTTTAATCTCATCGAGCAGCGGTCGGTCACTTGTTTCCCTTAAGCCGACCGTTCGGGCAATGGCAGCGGGAACCGCCTCAGGCTCACGGATGGGAGCCAGGTCAACAAAATGAACCCCATCTGTGAAGCGATCGGCCAGTTCTGACGCAGTTTGAAGCGCCAAACGAGTCTTTCCTGTACCGCCGGGACCAGTCAGAGTAACCAGGCGTACATCCTGTGAGTCCCTCATCAGAAGGTCTTTCACAGCTGTCACCTCAGCCTGACGTCCAATGAACGGAGTTGGTTGTGCGGGAAGATTATGTTTTGGTTTCTTTGCCTTGGATGTGTCGGGTGAACCTGCATCGGGCTGGTTCTCATCGTAAAGTAGCTCAACTCCTGTTGGCAGAGGCAGGTTAAATGTTGTGGCATAGCGTTTGAGATTAGCGGCGGCATAGATAAGTCCAGCCAGGCGTTGTTCGTCTGATAGACCAGGCTTATGGCAATAACTCAACCCAGCGGCAACCCCAGCCAGCCAATATTGTCCCCATAGGTCGTCGTGCAAACTAGGATGATTCTCTTGAACCCATTCGGCAAATGCGCTTCGCGCGGACCCGATCACTGCGCTGACCCCAGACATCTCGATCGGCACCTTATGCGGGTCAAGGACATCCGCCACGGCCATCAACGTGAGAAAGTTGACGCATTTTGCAAAGGAGACCTGCGACATCGCGTGCATCAAATAGGACATTTCCAGATAGCGCTGGTCATACAACAGCGGCATGTTCTCTTTGAACAGCGCAAAGTCGATCAGATAATAACCTTCAAGCGATTCTTTATCATCTGCGAATTTGACCAGGATGTTATTGGCATTCAAATCGCCGTGGATGAACCCGCTTGCCACGTCAATGGGACGAGCCTTGCCCCACGGTTCAGGCTTGCGCGCATGGAGGAACGGATTTGGGAACACATGTCCGCTGATCAGAAAGCCTGTTACATCTGGATTGACCCGGCAAGTCTCTTGCAGGAAGCGTTCCGTGTTGCCACCGGAATCCAGCCGAAAGCCGAGCCATTTCTTCAGTACCTGTTGGGGGTGAACGGCTTGCTCGAATGACATATTTCCATTCCACCCTGCAAGTAGAACAGCATTTGTTTCTGTAAAGATGGTTTTGAGTTGACTCTGCCGTTCGTAGTTCGATAATGGACGATATTTGAGCAGGGATTGACCGGCAATTCGATAAAAGATCGCGATGGCGCCTTCATGCTCGACGCGGTCAAATACGAGTTCGGCGATGTGCGCACGGGCAAACTCTGGCGTGGACTTGCTCATTACCGTGTTGTGCCGTGTGACCTCATCCGATTTCGCGGACTTACCTTTGCGATCCAGTTTGAGGATGCAGTGCTCAACCCGTCCGGTATCGTTTGATGAAACGCTGACCAGATAAACGACCGCGCCTGACCATCCGCCAACCAATAGCTGCAGTGGCGCGACAGTAATCTTGTACTGGTCCTGTGCAAGATGAATAATATGCTGATATTCTTCCGGCAGGGATTGAAAATCGGTCGTCAGTTCGGGCATTGCGTCAGCCTATTCGTTTGAAAAAATTTATGAATCATGTTGAGGCGAGTCGATCAAAGTAAAAAGGGCACAATTGCACTTACTACCGCTTGTCTCCTTATTAATTAAACTTTTTGAATGATTTTGCAGGCTGAAATTCAAATTCCAAGTTTAGTCGACTATGCGGCACTCTGTAAAACACTGAACACTTCCGTTGGATGTATTCAGTGTTTGGATAGTATACCTACACTTTGATGCAAAGCATAGGCAGACGCATTATTCGATGGGATTATAAGAGGTGTGAGTTATATGGACAGGGAATCTCGCAAGTCACGATCTGGGTGGATGGAAATCTGCTCACTACGTTATCTTCTCCGCCCTACCAAGCCTGGTGGACATTATCAGCAGGCGAGCATCGCTTCTGGGCAGAAGGTGTGAATGCAAATGGAGAGACGATGAAAAGTGAAATTGTGACGATTACCGTACTCAACGAGTGAGTTTATCCTGACCCTCACAAAAGGCATAAATTGGCAAGTCGGATGCCGCCTCTTTTATGGGTGAACGACTTTCAACCCAAGATGTTTTTCATAACCTTCGAAGTCGCTGTCATTGTGCAGAAGTTTGTGCTCGTTCTCCATGCAATATGTTGCAATCAGGCTGTCGATCGTTTTGCGAACCGTGATTCCTTTACGACGCAACAAGCGGTAATTGCGGGCGCTCTGTAATGCCAATTCAGGGTCGACCATTTCCACTTGCATATATTTACCCAGGGCACGACGGGCTTTCTCAAAATCGGCATCCTCTCGAAAACCCTGCAGGACTTCCACCAGGATTAGGTCACCAACTAGGATGGGGGTCTTATCCACGATTTGGTGCAGATAGTCCGTTTGCGGATTTTCGATCCCGTTGAAGTAATCCACCCAAACTGTGGAATCAACAAGGAGCATAATTACCTCGGTGAGACACGCGCCAGGCGCTGTTCATCGAGATCCCCTTCCCATTTCAACTTGCCGCGCAAATTACGGATCTCACCTTGCTCGTTCAATAGTATGAGGGTGCGCAATGCCTCTTGCACCACTTCCCGCTTGGTTTTGATACCGGTTAATTTTTGAGCGCGCTCAATAAGTTTGTCGTCAAGCACAATATTGGTTCGCATGGCAGACTCCTTTCAATGTGTATAAATTCTCTATTTTATGTGTATTATAACACCAATTGATCCAAACTTCGGCCCTTCCACGCAACAGATTCAAATCGAAGTCGCGGCGGGACAGAGCGTCTCGCAAGTCACGATCTGGGTGGATGGAAATTTGCTCACTACATTATCTTCCCCGCCCTACCAAGCCTGGTGGACTCTATCCGCAGGCGAGCATCGTTTCTGGGCGGAAGGTATGAATGCAAAGGGTGAAACCGTGAAGAGCGATATTGTGATCATCAATGTTGTGTCGGGCAAACCATAAATCGAGTTAATAATTGCAGGAATGATTCCGGGAACTTTCTTCTTGCAAGCGGTGTACATACTTTAGAAAGGAATGACCCATGCTAAAGCTTAAACGTGTTTTGATTGTCACTGTTTGCTTGAGCATTATCCTGACTGCTTGCGCTCCAGCAACACCAGCGCCAAGTCCATTGCCCCCAGCAACACAACAACCGACCGTGCCGCCCGCGACACCCATCCCGACTTCCGAACCGATCAGTGCCGGCGCGCCAGTGATTGAATACCTCAACCAAAAGAGCAAGCTGCTCGTCACTTCGTCGGTGACGGGCAAGGTGTTCGATGCGTTTACGCCCATTCCGCTTGGGGAAGCTTATAACTATGCCTTTGCACCGGATGGGCATTCTCTAGCGCTCGTCTCGGATGGGCAACTCTATTTGATTGATCTGCCATCCTGGAAATATCGTACATTTGACATGGGCTCAGATGGATGGTTAAGTTCGGTCTATAGCCCGGATGGGGCTTTGCTCGCCATGGCGAGCGGTTTTTCAGACGGCGCACTCCTTATCGTTGATGCGAAAAGCGGAGAGGTCAAAGCCAGCACGCAGGCGGGCTTCTCGATCAGAAATGTCAAATTCACTGCTGATGGAAAAGCGATCATGGTTTATGGTCCTCATCCCGCTCCTAATAGTAGCATCAACGTCGGCGCGCCCAAAGCCGCATTGTTCGCTCTCTCAGATCTAAGCGTGCTTTGGTCGGTTGATCTGAATGGAATCCGGGATGGCATGTTCCCGAAAAAAGCGGATACACCGGATCTCTATCTACCCGGCGCGGCGTGGTTCTTTGTGCCTGGTGTCGCTTTTTCCCCTGACCGTGACATTCTCTACCTGGTGCATGGCGATGAAGATAAATTAACCACAGTTGATTTCACCCATCGAAAAGTAAGCACGGTTGATGTGCATGTCAAAACGAGCTGGCTCGATCAACTCATGGCGCTGACGGCAGGCGTCGCACACGCCAAGGGCATGGATGGCACCACCAAAGAGGCTGTCATTTCATCGGATGGAAAATATCTTTACGTGGTCGGTACCACTGAGGTAGTCACCAAGCAAGCGAACAGTATCAACTGGGATGTGACGGATACTCCCATTGGTCTGCAAGTGATTGAAGTGGAAGATGGCACACTCGTCGCTAAAATAGAGACGGAAGCAAATTCAGCCAGGCTGTCTCAAGATGGCAAATATGTTTTCCTGATTGGTTGGACCAGAAATATCAGCTACGAAACGCCGTGGACGGATGTTTATGACACATCCTCCAACAGCCTTGTTAAACATATTGACAATGTTTACCTGACGCCAACACGCCTGATGGATGGGAGGCCCATCCTGGTCTCATCCTATGCCATTAGCGAAAATGTATGTTATATGGCTCATGTTGACTCCGCTACCTGGGCAATTGCCAGCGAATGGAAAGGGACGAATTGTTTCGATTGGTTGATCGATCCATAAGCCTGGTGGACACTCTCCGCAGGGGAGCATCGCTTCTGGACGGAAGGTGTGAATGCAAATGGAGAGACAGTGAGAAGCGATCTGGTGACGATTACGGTGCTAAGCGAGTGAGTATATTCCTAGCCCTCAGAAAAAGAAACGGCACGAATTTGCCGCGCATCGTGTTGTGGATTTCAGAGTACTTGTCTAACGTTCCGCTTCACCCGGATGCAGAGCGAAGCGGGACGACTCCATGCCGTGTTGGGCTTGAGCGTATGAAATGCTGCTTCAAATTCCCGTTCGACCCACCCACATGCGGCCTTTAAGTTTATTGCCCGCCTGCACCGGGTAGTCGCTCGCATTATTCCTTGACGAGGGCCAGTGTCAGGGCGACCACTGCAAAGACGGTAGGCAGGATTAGACCAATTAAGCCAAAGACACAGGCCAACGACCCACGTTCCACGTTGCCGCCATACGGAAGAGTATACAGAAACGAATTCAGCCAGCGGGCGCAATCTAACACCAGCAGGGCTCTGGCACTGCCGGCTCTGGGGCCCGACAATAAGTGCCGAAAGGCAATTGCGATGATGAGCGTCAAGCTGGCACCAGGAAGAATGCTCAAGAAGTGGGTTGGTTCAAGTCTATCAATCGGACTGCGGAGGGTGCTGAGAATCGCAAACCAGATGGGTGTCGTCAGGATCGGCTTAAGGGTGAGGAGCCCAGCCATCAGACTCAGTTCATTGGGCCTATTGACAACGAGGTATAGACCTATAGCGGCTGGGATCCAAAACGGGATGGAGTATAGGAATAGGTTCAGGATTTGTCCCGCCTCGTATGTCATTTTTCGTCCCGCCTGCTAAATATGGCAGCCAGAATGAAACCCCAGGCGACTGCCTCGATCAGTGAGAACACGATAGCCAGGAATGGGTAATACAAGCTCAATTGGCCGTTCGTCCAGCCCCGGTCGCGCAACATTAATGGCACATATAAGTTGGCATAGGTGCCAACCAAAGATTCAACAAGAAAGATGGCAATTGCGATGAGCGTGAGTCGTGAAACTCTGGGGTGTTTCTGCCAGGAGACAATTGCCAGGATCGCTCCCACCAACCACACCAGGGCGATAAAAAAGTATTGAGAGAGATAGCTGGTGAGTGTACCAAGAATTTGTGTCATAGGTCCTCTGGATGTAACAGAGACAGCATTTGCCTGCACCCACCTTATCTGACTCATGCTCGCCACGCTCAACTGGCGATTAGACCGAATGATTGCATTCTAATCGCTGAAATTAATTTGGGAGTTCGACCACATTACGACTACGATTGCGAGTATACACTAACATCACTTGCGGCAGCAAAGACTACGGCTTTCCCTCAAACACACTTCTTGCGCCTCTTCCGTCCATTATATTGACCCAAACTTCGGCATCATCCGCGCAACAACTGCAAATCGAAGTCGCGGCAGGACAGGGAATCTCGCAAGTCACGATCTGGGTGGATGGAAATTTGCTCACAACGTTCCATCCGATATCATATATTAAATGTGGTGCCTCTTCATCTACAAGAGAAATCAAATCATCGATACCCAAAAGACGATGTAATTCGCTCCCATCGAGTCGTATTGCCCACACTTCTTCAGAATGAACATTCTCTTTCAAGGAGATATACTCTTGCTGAAAGGTAAGCCATTGCCCATCATCAGAGAGTTGGGGGTCAAAAATATGCTGCCGCTGTATCAATAGCTGCGCGCTATTCTGTTTCCAAAGCCAGAGCGCATCTTCCACAATATAAGCTACAACAAGATCACTTGGCAGTGAAGTGGCAACGAGTGTAGGTGAGGTAGTTGTGGGTATAGAAAAAACACCAACGAGAAATACCCAATAAGCCGTGTCTTCATGTGATGCCACAATGGTTTTTTGACAGTGCGGGTTCCGAGATGGGCTTATATACCGCGTTTTAGATCGCCGGTGCTTCCAAAGAAGAATCGTCTGATACGCTGATTGATGTTCAATGTTTCCAGCCCGGCATCATAAGATTCCCGATGTTTACGCGTACTCTCAATGTGTTTCTGCATGATCGCGCCTAATACTTCCACCAGCTCAGGCCTGGCTCGAATGATCGGCTCGAATTGATGTTTGCCGATCTCATAAACCTCAGCGCCCTCGATCGCTCTTACCGTTGCCGTTCGGGGTGCCCCGGTCAGGAAGGAGATTTCGCCGATCACATCACCTCTTTTCTTGACGTCCATCAGATGGTCTATGCCATCGGATTGGCGGACGATCACTTCAAGACGGCCATCTCCAACCAGGAACAGGGAGGAGCCTTCACGCCCTTGAATAATGATTCGCTCCATAGGGCCAAGGGAGATCGTGCGGGCCGTCCTGGCTAGTTGAAGGCGCTCGTCCTCGGATAGCATCTCGAAAATGGAGACCTCGGTCAGCAAGGCGTCGATCTGTTCCGTCAGGACTTTTAACTCCACCGGCAGCTCAGCCTCAGCCTCAATGTCAATGTGACCGGAATAGCCGTCCCGGCGTTGCAGGCGCTCCAGCAGTGTCTTCTGGCCTCCCATATATGCCTGCAAGAGACTCACTGTGACCGGTATGCATTCGTGTCCCGTGTAGTCCATCAAGTGGCGCTCTTTTGCCCATTGGGCTACTTCGTTCATGGAGGCCCGGTACTGATTGCAGGCCGAAGCAAACAAGCCGTCCTGATCGCCAAAGATGGCGGTGAATTGCTTGGGGACCCATCTTACACCGGGGAGGTCCAGCTTGCCTCGTTGATGCCAGAGAATAAAATCCTTAACCCGTGGGTTAAGATACGCCAGTTCTGGAAATGCATGAGGCGTTTGGCGCAGCACAGCCCGCTCCGCATCTCGAAAGACGCGGTGCCAGGTCTCCTGTGCATTATGGGTATTGGGTCCGGCCAGCTCAATTGCGTTCTTCAGGTCTTGATGGTGGACATCAAGAAATCCAAGGATGGTTTTTCGCTTTTGGAGCAAATTGAGGACTGAGACCGGGCCGGTCTGCGGGGTGCCAAACTTGGGGAAGATAATGTTATTCATTTTCCACACTTTGTGCCATCCTTTCGGATTGAGCCTTCGCCGGATTTCAGCAAAGAAGGGATTGCTTTCAAACGAGGCTCTTTCCGTCGGGGTGAGGAGATCGCCGACCTCCTCTTTGATGGCTTCAAACATGCCAAGGCATGTCAGAAATTCCAGGTACAGCCCAACCCGCATTAACCAGCGGGGATCAGTCAAATGACGTTTCTTATGGACGATGTCCTCGATCAAGGCGCGTTTGTACAGACCCACCTTGTCCGAACCCATTAGCAGGACTGGAAACCAGGGATGGTAAGCAACGTCCAGGGAATCCAAGCCAGCTTTCCTGGCCTGTTTCTCGATGTCGGGTTTGATGACCCGATCCATGATCCGCTCATATAGTGAACCAAACCGCCGCGTGTCGCAAATGTCGATCCAGGTATGGGCCGAGGCCAGCGGCTTTTGGCGGCGGGTGACCCGCAGTTGCACTTGAAGCATTTGCGTAAACATATGACCGAAGGTAAAGGGGTCGCCATCATCCGTCGCGAGTGCCTGCAGTTGTTGATCCAGGTCCTGCCAGTGCCACGTGGCACCAGGCAGGAAATCCTCAGAAGGCGATAGCTTCACAACCAGTCGTCGATCGTTTGCATCTGCCAGGGAGATGGGCGCCACTATGGGCTTTCCGTTCGCGGTCGTCTCAAAAATTGCTGGTGTGATCGGGCGTTTGTTCCATCCAGGGATGGGAATCGTGGTTTGAGATGCGTCTGTCCCGCAAAAGGACAGGGTGATATCAATGGCTATCTCCTGCAACATCTCCGGGATATAAGCATCCAGCCCGCCGAGGGTGTACAGGATGTAAGCCCAGTTTTCATCTGCCGGGGCGGATGGCAGGATCATACTTGCGTTATCACTTGATCCCAAACCCGAATGGGCTGCCTCATCCGTGGGGCGACGCCCGGTGATGAAAGGCACGATACGGCAGGTAAGCGACTTGCCCTGATCGCCGTCGCGCAGGTTTTCGTCGCAAATCTCCCGGATCAGCTGCAGCTTTTGTTGGGTATCCAGTCCGGCCACAGAGGCTTCCAATAACGCATATAATTGATTCAAAAACTCAGCTTCTCGCATTGTGGACACTCCATGGCGAATATGGTAACACTAAATTAGGCACCAGGAATAGGACAATGTAACACATGCGATTACCTCTTTATTCGATATCGGAACGCGAAACAAAGACGATTCTTCAAAGTGCCTAACCCTGATATGAGAAAGAGGTTGCGGCACAACGGATTGCGTTCGCGAAGCACCTTGTAATCGAAGTCGCGGCGGGACAGGGCATCTCGCAAGTCACGATCTGGGTGGATGGAAATTTGCTCACAACGTTATCATCCCTACCCTACCAAGCCTAGTGGACATTATCCGCAGGCGAGCATCGTTTTTGGGCAGAAGGGGTGAATGCGAATGGTGAAGAGTGAAGTTGTGACGATTACAGTTGTGAATGAGTGACCACTAACTGGTTAACGGCTTGCGTTACCCGCTGGTGGGTGGGACGAGATAACGCCATTTTGACGGAACCAACTCCAAGCCACGCAAACGGCTTGAAAACGCGCAGACTCCCACCAGTCGGGTGCACGCTGTGTTAGGCGTTTTTTGCTTTGCTTTTAACATGTTCAATGATGTTTTCTAGGCGTTTCGAATTCTTACGATTGGGCTGAGTCCAATAAACTATTTTCTCGCTTGTGTTGTAGAACAAAAAGACTTCTCTTTTGAAAAAAGACAACAAGAACAAAAAACCCGCTGAACCTAATGCGATCTTTATGAATAGACCTAATGACAAGGTTTGCCATATTTGCGGAAATAAGTATTCTACTGCCCAGAACAAAGAAGCAAAAATAAAAACCAAATAAAGAGCCATAGAAGACCAACGGTTATTCGTGCTTTTCACTCGGATAACTTTACCGCTAAGCTCGTCGTAATTTACCTTAGTTACTACGTCCTCAGCCAGACTGGTGTCTTTGAAAATAAAGTTGTTTTCATAGAACATTGTGACAGTCTTGTTCAGTAAATCGCTAAAATCGTAATGATCATATTCAAATAGAGGTGAGTCGGGGAATGGAGTTTCGGGATTTGTTTCACTTGTGATCGTGGCTTTCTGTCTTACAAGTTCGACTGCCTGATGAATGCCCAGTTTGTTCTTGCTATCTATCTTTATAGAAATTACATTGTTTCTTGCTTGATCCATAAAAAAAAAGACTTCATTCTTATGAAATGCAGGAATACACAAAACAATTCCAGCAGCGATGACCAGTTTGCCTATGATCGGCAAAGGCAGGTTATCCAAAATATTCCACTGCAACAAAGAGAAAATCCAAGACATGAAGCCTGGAATCGTCATTATGAAAAGCCCGAGCGATAACCATCTCAAATCAGCTGTTCTGACAAGTTGAATATGTTTAATATCACTATACTTGACTTCATTTTCAAATTCGGTAACGAATGACTTAACCTTGACAATGATTTTGTCGTCGAGGAATTCATGAGTCACTCGCGTAAAGTTTGACATTGGATAAAGTGACTTGATTTGCAGCATTACCTTCTCCCTATATTTTTCATCTTCAAGTGCAACGCCTAACGGCCTGCGTTAGCCGCAAGTGGGCGGGACGCGGACCCGGCTCGAAAACGGAATCCTGCCGAGGCTCTGAAAACCGCCAAAAAACGCGGCGACTCCCACTTGTCGGCTGCACGCTGTGTTAGGCCGCTTTTCTAAACCTAAATCATATCTCAGAAAAAGAAGAAATAGCGCGGTATTTGTTTCATGTAAGTACGATAAGGCTCGCCGTATTGCCTTAGGCAAATCTCTTCCTCTGCCAAGATTCCAAAATGCTGTAACAACTTGGAAATAAATAACGCGAGCAAAGCCAACCACGAGCCTATCGCCAGACATATTCCCAAGAAGAGGACAAATAGCGAGACTATCTGGGGGTGACGTGATAGCTTGTAGACTCCTTTGGTCACGGGTTGATCAAGTGGAGTGTCTTTAAAATTCAACATTGCGACCACGAGACCAGCCAAGCCGATGATATATAGAATCAAACCGCCGATGAATGCACTTGAGTTGAGTTTTAAGGGCGTCAGGATAATAACAATCAGACAAATCAGGGAAAACACTTTGCCAATGATTGTAAAGAATCTCTGCTTCTCACTCCAGCCAGATCTATCAAATAGTCGCGATACCACGTCTTTAGGAAAGATCAGTAGTAGGCCACCTTGAACCAAAAACTCAAACGCAAGGAGTATCCATCCATTGAGCCATCCAATTTCAAGTTTAGGTGTTAGCTCCATAAATCACCTTCGATAGCTATCAACAGGCTGCGGCAACAAAAGCCATTGCGTGAACCACTTCATGATTCTGAGACGACGGCGAGCGGCCTAACGGCTGGCGGCCTGCCCCGCACGTTCTCTGCGGGGTACCCGCTGGTGGGTGGGACGAGACAACGCCATTTTGGCGGAACCAACCTCAAGCCGTGCAAAAGGCTTGAAAACGCGCAGACTCCCACCAGTCGGGTGCACGCTGTGTTGGGCAACGTTCTTGGTTTGAACCTCAGATGAACATTATTACCGAAATAATTGTTCCTACCACGACTACCCAAAGAATATCAACTTTCAGGAGTAAGGCGACCAATGCGCCGCTCGCAAGCAACAAATGAGACAAATCCCAATGGACGTTCAAGGCAAAGCGAAAAGTAACGGTCAAGAGTAAGCCTACGAAGGAACATAGCACGCCACCAATAATCTTATTGAAATATACCGAAGTCCGTAATCGTTCAAAATAAGGTGAGACAGCCACTAATATGATAAAGGAGGGCAGAAAAATACCAAGAGTTGCGATTACTCCACCAAATAAACCACCTATTAGATAACCAATAAAAGTAGCAGTAATTACGATTGGTCCTGGAGTAACTTGCCCAAGAACAATTCCATTCATAAATGTTTGGCTATCCACCCAATTTCGGACTTCTACAATTTCATGGAACATCAGCGGCACAGAAGCAAATCCGCCACCGAAAGCAAACAAGTCAATCCTGAACATCAGAATAGCCAAATTGAATAAAGTTCGGTTGAAAATGAAAAGCAGAAGAAAACCAATTACGGAAACCGACAGAATAAGCAAGAGTGATTTGGTGTAACTCGGGTTTTGTGTGACAGAAACAGGGTGATTAGAATTGATTTGCTTAGGCATGATAAGAACCAGTCCCATCACAGCGGCTAGAGTAATAACAAGGATTGGGTTCACATTGAGACCGAATAGAGCCGTCGCAACGCCTGCAATAAGGAAAGCCTTCCAATCTCTCAAGGTGGTTTTTCCAAAAGATAAAGCGGCATTGGCAATGATGGCAACAATGATAGCTTGTAACCCGCTAAAGGCTGAAATTACAATAGGAAGATCGTGGTTATTTGTGTACAAAACAGCGAAAATAAACATCAAGAGAAACGCGGGCAAACCAAATCCGATATAACTTGCGCCTGCACCAATGACGCCCTGCGTTTTCAATCCCACATAAGCCGCCGTTTGCATAGCAGTTGCGCCAGGTATCATTTGACAAAGCGCCACACCATTGCTATAGGTTTCTGCATCAAGCCAGTGTTTCTTTTCTACTGCCAGTGTGCGAATATAGGCTATCATGGATGGACCGCCAAACGCAGTCATGCCCAATCGAAAAAAAGAAGCAAATA
>Ga0210377_10001306_pt1 | contig 22752 bp, 18 predicted proteins | sample PLM4_65_b1redo_FD_155480 | JGI IMG/M metagenome (GOLD analysis project Ga0210377, IMG submission 155480) | Groundwater sediment microbial communities from an aquifer in East River, Colorado, USA - PLM4_65_b1 redo | ecosystem: Environmental > Terrestrial > Soil > Riparian zone | place: USA: East...
CCAAGATACTTGCTGGACATGACCACATACGCGCCGCCGTATGCCTTGCGCGTGATGATACAAATTTTCGGAACAGTCGCCTCAGAATAGGCATAGAGTAACTTCGCACCGTGACGAATGATGCCGCCGTGTTCCTGGGCGATGCCAGGCAGGAAGCCAGGCGAATCGACGAACGTGACCAGTGGCACATTGAAACAATCACACATGCGCACGAAGCGTGTCATCTTGTCTGCCGCGTCGATGTCGATCACGCCAGCCATGATGGCAGGTTCCTGCCCCACGATGCCCACGCTGTGACCGCCGATGCGCGCCAAACCGACGATGGCGTTGCGCGCCCAATCCGGCTGGATTTCAAGGAAGGTGCCCATATCGACGATCTTTTCGATCACCTGGTGCATGATGTATGGCTCAGCCGGGTCGAGCGGCACCACGTGGTTGAGCTCTTCATCCATGCGGGTGGGGTCATCATCGGTTTTTACGAAGGGAGGATTCTCGACGTTGTTCGATGGCAGATAGGAAAGGAACGTCCGCACCATTTCGAGCGCGTCGCGTTCGGTCTTCACGCTCAAGTGCGCCACGCCGCTGACGGACATATGCACATCCGAACCGCCCAACGACTCGGCATCGATCACTTCACCAGTCACGGCTTTGATCACTTCGGGTCCGGTCAGGAACATGAACGATTGTTTCTGCACCATGATGACCAGATCGGTCAGGGCAGGGGAGTACGCTGCGCCACCCGCGCACGGTCCAAGCATGACGCTGATCTGCGGCACCACGCCCGAATATTGGGCGTTGCGTCGGAAGATCTCGGCATAACCGCCCATCGAGCGCACGCCTTCCTGAATGCGCGCGCCGCCCGAGTCGATCAGCGCGATGAATGGCGCACCGTTACGCACCGCCAGATCCATCACGCGGCAGATCTTGTGCGATTGCATTTCGCTCAGCGTGCCGCCATAGATTGTGAAATCCTGTGAATAGAGATATACCGTCCGCCCTCTGATCTGCCCGTAGCCTGTAGTCACGCCTTCGCCGAGATATTTTTCCTTGAGCAGGTCCATTTCATCGCCCTGGTGGGTGATGAACGGCTCGATCTCATTGAAGGTATTCCAATCGAGCAACAATTCGATCCGCTCGCGTGCTGTCAACTTTCCTTTTGCTCTTTGTTTTTCGATTCGCTCTGCGCCGCCGCCCTCCTGGGACTTTGCACGCATTTTGCGAAGTTCAAGTATTCTGGGATCTTCCTGTGTCATGTAACATCCTTTTTCGTGAATTATTTCACAAAATTAAGTATAGCCATGGGATGTCTGACAAGCCAGTGATGGAAGGCATAAAGCCAATGGGAGTTTCCGCCTCCGCTTTCAGCGCAAGCCGAAGGTTGCTTCCGTTTTGTGACGTTTGTCTAGCTATGTTTTTTTCCCGTTAAGTTTGTGAAACGATCATTTTGATTCCCAATAAAAACCCGAAGGGTTGAAATGATTATAGAATCGGATGTTTGAAAAATCGAACCCTGAAAGGGTGACATAATTCAAGTCGAGCTATACCCAGGGCGGTCACAAATTGCGCTTTTTCAAAGGCTGGAGAGCGCAATTTGTGACCGTGGGCATTATATATATCACCCCTTCGGGGTTTTGATATTTATCTTGCGGAATCTACAATAATGCCATCTCTTCGGGATTGTTGAGTTGTTATAAAAATGTAGTGCGGGATGTCATCCCGCACCACGGAAATCAGCATCTTGTTCATGCAACGTTCATCCTTGCAATAACACGATCTTTTTTTGTGGTTCTCCCAAATATTCCGCGCCATTGTTGGTGATGACGACATCTTCTTCCAAACCCATATATCCATAATGGGGAACTTCCAGCCCGGGTTCGATGGTGAAGACCTGACCCACTTCCAATTTTTGATTGGGCGAGTCGCCGTATTTCTCCCACAGCGGACCCAGCAACGCGCCGCCATCATGTGCCACGCGTCCGAGTTGGTGACCGAGCGCATAAGGATAATCTGGGTAACCAGAATCGGTGACGATGCCGCGTGAAATGACGTCAATGGAGTTGCCGGTCACGCCTGCTTTCATGGCTTCACGCGACTTTTCGATGGCAGTGCGGATGGTGATGAATCCGCGCTGCACTTCGATGGGCGCTTCCGTTTCACCTTCGCGCAAAATATATGTCACGCGCTGAATATCGGAGCAATAGTCTTCATACTTCACGCCGAAATCAAAATGGAGAATGTGTCCGCGTTCGATCTTGATATCCGTGGGACCATTATGTCCAACAGGAGAGTCTGGCCCCGAATTGACAGCGGGACAATCTTCCGCGGGCCATGCCAGACTGGCGCCATACTCACGCACCAGTTTTTGCATGTATTCTCCGACTTCGATCTCCGTCATGCCGACTTTGATGAAGTCGAATGTTTTGCGGTAGATATCATCCGTGATCTCCACGGCTTTGCGGATGCGTGCCTGTTCGGCTGGGGTCTTCCGTCCGCGCAGGGCGGAGATGACGGGTTCCGCGCTGACAAGTCGATCTATGTAGGGGGTACCCGCCAGATATTCGTGCAGGAACTCGTACATGGCGTGGGTCAAACCGTCCGCGTGGACATTGTTCCTTGAGGTGTTGACAGCGATCTGGTCGGGGTTGATGCGTGTGATCGTGTCGCGCAGCAGTCCGCTTACGGCGGTGTCATAGCCGATGATCTGGTCGAAGACATCCAGTCGTTGCAGCGCGTCCTTTTCGAGATTGCCGATGATGGCGATCTTTTCGCCTTTGCGCGTGAGGATCAATGCCGAGGGCCACGTCAGATCACTCGCACCGATGAGCAGATCCAATGCGGGGTCGCGCACGCCGCTGGTTTCGCGCACGAACGTGAGCCACATATCGGTCTCTTGCTCTTTGAGTATTCCAATAGCTTGATTGACTTTTTCCTGAATGAGGGTCATGAGTTTTCCTTATGTTTCCTCTCCCACAGGGAGAGGGTTAGGGTGATGGAATTTAAGCGGTTCTTTGATAATGAAAATCAGAATGCCCATCATCACCAGGGACAATATCGCGGATAAACCAAAGGTGGTGACAAAGCCTTGTGAATCTGCGATCCATCCGCCGAGCAGGGGGGCGATCATGGTAGCGGGCGCGGTGAGGGTCTGTGCCAGCCCGATATAAAATGGACGTTCCTTTTCAGTGCCGAACGTGGTCGCCATGGTCATGCCGTTTGTCCAGATGGAGACGTTTGCAAGACCTGAAAGAATGAAGATGGGAAAGAACCAAACCAGTGATGGCGCGAACCATGCCAGCAATGAACTGAGCAGGGCTGCCACCGCGCCCAAAATGAGCATGGGACGATGGCCGATTTTATCTCCCAGCCAGCCCATGCTGGCATTGGCTACTGTTTGTGAGATCGTAAGGGTGGCGGTCAGGAACCCCGCTGTGACTTCATCCATTTGGAAGCGGCGCAGTGCGTAGACGATGTAGAAAACGAAGCCCATCGTGGCAAATTGAGAGAGCGTGCGAGCGAACAGGAACCAGTTGAAATTGGTATCGCGTTTGAGAATGTTGCCCGCGCCCTGCCAGAAGGGAATCGGGGTCTCTTCGATCACCTTGTCGAAATCTGTCGGTTCGCGCGTGAATGCCAGGGCGACCCATGAAATAGTGAAAAAGACTACGGCGATTAAAAAACAAATCGCAAAGTTGATGGGCGCTTTATATCCGTTCAGAAGATAACCGGCTGCAATCGCTGCACCGCTGATAAACAGATTCGCGACGGCGGCTTGTGTGCCAAAGAAGGTGCCGCGATTCTCCGGCGGGATGATCTTGGAGATCATGCTGGTCCACGGGTTGGCAGTGAAGCCTCCGCCCAGTCCCTGCCAGGTGAGCAGGATGAAGGTCAGGACTAAACCAGCTTGTATTCCAATCTTGGGCAGGAGCAGCGCCACGACGGCAAATCCCAAAAACGGAATGCGTTCATGGATGGTATTCAGCATGACGGTGCGTTTGTATCGTCGCAGGCGGGAGGTGTGACTCGCCGTGAATAACTGCGGCAGCAACCAGCCCGCGCCATGAATCGCAGGGACGAGTCCGATCAAGGTAGCGGAATCAGTCATGGATGCGACGAAGAGCGGCAAAATCGTCCCGAAGGAGGCGAATCCGAGCGCGACGCCAAACATACCGCCATCGATCATCCCAACGGTAACGTTAAAACGGAGGTGTCTGCGGGCAAATTGTTCAACTTTCGTAAAGGGGAGCATGGGGGCGATTCTACCATTCGACCTGTCGGCATCCGGTCAAAGCTGAAAGGATTTTCCTCTTGACAGATATTCCAGTTTGAGTAAAATAAAAACGAACGTTCGTTCATTTGTATAGAGACCGATATGCCTAAGAAAGAGAATCTAAAAAAAGGCGAAATAACCCGTCTGGCTGTTGAAGTTGCTGCAATGGAACTATTTCTGGAGCAGGGTTATCACGCCACCTCCATGCGCCAGATCGCGGATCACGCCGGGCTGGCATTGGGTGGGATCTACAACCATTTCACCAGCAAGGATGAGATCTTCGAAGCCATCATCGTCGATCAGCATCCCTACAAGAAAATCCTGCCCCTTATCCTTGCCGTGGAAGGGGATACCGCGGATGAATTTTTCGGCAACGCCTTTCGAATTGTCGTGGAAGAATTGGGAAAACGACCGGAGTTCATCAACCTGATGTTCATCGAGCTGGTCGAGTTCAAAGGCAAACATGGTTCAATAATGTTGCGCGAAATTGCCCCCAAGGTTCTGCCTGTCTTTGAAAAGCTTGTCAAGAACATGAAAGGCTTGCGTTATAAAAACCCCGCTGTACTAATGCGGTCTTTCTTCGGCATGATCATCTCCTACTTTGTTACAGAAATGATCATCTCTAATTCAGTGATCAGTAATTTAATGCCAAAAAACAGCACAGATATATACATTGATATTTTCCTGAACGGTATTTTAAAGGAGCCCGCATGAATTCACGTTTAATGTCCATTATTCGCAAGGAGTTCATCCAGATCTTCCGTGACCCGCGCACGCTGGTGCTGATCATCGTGATGCCGATGCTTCAACTATTCCTGCTTGGTTACGCGGCAACCTCCGATGTGAAGAATATTTCGCTTGCCGTCTGGGACCAGAGTCAATCCACGCAATCGCGTGCCCTGCTGGATGCCTTCCGCTCGGCAAATTACTTTAGCATCGATTATGTGGTCCGGTCAGACGCGGAATACAGGCAGTTGATCGAGTCAGGCGATATCCGCGCCGCGCTCATCATCCCGCCGGATTATGAAGTCCGCCTGCTCGAAGGGACTGCCCAGGTCTCAATGGTGCTGGATGGCTCCGACGCTACCGTCGGTGGGACGGCTCTTTCCACCGCCAAGTTGATCGGTCAATCCTACGCGACAAAAATATTGGCAGAACAAGCTTCCCTGACCGGCAGGCCATCCTCCTTCAAGCCGCCACTCGATGTGCGTACACAGGTCTGGTACAACCCTGACCTGATCGCGGCATATTTCAATGTGCCGGGCGTTATCGGGATGATCCTCTATTTCATCACAACCTTGTTGACCGCCTCTTCCATCGTACGCGAACGCGAACGTGGCACCATTGAGCAACTCATCGTGACGCCCATCCGTTCATGGGAACTGGTGGTGGGGAAGATCCTGCCGTATTCCATCCTGGCATTCATCGATATGCTCGAAGTGCTCATCATCGGTCACTGGTGGTTCAAGGTTCCCATCAAAGGCGACCTCGGACTCATCTTTGCCCTCTCAGGTCTCTTCCTTATCTCCAGTCTGGGCATCGGTTTGTTCGCTTCCACGGTTGCGAACACACAACAGGAAGCCTTTATCACGGTCATGGTCACCATGCTGCCAAGCCTCTTCCTCTCAGGTTTCTTCTTCCCGATCGAAGCCATGCCCCAATTTCTGCAATGGGTATCCGCCATTGTCCCGCTTCGGTATTACCTCATCATCATTCGAGCTTTGATGCTAAAGGGGGTCGGCATCGCCGCCCTGCAAAATGAAGTCATTGCCCTGACGATCTTTGCAATCGTCATCATGGGCATCGCATCCATCCGCTTCCGCAAACGCTTAGACTAATTTCTCTTAAAGGAGTTAACCATGCAACACAAACGTCCCCCTCTGCCCGTGATCATTATCATTTTGGCGCTTGTCGCCGCTGGCATCTATTACGGCATCCGCACGTTGAACGATGACGGCAACGGGCAACTCGCCGCCTCCGGAACCATCGAATCGGTCGTGGTGAACGTCTCGCCGGAGATGGCTGGCAAAGTGAAGGAAGTGCTCGTCAGTGAAGGAGACTCCGTCAAGGCAGGCGATCCAGTGCTTTCTCTGGACGACAGCCTGCTCGCCGCGCAACGAGCCGTCGCCGCCTCCGCAGTGGATTCTGCCAACGCTGCCATCGTCAGCGCGCAAACCAAATATGATCAGACTCTGCAGTCTGCTCTTGCCGCCCAGGAAGCACAACGCAACAAGGACTGGCGTGTCTCTGCTCCCACCGAATTTGACCAGCCCATGTGGTTCTTCAATCAAACGGAGCAAATTGCCTCTGCCCAAACGGAAGTGGACAACGCCAAAGCAGCGCTCGACGCTTCACTGGCAAATCTCGACAAGGTGATCGCTGACCTGAACAATGCCGATTACGTCAAAGCCGAAAAGCGACTTGCCGATGCGCGCATTGCCTTCCAGATCGCAGACGAGATCAAGATACAAACGGAAAATGTCACCGAGAGTGGTGGGTTGGTGGATGCTGCCTACGACTACTACAACGCCGCCGAAGACGAACTGGATTCCGCACAGGATGCGTTCAACGCCCTCACGGACACGAAAGCCGAAGATGATGTCCAATATGCGCGCGGACAGGTTCTCGTGTACCAGCAGCGCTATGACGCGGCATACAAACGATTGCTCTCCCTGCAAACCGGAGCGGAGTCCCCAGCAGTGGTAGCCGCACTCAACGCGTTGGATCAGGCAAAGTCTGCGCTCGCACAGGCGGAATCAAACCTGGCGTTGATCGATGCGCAGATGACCAAACTGACCGTCTACGCCCCAATCGATGGCGTGGTCCTCGTCCGCAATGTGGAACCGGGTGAATTCGTCCAACCCGGCGCGACGGCGTTTGCCATGGCGGATTTGAACACCATCACTATCACCGTCTACGTCCCTGAAGACCGCCTGAACGAGATCAAACTGGGTCAGCAAGCAACTGTGGCGATCGATTCAGCGACCGGAGTGCGCCCGGAATTCGAAGCGGTTGTCGTCCATATTGCTGACCAGGCAGAATTTACCCCTCGCAATGTTCAAACCGTGGAAGGACGCAGCAGTACGGTCTTCGCCATCAAACTCAGCGTATCGAATAACAATGGTGTGCTCAAGATCGGCATGCCCGCGGATGTGGTCTTCAAATAACAGCTCTGTATCCAGAAAGGAGGATGTCATGAAACCTGTTGCATTTGACTGGGCAAAGATGAAGAACATTCAGAAGATCCATCGCGTTTTATATGCCATTGGGCTGGGACCTATCATTGGCAGGGTCATCCTCCTTCTCACGACGACTGGTCGCAAGTCTGGGAAGAAGCGCATAACACCGTTGCAATATGAAAAGATCGGCACCGATTACTATCTTGGTGCGGCGCGCGGTCTGAACGCGGATTGGGTGCGTAACATTCTGGCAAATCCTCAGGTTGAGGTCCGTGTGGGTGCAAAACATTTTTGTGGTACAGCTGAAGTGATCAATACTCCGGCAAAGTTTGCCGATTTTATGGAAGTGCGCCTCGAACGCCATCCACGCATGATCGGTTTGATCCTGGAAAAAGCCCACGGATTGCCCCGGTGCCCAAGCCGGGAGCAATTGGAAGAAATGGCCAAAACAGAGGCGTTCGTGATCGTTCATCCAATGGAGTCCTAAATGGAACATAACATCATACACTGGCTTCGCATCAGCTACTGGTCTGGCGCGGTCCTGGATTTTGCTGCTGGTTGGATGATGCTTGTCCCCGCCCTGTTCGCCTTCATGAATCGACCGGAGGTATTTCATTCAGCGAATGAGTATCGCTATGCCATGGGCATGGGTGCACCTTTGATGTTCGGTTGGACGGTGCTGCTGCTGTGGGCAGACCAAAAACCGCTTGAACGAAAAGAGATCCTTCCAATTACATTGCTGGTCGTTTTTGGAGAAGTCGTTACACAGATTTGGGGTATCTCCGTTGGGTTTGTCCCTTTCAGTGCAATACTACCGTCATTCGTGATGCAGGCAATACTGGTTTCGATCTTTTGTTTTGCATATTTTAATGCCAGGAGAATTGAATGAATGTCCTTGTGCAAGCGACCCATCTCAAAAAACATTTCGGCCACATCCATGCCGTGGATGATGTCTCTCTGCAGATCAAAGCCGGCGAGATCTACGGACTCGTCGGCGCGGATGGGGCCGGGAAGACCACCACGATGCGTTTGCTCGTCGGTGCACTGCTGCCCGATCAGGGTGAGATCACTGTCTGCGGATACGATGTGATCCACAAGACCGAACATGCCCGTGCGCAGCTCGGTTATCTCTCGCAACGCTTCTCCATGTATGAAGACCTGACGGTTCTGGAGAATATCCGCTTTTTTGCCGAAGTGCGCGGACTTAAATCCAATGAGTGGCTGCCTCGTTCGCTGGAGATACTCGATTTCGTTGGTCTTGAAAAATTCAAAGACCGTCGTGCCGGTCAGCTTTCTGGCGGCATGAAGCAAAAACTTGGTTTGGCTTCTGCGCTGGTGACAAGACCCAAACTGCTCCTGCTCGATGAACCAACCACCGGCGTCGACCCCGTCACACGGCAGGATTTCTGGCAGTTGCTTATCAAACTTGTGTCCATTGCTCCTGCTCGCGCTGAGCGGACACTGAGCGAGCGGCAGCGAGACGAAGTGGAAGTCGAAGCGGCGAGTGAGGGAGAAGTTTCCGTTATCATCTCCACTCCCTACATGGATGAAGCATCCCGTTGTCATCGTGTCGGATTCATGAAAGATGGCAAGATCATCGCCGAGGATACACCGTCGAATCTGCGAGCCCGCCTCAATGGACGCATCCTTGAATTACGCGGTTCGCCGATTAATGTTCTCCGCCACGTGGCGCACAAGGATCGGGATGTGGAGGATGTTCAGGCGTTCGGCGATCGACTGCACATCCGCGTCGGCGAGGGGAAGGCTGAGGATGTCCTCAGCAGGCTCCAGTCCCAGATCGGAAGCGAAGGCGGTCGCGTGGACGCACTGCGCGCCGTCCCGCCTACTCTTGAAGATGTCTTCATCGCGCTAACGGAGTCCAACCATGAGTGAAGCAGTGATAAAGGTAGAAAATCTCACGCGTCGTTTTGGCGATTTCGTCGCGGTCGATCACGTCAACTTCGAAGTGGGCGCAGGCGAAGTGGTTGGCTATCTTGGTCCGAACGGTTCGGGCAAGACCACAACGATCCGCATGTTGCTGGGGCTGCTTGCGCCAAGCGATGGCAAGGCGACCGTGCTGGGATACGACGCCTTCAAGCAAAGTGAAGAAGTGCGTGCGCGTGCGGGTTATATGTCGCAGAAGTTTGCCATCTATGATGACTTGACCGTGCTGGAAAACATAACGTTCTACGGGGGTGTATACGGCATCACGGACAAAGCCCGCATCGCGCATACCCTTGATCTGGTCGGACTCAAAGGGCATGACTCCACGCTGACGCGTTCCCTCTCCGCCGGCTGGCGCCAGCGACTCGCCTTGGGTATCGCACTGGTGCATGAACCGAAACTGTTGTTCCTCGACGAACCCACCTCCGGCGTGGACCCGACCGCACGTCGCGCCTTCTGGGACCTGATCTACGAACTCGCCGAAGGCGGCGTGACGATCCTCGTCACCACTCACTACATGGACGAAGCCGAATACTGCGAACGCGTCGGTATCATGCGTGATGGAAAACTGCTGGCGATGGACACGCCCTCCAACCTGAAACGTGACATCATCCCCGGCGATGTCTGGGAAATCTTCGCCGAACCGTTGGAAGCTGGGCTGGAAGTTCTGCCTGGAATTGATGGCGTATTGCGCGTGGGGCTGACAGGTGATCACTTACGCACAATTACGGAAAAGGGAAAGAAGAAAGAAGACTTGCTGAAGGCGCTGAATGATAAGGGCGTGAGTGTAAAAGATATTGTTGTGGGTGAGCCGACGTTGGAGGATGTGTTTATTTCTTTGGCGCGATGAAGGTGCGTCGCACCTTACAGGTGCTATCCATACGAAGCCCGCTAAAGCGGACTTATCATCCCGCATGGGAAGCCGACTTTAGTCGGCTTCGTACATATAGCCCAGACGTTGACGTCCGGGGCGAAGGGTAGAAAAAGATAAAGTGTGGGGAAGGTATAATTCTACTAATGGAAAATTTCGATCTGGTCGCGTATAGCTACGAGCAGGGAAAACGTGTCCTTGAAAAGCGGGAAGTGAATTCGCTCAAGGAACATGGTCAATTTCTGACACCTCCATCTGTTGCTCGTTATATGGCAAAGCAGTTGGGGCAATTCCAGAACGGCGCGACTCTGCTTGAACCTGCGATTGGCTCTGGAGTCTTGATCTGTGCGGTGATCGAACGGTTGATTGCTGAGAAGCATCGGCTTGAAATTTCGATTATTGCTTACGAAACAGACAAAGAATTATGCAATGTAAGTCGGGAAGTTTTGAAGGTTGCAAGTGATGAAGCAGAAAAGTATGGAATAAAAATAGACTGGCAGGTACATCAGGAAGACTTTGTCCTTGCCTGCCTGCCAGAAGATGAGCAACCTTCCTTGTTCGGTTCACATGGATCGAAACAAAAAGTATTTACTCATATTGTTGGTAATCCACCCTATTTCAAACTTAACGCGGAAGATAAACGCGTAAAAGCGGTTTACGGGAAATTGAACGGTCATACAAATATCTATACATTGTTCATGGCTCTTTCTGCGAAATTGCTTTCGCCGCAAGGAAAAGCTTGTTTCATCGTCCCGCGCAGTTTTTGCTCGGGTGTTTATTTCTCTGAATTTCGCCGTGATTTGCTCAAAGATGTCACGCCGCTCTCGGTGCATTTGTTCCAATCTCGCGATACTGTTTTCAAAGGCGATGAGGTCTTGCAGGAGAACGTGATTTTCTCCTTTGAAAAAATATCTCAATCAAAGGAACATCGTTATTGGGCAGGGTATGTCAATATTTCTTCCTCCAAGGATGATAAGAGTCTGGAAAATGGAATTATCTCACGCCAGGTTTCTTTCAATCATTTCCTGAGTGACCATAATGGGTTACTGCTTTTCCGCTTGCCAACAGGGATACTCGATGAGCAAATCCTGGAGGTGGTTGATAAATGGGATGGTTCGCTTGAAAAGTATGGCTTTCAGGTTTCAACCGGACGAGTGGTTCCTTTTCGCGCAAAAGGGTTGTTGAAAGAAACGGTCAAAGCAGGTAATGGGATTGTTCCTCTGCTTTGGATGCAAAACGTCAAGCCGTATCAAACGGAATACCCGCTTGAAGGTTTTGATAAGCCACAGGCTATTTTGGCAAATGACCCATCCCTGCTTATGCCCAATGCAAACTATGTTTTATTGCGTCGCTTTAGCGCAAAGGAAGATAAACGCCGCCTCGTCTCCGCGCCATTTCTTGGGGAGAAATTTGAGTTTGCGCAAATTGGTTTTGAAAATCATCTGAACGTAGTTTTTAGAAAAACGGGAATGCTATCCACTTCTGAAGCAATCGGTCTTTCCGCGTTTATGAATAGTGCAATCATTGACCGTTATTTTCGGATTGTAAATGGAAACACTCAGGTCAATGCTGCCGAATTGCGAATATTGCCTGTTCCTCCGCTGGCGGTAATAAGAAATATTGGCGAAAAGATTCAGAATGCCAACGCAGATACTCAAGAGAAAATCGAGAGCATAATCTTCTCGGTGCTTTGGGAGTCTAATCTGCTCACCGAAGAATTTCCGTTGATACAGGAGACGAGAATTACCATGGGAAAAATCGAACAGGCACAGGAAATTTTGGAGACGCTCGGTCTGCCATCTGCTCAACAGAATGAAGTCTCAGCATTAACTTTGCTGGCATTGGCTCAGTTATCGGAAAACGACGCATGGAAAAATGCTGCAAATCCGATGTTGCGTGTCCATGATATTTTGATCGAAGTCAAGCGAAGGTATGGACGTGAATATGCGGAGAATAGCCGCGAAACAATAAGGCGAAGGGTATTACACCAATTCGAACAAGCTGGAATCGTAGTTCGAAATGCGGATGACTCAACCCGCCCAACGAATAGCGGTTTGAATAATTATATGTTATCTGATTTGGCATTGGATGTCGTTCGCGCGTACGATAGCCCGAAGTGGAAGGCAAAGGTCAAGAGTTTTACCGAGCAACAGGGTAGATTGCTGGATGTTTATCGAAAAGCCAGAGAACAGACGAAAATTCCATTGGAAGTTGCCGATGGAAAAGTTTACCAATTGTCACCTGGCAAGCATAATAAACTTGAAGTCGCAATTGTGGAAGAATTCTGCCCACGTTTTGCGCCCGGAGCAAAGCTCATTTATCTGGGTGATACGGCACAAAAGACATTAGTGTTTGATGAACCTACTTTTGCAAAACTTGGCATTCCTCTTTCACAACATGGGAAATTTCCTGATGTGATTTTGTATGATTCGAAAAAGAAATGGCTTTTTCTGATTGAGGCTGTGACTGTGCATGGACCGGTTTCGCCAAAACGCCAGCTTGAACTGGAAAAGTTGTTTGAAAAATGCAAGGCTGGCAAAATTTATGTGACGGCTTTTCTAGATTTTTTCACATATAAAAAATATGCCAATGACATTGCATGGGAAACTGAAGTCTGGATTGCGGAGATGCCTTCACATATGATTCACTTCAATGGTGATAAATTTTTAGGACCGAAATAGGCTTTCGAGAATCACCCCAATGACACCCATCATTGCATTCATCCTCCTCACTATTCTCTCCTACCTGCTCGTCTATCTCATCCGCCGCTACGCTGAGTATCGCCGCATCATTGACCATCCCAACGAACGTAGTTCCCATTCCACGCCCATGCCGCGTGGGGGAGGGCTGGCGATCGTTGTCCTCGTAACAGGAACAGGCATGTGGGTCATGAAGGAAGCGGTATTAAGTCATGTGCTTGTTTATCTCGTCTGTGGTCTGATCATCGCCTACCTCGGCTGGCGCGATGATGTCCACTCGCTTTCGACGCGTGTCCGTTTTCTAGTGCAGGGGCTTGTCGCAGCGGTTTCGATCTATGGGCTGGGATATTTCAAATCGGTCACGATCCCATTGTTCGGAGAACTGCAATTGGGCGCGGTGGGAGTTGTCATCACGTTCTTGTGGATCATCGGTCTGACGAACGCCTACAACTTCATGGATGGCATCGATGGCATCGCCGGCGGCGTTGCCTTCTCGGGCGGGCTGGGTTGGATGGTGCTCGCTGCCAATGCGAACACTCCGTTTGCGTTTTGGATCGCCCTTGCCATCGCCGCCAGCAGTCTCGGCTTTCTTGGTCACAACTGGTCGCCTGCCAAAATTTTCATGGGCGACGTTGCCAGCACCTTCCTCGGCTATACCTTTGCCGTCCTGCCGCTGCTCTCCTCCGATAAAAGCGGCGACGCTCTCATGCTTGGCACGCTCCTGATGTGGACCTTCATCATGGACGCGGGTGTCACATTCATCCGCCGTGCCATCAAACGTGAAAAACTTCTGTCCGCTCATCGTACGCATCTCTATCAACGTCTCGTCATCGGTGGTTACACTCATCAGAAGGTCAGCGTGTTATACATTTCCCTGACTCTGCTCGCCGGAGCGCTTTCCTACGCCTGGTCCGATGGGCAGGTCTATGCACCTCCATTAATTATTTTGGGACTTCCGCTGCTGTGGGTTCTCCTTTACCGATTTGCTTCCCGTTTAAAGAATGCTAACTAAACTTCGGACATTCGCTTCCCTCTATCGAGAGCTTGGACTCCGTTGGTCAGCCTTTCGTCTCGCCTACGCTTTTCGCCTGCGCACCGGACTCATCCGTTTGCAGATGCCGCAATATCGGTGGGAGGACCGTCCGCTTGGAACATGGCTGAAACCTGCTCGCGCTGCGAAGTCCTCGCAGGGGAAGCGGAGCGTTAGCGTAGTCGAAACGCAGTTGCCAGAAAATGTCCCCTGGAATAAACAAACCGCCATCGAGGAAGCAGATCGCATTTTAAATGGCGAACTCAAATACTTTGCTCACGAATTTGTGCAAACAGGCTTTCCTCCCAATTGGCACAAAGATCATTTCAGCCAAGCCACCCTCCCGAAAGGACATCGGGACGATGTGAGCACGCTTGAGCCGCCGTCCTCGGCGGCGGGGACTCAGCTTGGAGCAGCGCAGAATAAACACTGGTCGCAACTCTCTGACGATACTGTCGCTGCGAGGCGCTCTTGGTTTTTGCCGAAGCAGTCTCCTCGTAACAGGGGATTGCTCCGTCGCGAAGAGCAAGGACCCTCCTCGCAAAGACATGTTGATATAAAGTATATCTGGGAACCCAATCGTTTTGCCTTTGTCTACACTCTCGTGCGTGCACACGCTGCATCACTTGATGAGAAATATGCCGAAGCCTTCTGGCAGTCTATTCTCGATTGGGCGGAGCACAACCCTCCCAACACGGGACCCAACTGGATGGACGGACAGGAGATCGCCTTCCGCCTCATGGCATGGGCATTCGGGCTCTCCCATTTTTCCAATTCTCCTTCTTCCACTCCACAGCGCATAGAGAAGTTCACCCTTTATGTTGCTGCCCAGGCGGAACGCATCTACAAAAACATTGACTACGCCATCTCCACGCGCAGCAACCACACCATCAGCGAAGCCTTCGGATTATGGCTGGTTGGTCTGCTTTTCCCGGAACTGAAAGATGCCGAAAAATATCTTTCCCTCGGGCGCAAACTTTTGGAACAAGAAGCCGCCGCACAGATCTTTCCCGACGGCAGTTACTCCATGTACTCGCTCAACTACCATCGCTTCATTCTTCATATTTATCTCTACGCTATCCGTTTGGGCGAAATTAACCATTCTCCATTTTCCAAACAATTACAACAATCCATCGCTTCATCCATCGAATACCTCTCCCATCTCATCGACCCCCAAACCGGACAAATGCCTGTCTACGGCTCGAACGACGGCGCCCTCGTCCTGCCGCTCAACAACTGTGACTTCACCGATTACCGTCCGCTGTTGCAGTTGGGCTGGTACCTTACCAAAGGCGAACGCCTCTTCGAACCCGGTCCATGGAATGAAGATTTATTTTGGTTGTGTGGTGTTTCCCGCGCTGAGCGGAGCCGTAGCGATAGCGAAGGCGTAGTCGAAGCGCGGGTGAGGGAGAAGTCCCAACAATCCTCCTTCCCTCACGGCGGCATCTACCTCCTCCACAACACAAACAGCCGCGCCCTCCTCCGCTGCACGGACTTCCGCGCCCGTCCCTCCCACGCTGACCAACTCCACGTGGACTTGTGGATTCATGGTCACAACATCGCCTGCGATGCCGGGACCTACCTCTACAGTGGCGAAGGCATCTGGCGCAATGGGCTGGCGCACACATCCGTTCACAACACGGTGACGGTGGATAGTAAAGACCAAATGAAGATGGTCAGCCGTTTCACGTGGACGAATTGGTCAAAGGGGAAAGTTCTGAAGCACGAAAAGGGTCTCTGGCAGGGGGAGCATAATGGCTATAAGCCTGTATCTCATAAACGGACAATGATGGCTTTGGAAAACGACCGCTGGCTTGTGATCGATCATCTCTTTGCCAACGAATTACATCACTATGCGTTGCATTGGCTGCTGGGTGATGCTCCCTTTGAGCAGAAAAATAATTCAGTTTTGTTTTCGTTGGATGGAATGAAATACAAATTGCAAGTTGGAATGACCGAAGGCAACGGCGATTTCTCCATCGTCCGTGCGGATGCCAATTCCACGCGCGGGTGGCGGTCGCGTTATTACGGGCACAAAGAACCATCCATCTCCGTGAGACTGGAAGCGGATCGATCTCAAGTCACGTTTTGGAGTTTCTTCGGGTTTGAGAATGATGTTGTAGAACTAGAAGGGAATTTGTTGAAGGTAAATTCAAAAGAAATATTGTTGGTCGAGTAGGGGCGGGATTCACGCTGACATCGTGCCCAAAGGGTAGCGGAGAGCTAGCGTAGTCGAAGCGTTTTTCGCTCCGTACACTTGCACCTGCATGATTTGCCAAGCAAATCATGCAGGTGTCGAGACCAATAGTTCCAAAAGTAATCTTGTAACAAAATTATCTTACGGCGTGATGGTCTCGATATGCTCTTCGCTAGCGCTCAGAGCTACTCGACCAACGTGATTAATGGGCAAGAACCGGTTCGTGAACTTCCTCATGCGAGATATTTCTCTCCGGCAATAACCCTGCCTCTGTGACAATACGCGGGACGATCTCATCCCAGCCGACCGGCATGAGATGAATTCCATGAATGCCCTGTCCCTGGTATGACCTGATGCGATGGATGATCTCCAGCGCAATTTGCACGCCTTCTTCCTGGGCGTTGCCGGATTTATCCGCAGATTCCATACGTTGGATGATCTCCTTGGGGAGAGAGACGCCCGGCACTTCCGCAAGTTTTTGCGCCATCTTGAAACTCTTGATCGGTGTCACGCCCGCCAGAATATAAACTTTATCGAGTACGTTTCGTTTGGTGAGTTCGTTCAGCCACACTTCCATGCCACCCACATCGAAGATCAAATTTGTTTGGAAGAACTGCGCCCCGGCATTGACCTTCTTCTGTTCGCGCAATGCCTGGAATTTGGGGTTGGATGAAAACGGAGAGGCCGCCGCGCCGAGGAAGAACTTCGGTGGATTCTTGATCTCGCGCCCGTCGAGATATTTCCCTTCGTCGCGCATGCGGCGCAGGACCCACAACATTTGGATGGCATCGAGATCGTTGATATCCATCTTCTCGCGTGGAGAGGGGGAGAGCTTGGCGCTGTCACCGGTGACACACAATACATTACGCACGCCCAGGGCGGTGGCGCCGATGATCTCGCTTTGGACGCTTCCGCGCGAGCGATTGCGGGCAGACATTTGCAAGACAGGCTCGGCTGCCTGTTGGATCGCCACGGTGCTACATGCCCAGGAGGTCATGCGCGGAATGGCAGATTGGTTATCGGTGAAGTTCACTGCGGTCACGTGCGGAGAGATCGCTTTGATGTTGCGGATCAACTTGTCGGTGGTGGAACTTAACGGAGGTGTGATCTCGCTGGTGACAACAAATTCACCGGCGACCAGCCTCCGCTCCAGGTCTGAGGCGGGTTCCGTATAGGCGGGCGCGTGATAGTTCGAGTCGCCCTTCCACCAATCCGGCTGGCGGATCGGGCGGAAGATCCCATCCCAGGTTTTGTTGCGAGTCTCTGCTGAAAGAAGTCCGCGCGCAGTTTTCCCCACTCCCATTTTCCCGATGTTTCTGAAAATATCGCGCCATGTATCACGCCCCACTTTATCCCAATCGAGTGGAGGCAGAACCTCCAGCAAATATTCTTCACGCCCATAGTTAAACGAGCGCTCGTATATTTTGTACCAAATGCAAGGGCGGGTCTCGTCCACATAGCAGTGCTCGGAGGTTGAGCCGCCGCATGGACCGTTGCGCAAACCCTTCGGACATTCCATTGGGCAGATCAGCGCGGTCTCCTGCAACAGGCAGTTGCCGCACATGCGGCAACCGAACAGCGGACCTTTTATGCTGTATTCAAGGACCTGCAAGGTGCGGTTGCCAAAGGTCTCCTTTTGAAAAGGGGAGTAAGCGGGCTGCCATCTTCGACCGGGGGTAAAACCAGGCATTCGGCCTCCTTGAAATCAAAATTATATATAATTTTGGACATTCGGATTGTACCTGATTTTTGAAGGCGGGAATAGTACTTTTTATCCTGATTGCTTGCCGACACCCCTCTCTCATAGGGATAATCCTATCTATGCCTGCCGTTCACTTGTGCTAAGATATTTTTAGATGAGGCAAAAATAGTTTAGGAATTCGAAAGTATGCAGGTAGATATTCAACACAAACCAAAAACATTTGTTGTGATCAACCCGATGGCGGGAGTTTTAGAAGCAGCGGAAGTGCGCGAAAGGATCGAAGCCATTTTGCAAGCGCATGATCTTCTATGTGAGTTCTATGAGACCACGCCAGAGGAAAGCCCAAGGCAAAGAGTGCGTGAAGCTGTGCGGCAGGGGTTCAAACTTTTTGTCTCTGCGGGCGGGGACGGGACTCTCTCCAGTGTGGCAAGCGGTTTGGTTAATACACAGGTCCCTCTGGTCATCATTCCCAGCGGCACGTGGAACGCGCTGGCGCGCAACCTTGATATTCCGCTTCAGGTCGATCAGGCGCTCGATCTGGTATTTCGGGAACATACCATTCGGACCATCGATGCCATGCAAGTGGGGGATGAATTTTATGTGTTGAATGTGAGCACGGGTTTGGGCTCGCGCACCATGAAGCAGGTAAAGCGTAAAGAGAAGCGATATCTCGGCAAGTTGCCCGACCTGTGGAGAGGCTTTACCCAGATTCTTGATTTTCCATCCTATCGTTTCGATCTCAAAATTGATGGCAGGAACACCATGGTCCATGCAACAGAGTTATTGGTTGCCAACAGCAAAATCCTGGGCATTAAACCGTTGCAGTTGGATCCAAATATTCACATGGATGATGGCATATTGAACGTCTGTCGCCTGTATGCCAAAAGTTTCGGCGATTATCTCAGCCTGGCATGTAGCATGTTGACCGGCACGCAGGACCGCAACTGGAACGTACTTTGCGTGGAAGCCCGTCACGAAGTGGTGATCAATAGCAACCGCAAGTTACTCGTGCAAGGGGATGGCGACATCATCGGTCGCCTGCCCGTGACGATCAGAATCCATCCCAAGGCGATCTCCATTGTGACGCCGGTACGCGCCGAGCCCTAAATGATTTGCGGGACGAAGACCGCCTCACACGACCATCGAGCTGATCCCGTTTCGATACCCTTCCCTCCTCCCAGGGAATACCCCTCTAAAGAACGGTGATGATTCATACCGGTTGGAATATACTGCCATCCATGCGAGTGATCTCTTTACTGTTGCTGGTTGTCCTTCTTTCTACCTGCGCCTCTCCCACGTCGACTCCTCTACAAGTCACATCGCTCCCCTCCACTCCAATCCCTTCCATCGTTGCCACGCCCCAGGCTCTGACCGGTACATGGATCGGAGCAGTCAGTTCGTCTACTGGTGGGACCGTCTCCGTTATCTTGAACTTTGACGACTACACCCTGCACATCGAGCCGCTGACCGCGAGCTGGAAAATGAATGTGATCCGGAAAGAGGAAACGGTCAATTTCTCGGTAGCGGGCAAAACGAACGATCCATTCAAGAATATCGAATTTACGGGGATATTCGAAAATGGCTACTTCATGGGAGAGATGAATTGGGATGGCACAAACAGCGAAATACTCTTCACGCCCCTTGTATCAGTGGATGATTCCGTTTTAGAGAAATACGAAGGCTTATATCGCTTCGAGTCAGGGCGGGTATTGAGCATTATCGTCAGCCCCCAATATTCCTCGGGCGGGTTGAATTTTTTCAGCCAGACCCTCATGATGACCGATTTTGAATCCGGCGCCCTGCGTGGACTCTACCCCTTCGAAGAGTATACATTTGCGGTCGGCGCGTTGCGTGTGGTGGGTGCTCCGTTTGATGGAAAGATCCAATTCATCAGCGATGACCAGGGAAACACCACTGGCTTGATATGGTGGGAGCATGTCAGCGAGGGTGCTCCGTCATCCACATCAGGGCAGTTCGCCAAGCGCGTTCAATACAAATATGAAGATATTACCTTTTCCAGCGCGGACGGAATGAAACTTGCCGGGCGCGCCTCTTTACCGGAAACCGATTCTCCTGTACCTGCTTTCATGATGTTGCACGGTTCCGAACCGGGCACGCGCGATAACTTTGGCAACAAGGTAATGGCACATTACATGCTCTTCCGCGGATTTGCCATCCTGAACTACGACAAGCGCGGAGCGGGTGAGTCGGACGGCGTTTATCAGGAAGCGGCATCCGAAGAGAATCTGCAAAAGCAAGCGGAAGACGTCATTGCTGGGGTGAAGTATCTGGCATCCCGCCCGGAGATCGATGCGAAACGGATCGGGTTGATCGGCTTCAGTCAGGCAGGCTGGGTTATTCCACTCGCTGCTTCGCAATCGAAGGCGATAACACATATCGTCATCCTTTCAGGTCCGGTCACTTCCACATTTCAGGAAGATGTGTTCAGCAATTACAGCAATGACGGGGATACGGTCACGAACTATGACGATGCCGAGATCACGCAACAACTGCATGAATTAAAACCTGGCGGCTTTGATCCGTTGCCGGTTATAGCGAAACTGAAACAGCCCGGTCTATGGCTGTGGGGCAGCGTGGATAAAAGCGTGCCAGTCACATTCAGCGCGGAAAATTTACAGGCATTGATCGACTCGGGTAAAGATATTTTTTCGTATCAAGTGCTTCAGAATGGTGATCACAATTTAAATGAATCGCCGCATGGTTTGTTTGCAGAAATTCCGTATTCTCCGCGTGTCTTGTTTTATTCTGAGCTGGCGAAATGGCTCGATGCGAACATGGCAAAGGAGCAGTGAAATGCAAAGGAATTTATTGGTGATGGCATGTCTTATAAGTATGGTATCTGCCTGTACAGCACCCGCCACGCCAGCACCCACGCTCGTTCCCTCGGCAATCCCTGCCACGCCGACAATCCTCCCAACAACGACTCCTCAAACCACTACAACACCTGTCCCGTTCTTTACAGTATTTGGCGACAAGCCCATTGTGCCCCGAGGACAACCTGGTGCATGGGATGACCGCTATACCGACCCAGGTGCGGTCATTTACCACGATGGCATGTTCCACATGTTCCGCAACGGATTCCGCGGCTTCCCGGCAGAGTCACAGGTAGGGTATGTCACGTCAACAGACGGCTATACCTGGACAAAGCAGGGTGATGAGCCGGTCTTCATGACTATGGATGTGCCCTATGCCAGGATCGGAATGTTCGCCTCCAGCGTATTGGTGGAAGATGACGAGACCTGGGTACTTTACTTCTACACCTGGGATTCAAGCGGATTCCCCTCTGCCAGTGTGATCGGACGGGCGACCGCCTCAGCCCCGACCGGTCCCTGGGTGGCGGACGATGAGCCGGCCCTTCAACCCGGAGGGCAGGGAGAGTGGGACGAGAAACAGGTGCTTGCGCCTCACGTTTTGAAAACGGAGGCGGGTTATATCATGTATTACGGCGGTGTGGATACAGTAGGAGTCCAACAGATCGGGATGGCAACCTCAAGCGACGGCATCACGTGGACAAAATTCAATGACCCTGCTACAACAGATAAACCGTTTATCGAAAGTGACCCTGTCTTCCAGCCCGGTGAAAAGGATTCGTGGGATGCGGGCTGGGTGCATCAGCCGCGTGTCTTCCAGACATCAAACGGTTGGACCATGATCTATCGCGGGACGAGTAGTATACGCAGTTCAACCATGAAGCTTGGGCTTGCCACCAGCAAGGATGGCATTCACTGGGAGCGTTATTCCGGTAATCCGGTCTTCCAGCCACGCGATATCAAAGGCGTGCGCCAATTCTGGTTTACCAATGCGGTTCTCAAGGATGACATTTATTATTTATTTGTGGAAGGGGATATCAATCAAACCACCCAAATTTATCTGGCGACACACGATGGAGAGACGATCCCATAGAATGGGTGGTTAGCCCTTCTCGGTCAAAACATGGATCAGAATCAAGCCGATGCCGAGAAAAAGCGGGACGAAGCCTCCCAGCATCCAGGGTCCGAGATGAAGCGGGTAGTTTTCGGCAGAGGCAAAGCCTATGGTGTAGAGTCCAACTGTGAGTGCGAATCCGATCGCAGTGACGACGATCCCCCAACGCAAGAGTCTTTTGTTTGATTTTGATTCGGGTTTGACCAATCCCTTTTCGGCGAGCGCGATGGTCTCTTTGTAATTTATATAGCGGAGAAAGGCGAGAAAGCCAAAAATGATCGCTAGTGAGCCGACCACGCCGAGACAGGGAAAGATGTCGTTCATGTTGAGTCCTTTCCTGTCAATGATAGCATACAAAAATCTAGTGACAGTCGCTCACTGTCACTAGATTTTTTGTTGTTTTTTTATTTACTGCTGACTCGGATATTGATATTACCGCTGTTGGCTTGCACGGTGAGTTGTTCGCCGCCGCCGTTAATATCTCCGGAGATTTGATCACCATCTGAACTGGCGCCGTCAGTCAAGATAACTGTGACAGGCAATTCAGATTTGATCTTTCCAAAATCTGTTTTGAGATCCACGGTGAGCTTTGTATCGGCAAGCAGGCTGATATCAATGCCGCCAAAATCAGATTTGACAAAGTGCGGACCCACACCCAATGTGCCGCTGAATTCCACTGTGCCGCTGTTCGTCTCGATCGTTAGCGTTACAGACTGTGCGTTGGTGACGGTGATGTTGCCAAAATCTGAATCGGCTTTTAGTTTGCCTTTGGCGCCGTCTACGGTGATGGAGCCGCTGTTGGCGTGCATGTCATAAGAGGCTGCGAAAGCTTGCTCCAATTCGATATCGCCGAAATCATCCTTTATAAAGATTTCCTTGGAAACGTTTATTTTGACAAGCGACACTTCGCCCCTGTTC